>Ga0065711_1001011_pt1 | contig 50176 bp, 13 predicted proteins | sample Hoacrofraction12_FD_59098 | JGI IMG/M metagenome (GOLD analysis project Ga0065711, IMG submission 59098) | Hoatzin crop microbial communities from Cojedes, Venezuela - Epithelial fraction 12 v2 (version 2) | ecosystem: Host-associated > Birds > Digestive system > Esophagus > Crop | place... | reverse complement strand
AGAGGGGAAGGAGAATCTCCCTCGACCTGCTGGCCACACTCCTCCTAATGCACCCCAGAATGCCATTGGCCTTCTTGGCAGCCAGGGCACACTGCTGGCTCATGGTCAACCTGTTGTCCACTAGGACACCCAGGTCCCTCTCAGCAGAGCTGCTCTCCAGCATGTTCACCCCAAGCCTGTCTATACCCTCAGATGCTTAAATTCTTTTTTTTTCTTCTGATCCTATACACTGCTCAAGTTAAAATCACACCCATACTTTTAGGTCACACAGGCATGGATATTTTGCCCTAACTTAACATCTGGAACCTAGTTTCATCTAAACTTTTTCAGAGTTTGGAGTTTCGTTTCAAAGCAGAGGTTCAGAAGCTTTCAGTCTTTCCTCAGTGGGCCACAGTCAGGATTTCAGTGGAGTGCACGGGATAAAATCCCTGGTAAGTGTCTAGAATTTTTTTCAAGTCTTTATGTTTTCCAGTACTGAGTATGACATATCTTCTCTCCTTGTTGTAAGCCTCATCTGAACCACCCCAAGGCTCAGGCACATTGGATTTTCCTACGTGTTTCTTTGTCAAACACTTAACGCTATGCCACTGAACTTATGTATTATTTTTGACCCTGATGTATTATTATGATGCTCTAGCCAACAAGCCTCATGTTAGCAAAGAGAAACCAATAGCCTTAGATTGTCTTGAGTATGGATGTCACTTCAACAACAAGTTATGCAAATCAGGTATTTTTTAAAAAAAAGTCTTCCGAAAGGTCACTGCTATAGATGTTTTAAGGAGAAACTCACAGCAATATTAAAGTGTTTGGAGTTCTCAGAATTGTATGAATTGTTTTAGTGTTTTTGCAGTGCATGACAAAAATCGTGACAGGGAACCCTCAGGCCACCTGCTAGGCATAGCAGCTTTCACTATGTGTCGTATTAAGGGCTGAATGACAAGGCTGACACTGAGTTGCTCAATAAAATAGATCTTTCACATCCTGAAAGAAATAAAACCCTAGTGTTTCAGGACAAGCATCTATAACCACCCAAGAGAGCACTACAATATTTATATTTTTTAAATGAGGTTTCAGTTTTCTATCTCCTTCAGCCCCCAGCTGGGAATAAGAAGGGTAAGGAGAACTGAGGAGTGAAATCCAAGAATTCAAATAGTATTGAGATATTTAGGTTTTTTACTGCACATTTATCATCATGCTACATGCCTTAGATACAACATCTTGACATTATCTGAGTTCTGCATTTGAATCAAGCAGCGGCTGCTTGTTGGATTACAAGATTTCTATTACAAAGAGCTGTTGCTTCTTATTAGAAAAAAAATCTGCAAGCACCCTTTGATTTTAATTTATTTTAAATTGTAGAAAAAATGAAATTTGCAAGTCTGACCCTGCACTCTGATTTCTCAGCCTGGTCACCAGGTCATTATTCTTTTGCCCTTGCAGAGAGAGAGTCTGTTTCTATGAAGGTTAGCTTGCAGACTGCATTAAGAGTTGACCTTCCTATTGAAGTTAATAGTGAGTAATACAGAATCTAGTCATAATTACACAAAGTAATATATGGAGATCCATGAAGTAAAGCTGATGTAATCACTGATGCAATGTCAGACACAGAATGAAATTTTAATATTTCCTTTGAAAACTGTGACTACTATTCAAAGCCATTCAAATGAAAAGCAAATTGTACACGAGAAACAACTGCTTATTGACCCTAATGTAAGTAGAAGATCACACAGCATGATGTGATTCTAGGGAGATAAGGCAGCTACCGTAAAGAAGTTCTAAATCTTTAAGGCTGCTTTCTTCATGGAAAGTATTTAGCTAAATACTTAATATTTTTTTCTGTCATATTGTAATATAACAAATTGGCAGAAGAGTATGAATAATTTTGCTACTTTATATCTTTATTTTCTGTTTAACCCAATCAATTTTCGGTGTGTCAGCACATCAAATCTGAAATAAAATTCGTAGCTGGGAAGAAGATGATACGCCACATGGTGGTGTCTGGCTGACAATTAGAAAGCAAAACCATCCAGAAGGATAGACAATGTATAAGCACACATGGTCCACCTTTGCTGAAGCAGAAAACTTTAACATTATTTGTCAACAGCATCCTTACCTTCAGGAGATGCTCAAAGATCAAGCATGTAAATTCTCATGGAAGCAAAATATTTTCAATAGATAAAAGCCACAAAATTATAGTGAAAAATGTTCTGTTTGCTCTAATGTATTCTAAATGAAACACTCTATCGTATGATATGTTTTAGGTTAATTAGTTTAATCCATTTTTAATTAAGCTCATGTTTCCATGCCAACAAATGGTTTTTAAATTGTGGCAATCTTGGTGATTTAGAGTGAGAGTAAAAAATTAATTGCTTAAAACATTATTTTGTTGTAATTCTATTAATTAATACGCGAAGTGCCACATCTAAATCTGGCCTTATGAGTACAGAATAAGCAAATCAAAAGTAATAGCTTTTCTATTTTCTGAATTGATGTATTAAAGCCTCTTAAATTATATATCACATTAATCTTTAAGTTATTGAGATTCCTGCCAGTTGTGGGGTTTTTTTGTCAAATTTTAATGAGTGCTTGTCTTGACGCCTATGTCATGTTCTGTTTCTGGCTGCTTCAATTAAGGGGATGATCATTACAATGTTTAAAGTCAACTTCTCTAACAATCTGATCAAAATGAGTATGACACTGAATGTGCCTCTTTTGCCACTGATTTAAGAGATACAGCAACAATTATGCCAGATTTCTAGAACTCAACTCTTTAAGGACAGAACATTGTTGTTTACGACGTGTGAATTGTCTTCAGTTTTCACCAGGTTGTTCCCATCAAATTACAATTTCCCAAGATAATATAAAAATAATGTCTTCAAAAATAAATTAAAGAACTAAGGAATTCAAACTACTGACCCTTTCTATCAAGTAAACTCAAACTGCAAAATAATGAAAGGCTCCAAGTATATTCTGTGGGATGACAACTAATCCATATTGTTGTCATGGGAACCAGAATGAAAGCAAACTTATTTTTATACTAGAAATCGAAAACATTTTTGTCAGTTAGTAAAACTAATTATTTTTAATTACTAATATATCTTGAAAAGTCAGAAATTTCCAAACACAAGTACTATTAGATTTATACAAAAATTTAAAATTATGAAAAATGGTAAATATAATTCTTTGTATTAATAACAAGAAATGAAATTATACACAACTTATTTTTCATCAGAAAAAAAAAAGTATTCTGAGCTACCATTTTTGCTAGTTTAGAAAATATCACACTAAAAGCAGAAGGGCAAACCTTGAACTAGTAGCGCAGGAAGCTAGCTTTAAAATAATAATTTTGTGGGCTCTTTGCCAGGGGGGGTGTGTGTAGAAAAATTTATTAGAAATACCAGAAAAATTATAGCTTGATGAGCAGATGAGATTAGGTGAAAAATCTGTAAAGTTCACTAGTATACTAGATGATTTCTAAAGTAATACTTGCAGTTCTAAATGGTAATCATTGCTGAGCTGCATGGCAGAGAAATGCTCACCTAAGCTCTGTTTCAGACGGAATTTCACAGGAAAACAGTTTTCACAACATTTTTCAAAAAGAAAAGAAACTTGCAATACTTTTCTTGCAGAAAAACTGGTTTACAGTCAGACATATTTTCTTCCATCTGTGTAATACACACTGCTAATGACAAAATTGGTTTAATCCGAATTAAATAATTCTTACATAATTTTGTGTTTTCTACTAAGCCAGGTACAAGGCATTGTTCTACAGCTGCTCCACAAACATCACCCTTGACTGCATAGTTTGAAGGCAGGGACTGCAAAGTAGTTAAGCTTCAAGTCTTACTGAGACACTGATGTTTGAAAGAACAGTGTTGTAACCTGCTAAAGCGGAGATTTTGAAGTGAATTCCAGCACTGTAAGAATTAATTACTCAAAGCAAGGGTTGTCAAAGTTATTTTTCCCTTTTGATTATTTGGTGACACTAGTAAAACTTGTGTTTGCAAGAAAGTGAATCCCACATTGCTGGTACATATGCTTTGTAAGCACATGGGTACAAGAGTATACAGAACCATATCAAGGTTGGAAAAGACCTCTAAGACCATCCAGTCCAACAACACCATGCCTATTAAACCATGTCCTGAAGTGCCATATCTACACATTTTTTGAACACCTCCAGGCATGGTGACTCCACCACCTCCCTGGGCAGCTTATTCCAATGCCTGACCACTCTTTCAGTAAAGAATTTTTTCCTAATATCCAATCTAAACCTCCCCTGGCACACCTTAAGGCCATTTCCTCTCATCCTATCGCTAGTTACTTGGGAGAAGAGACCGACACCCACCTCATTACAACCTCCTTTCAGGTAGCTGTAGAGAGCAATAAGGTCTCCCCTCAGCCTCCTTTTCTCCAGACTAAACAGCACCAGTTCCCTCAGCCACTCCTCATAAGACTTGTTCTCTAGACCCCTCACCAGCCTCATAGCCCTTCTCTGGATGTGCTCCAGCACTCCAGTGTCCTTCTTGAAGTGAGGGGCCCGAAACTGAACACAGTACTTGAGGTGCGGCCTCACCAGTGCCGAGTACAGCTGCAAGATCACCTCCCTACCCCTGCTGGCCACATGATTCCTGATAGAAGCCAGGGTGCCATTGGCCTTCTTGGCCACCTGGGCACACTGCTGGCTCATGTTCAGCCAGCTGTATATCCATTCACACAAATGTGTTTGAACAAAACTATGAATTTTCTGAGGACAGAATAGGGCAGGTTCTAAAGGTTCAGTGGTCTCAGGTCGCATATTATCTGCTTTTGTCTTCTGTGCCAAGAGACTTGAAAATCCAAATTCAAAGTCTGTTTTTGCTCCAGGAAATATATAGTGTCTTAGGGGTTCTAGGTTTTTTGCTCTAAGAGATTTCCAGCGACTCAGAACATAAAAAGAAATACATGCTTATCCCTCGAAAACTAGTCATAGACTGCAATAATCTACCTTGGCTCTTGACTTACCTAGACCTGTGAGACATCTTTCTCATTATTAACATTTTTACAGGATAATGGATTTTCACTATAATGATGAAATTCAGACTATGCTGATATAAAGTTAAGGTGATTTCATTGAATCGCTTCAAAACACAGCACCACAGATGTATGTAAGAATGTCTCATTTGTTTCAACACAGATACAGTAAAGGGACTGAGGTATCAGGTGGAATAAGTTCCAGTACTAGCCCTCACCTGGTTTGGATTTGTATTTGAGGAAATAAGCAATTAACACTAATTATTGTCATGAAGATAAGCAAGCATGACCGTGATCTGATATGGCTAGTGAATTAGTGGGATATATCAGAATGTACAATCACTGAGTAGTGACTTTTCATAGTAAATCTATTCTTTAACATGTGAATTTTATTAAAAGATTATGTTGGTCAGTAATGAGACTCATGAACCTGTAAGAAATAACAGTCATTCCAGGTGTTTTCTGAGCTCATTGAATGATCAGCTAGGGTTTTAGTCAGATTTAGATTTGCAAAAGCTATTTCTGCATAAATGTTAGCTTTAGGTGTTTTGATAGTCGATGTGCAGTGTATATCACAAACAATTCATTTGGAGTTCTGTTTTTTTCTTTCACATTCTGAGAAGTTTAAAGATAAAGGGTAATCCAGTAGTAAGGATTGAAGGGAGAGGGAAGATTAATGTAAGGACTTCATTAAGTGACACTAAGATTGCTAATTTAACTGGCTATTCTGCTTAAGAATGTAAGATTAGGATTTATTTCTATCTGAAAGAAACAGAATTTTAAAAATAGCATAAAATCCTTTACAATGAAGAAGAAAATGATAATAGTCTAGTATGATGTTTTAATTAATACTGGGCTAACCCTGGGTGACTGGAAATATCAGCTGCAATTGACAATGTCAACCCATAAATGTGTGCAGTCCAGTGACCAAAAAGGTGATAATATAAGGAAAGCAGAAAGAAAGAACTATAAAGCATCTCACACTCATGCACAAGGAATTTAAAAGAAATGGAAACAGCTGTTGATGTGCTGGACTGAGACAGCCACTGATACTGGCACCAAGCATTAGCTTCTGGCAGAGCTATACTAGTTTAATCCAGGGTTTTCTGCAAAATATGATTGTGGAAGTAATGCATATTTTTCAATGTGTAATTTTAATAGCCTCGTCTTGGCTCCTCTTTCTCCATTTTTCTATACATACAATGAAAATACGTATTAAATTTTTCCCCTTCGCTCCCTTTTTTGGACAAGATTAAGGTCTGAAATTCAGCTGCGGCAAGTTCATTTTATGCAAGTAATACTATCACATGAGTACCATTCTTTAGCAGAAAAAAACACTATTGAAAGTTCTCTGCAGGTTTAAGAAACATTTTATTTATGCTGTAACTTTACTGTTTCCACCAGCTTCAGAGTATGACATAAGGAAAGCAGATGCAGAAAGCCAAAATATTATCTTACAAATAAAGCATTTATCTATCCCATATTTTGAATACCATTTACTCGCTGAAAATGGAGTGTGCAGCAAATAAATAATATTACCTAAGAGTGTGCCTGATGATAGACTGTTTTCCTTAAATTTTTAAGTTCTTCATAAATACATGGTTCTATTGTGTCTCTCTGGGATTGACAAGTCCTCTTGTATATTAAATAACACTTTGCAGAGTTTGTGTTTTGTTCAGAAATGTATTTCTGACTCCAAGAGCACATCGACTGCTATATAAGAATGAACTAAAACTAAAAGCCAAGCCAGTGATAAGAGAATGTAAATTACTCTTTTCAGGCACTGCTTAAAGCTTTGACTGAAATGTAATTATAAATCTCCTGGAACAATACTGGAGAGATCATTTAGTAAAAGTTTCATAGGTGGGTGCAGAAAAGCAATGTAGTGTTGTGTAATTTGTTGTGAGCATTTTCTTTTTAACCCGGCCGTGGAACACTCCTATTTACAGTTATGTAGCACTTGAATGAGCATGACAACAAATACTCATCCACTCTCTCAACTCAAGTTAAGTAGAGATGAAAGTTTCCTATTAAGGTAGAGAGACAGACAGACAGACAGACCGATAGGTATAATCTCTTGGGCTTTATGAGTCACCCGAAGAATCATCTTCAGAATAAAATTTGCATTTAATTTATTTGTTTTCTAGGTAGCCTATTCTACTCTTAATCACGGCAGAATCTGAAAACCTTCCAGTGAAATATGGAGCCAGATGACTAATATCATTTACCTGTTGCTTGTTTTATCATCTTAGATTCTGGACAACTATACAGAGTGGGTTGATTTTTTTTTTAGAGTGTTTTTAGTCCTATTAGTAGTTTAACAAGTATGCTAGAGATGGACAGATAAGAGGCAATTTCTTTGTCCTTGGAATAAAATATAGTTATGTCTGGACAATTACTTTCATTGTTCCTCCTAAAAGTCATCTTTGGATAGATATGGAGTGATCCTTGTTGGATCATAAAATGCTTGTGTAGAAGCAGGTAGAAGGACATCGCTGGAGCTGGCCCCACCTGGTGTGTAAATCGAGAACTTAAGTGAGTATAACCAAGCACTCGGCATTCTATGAAGATTAATTATTTTTCTGTACTGAGAAGGAAGATGCCAAATAAGTAAAGCTTGGATTATCAAACTAGCCTCTGGAATGAACATGCAATGTGATACCTGAATAAACTCACTTAACTCTCATGCAAATACAAGTCAGGTGATTGATATGACATTTATCTTGTGCTGTTTCTGAGAATCTAGACTTCCCAGTATTGTAGGCTTAAAGTTACAATCTAATTGTCTATTTTTACTGTATGATTTTAATGGTAATTTTGCCTGTACTTTAGTCTCATCATCACTGTATATGCACAACATGAAATAAGTTTTAGACTGGTAGCAAGTATGTTCTCACTCATTACCAATCCTCGGTACGTTCAAGTCAGTTTAAAATCAACATATTTTAATTATTTTTTGTTGTTTTATTTCAAAATGCTATTCCGTGCTGCATTAAGTGACCAGTTTTTATATCACAGAACATGTTAGTTTGAATTGTAGGTACTCCATGAACATGTTTAAATGACAGCTACTTAATGTTATGGTGATATTTTACACCAAGTAACGGGTGTTTAAATTCATTAGATTTAGAAGAAGCGTGAATCAGGTAACGATGGATAATCACTTTATTCTTGTAGTAGTTATTGCTTCAGGCAGATAGGGATTATTTAATAAGTCACTGAACAAAATGCAGTAACAGAGGATCCTAGCACTGTGCCTGCAGAGTGTCTAAGAAAACTCAAAGTGCAAGTGAAGAAATTTGAAAGAAATACTATTCGTAACAATGTCATATTTTCTGTGATTTTTATCTTTAATATGTTCTTCTTATTTATAGGAAAATAAAAACTAAATAAAACCTCAGGTCTGAATACTCTTATTTGTCATGATTTCCTACAAGTCATTTTTAGTTCAGCTCAGGACACTTGCCAACACTGGCTTTTCAGACCATCTGAGTGTGACAGTTAGCTGCCTAAACACAGGTAACTAGTCCAACTTGAGAAGTTCTTTACCTTCCTAAGGTAAAAGATGGAGGCATGACGGACCTGGAAGGCTGATTTTTCACATTAAATGTTAGAATGGGACCCTGGGATTAAGACTACATGCATGACAGTGGGGAAAAGAACCTCCCAGGGTCTCTTAGGTTGGAAGAAACCTCGGCAGGCCTGTAGTCCAACCTCCTGCTCATGACTGGACCAGCTGTCAGGTGGGACCAAGTTGCTCTGGACTTGATCCTGTCATGTCTTGTTGAATTCCACACTCAGTGTCCACCAGTGGAAAGGTAATCTCTTTTACCATGTCCCAAATTGAGACCACAAATATCAGGTCACCGAGTATCAGTATATATTCTTCCAAAATGACTGTTTTGGGGTTTTTTTGGTTGTACCAGAGAACAAAGATTTACAGTCACAGCACAGCTCAGGCTCAATGGGTAAACTGTATTTGAAATGGGGGAAAAAAAATAGAACTGATTTGCCACCTAGAGAAACAGTGGGATCTGGGCAAGTTCTACTGTTATCTAAAGCCACTGTATTGCATAGAAGTACCATCCAGAAACTACCACATGGGTAGTGGAATATCTCCAAGCTCAGGAAAGATTGGTAACAATCCATGCCCTGATGAGCCTTGCAGAAGAGAAAAGAAAGAGCACCTGGGGTGAAGAGAAAGGAAATGAAGTGCAAAAGAAAAGCAAGATATGCCCAATTTCATAGCGCTTTTGTAGGTATTATATGAATTTCCTGAGTAGGCCTTATGTATTTCTAGTGTGTGCTAAGATCAGAACCAAGGAAGGCATGGTAGCTGACTTTCCACTAATTCTCAGAAAATCAGAACCTGGATACTTAGTGCCTTTAGAAAGTTATTAGTCAGATTTATACAATATTTTCATAGAATGTAATTCTGAAGAAATTTATTTTAAACTATCATCTGCAGCTGGGAAAGCGACCTGGGTTTTGGTTTTTTTTTAGTGTTGTTTTTGAACTGAAAAAAAAATAGGAAAGATGATTTGGTCAAAATAAAATAAAAATGATTGTATTTTTAATCACATAGAAATGAAAAATAGCCAAGAGCAGTACAAGCCCAGCCTGGAAAAATTCAAATATTGTGGCAAACTTTAGGTAAAATTTTCAGATTTATTTTCAGATAGTTGTTGTGGTGTGATGATGTGGCCCTGAAACAGCAGCCGCCTTCCTCTAGTAGGACAAAGTCATAGCAATTTTCCTAGAAAGAGCAAGGGATGCATAGCTGTGTTAACTTTCCTCTCTGCATCTATATGAGACCACTTTATTACAGAAAATATATAGATCAACTGTGTTGTAAAGATGGATTCAGTTACTTTCCACTTTTGAATATGTCTTTGTTACATGATTTTCTATGGACAAAAATCTTCCTGAAAGCATGATGCAATAAAACGAGGCTAAGATCACATTTGCTTATTTCTAACTGTAAAGCCAGACTGTACTCTGGTATGAGCTGAGAAAGCATAGAAACACGGGACATCTTTGCAGCACATTTGGGATAGGAAACCGGAAGTTGGTAACATGGAAAACAACTACTAGTTGGCTTTAGATATAGGGAAAGACAAAGAAATTGGCCTGGAGGTACAAGACTTAACAAGACCGTTGGTAGCTTACGCTCAAAATTTAATTTTAAAATGAATATATTTTAAGAAAATAGCCCCCTGTGCTTGAGGGTGTATTGGGTTTGCGTGGCAAGGTTTTGGTAGCAGGGGGCTACAGAGATGGCTTCTGTGAGAAGCTTCTAGAAGCTTCCCCCAAGTCTGATAAAGCCAATGACAGCCGGCTTCAAGATGGACGTGCTGCTGGCCAGGGCCAAGCAATGAGTGATGGTGGTAGCACCTCTGTGATAACATATTTAAGAAGGAAAAAACAAAAAAAACCTCAAGAATGGCGTTTTGCAGCTGGAGAGAAGAGTGAGAGGATGTGAGAGAAACAACTCTGCAGACACCAGGGTCAGTGAAGGAGCAGGTGGAGGAGGTGATCCGTGCACCAGAGCAGAGGTTCCCCTGCAGCTTGTGGTGAAAATCATGGTGAGGCAGACTGTCCCTCTGCAGCCCATGGAGGTCCACAGTGAAACAGATATCCACCTGCAGCCCATGGAGGACCCCATGCCGGAGCAAGTGCATGCCCAAAGGAGGCTGTGACACCGTAGGGAGCTCATGATGGAGCAGACTGATGGCAGGACCTGTGGACCCATGGAGAGTGAGGACCACATGGTGGAGCAGATTTGCCAGGGCTGGTGACCCTGTGGGGCATCCACACTGGAGAAGTCTGTTCCTGAAGGACTGCACCATGTGGAAGGGATCCACACTGGAGCAGTTTGTGAAGAGCTGCAGCCTGTAGGAAGGATTCACATCGGAAAAATTTGTAGAGAACTGCCTCACATGGGAGACACCCCGCACTGGAGCAGGGGAAGAGAGTGAGGAGGAAGGAGTGGCAGAGACTACATGTTGTGAACTGACCGCAACCCCCATTCCCTGTCCCCCGGTGCCACTCGGGTGCAGGAGGTAAAGTCAGGAGTAAACTCCAGCTCAGGAAGAAGGCAGGGGTTGGGAGAAAGTGTTTTTAAGATTTGATTTTATTTCTCATTATCCTACTCCAATTTAACTGGTAATAAATTAAATTCGTTTTCCCAAGTAGATTCTGTTTTGCCTATGATGGTAATTGGTGAGTGATTTCTTACTGTCCATATCTCAACCCACAAGACTTTCATCACATTTTTTCTCCCCTGTCCAACTAAGGAGAGTGAGCAATAGAGCGGCTTTGGTGGGCACCTGGCATCCAGCCAGGCTGAACCACGACAGAGGGTAAAAAGGCTCTATGCATGGACATCCAGCCCCAGTATGGCCAGTATGGGCAACATGTTGTGGCCAGGATACTAGCCAGGATTCATACATGTTGAGCAGTGAGACGCTGTTTCTCTAGGTCTGCACTGTTTCTCTAAACAGGACTCGAGAGACATAAGCCTTGTCAAATTGTGTGTGAGTGCCATAGAATAGAAATTTTATACTAGAAATTTTAAAATATACATTGCTATAGAAATTTTAAAATATACATTGCTATCCACCCACTAAACCCATCCTGCTTAGTAAATAAATTTCAACTTACGTCACTGAGTGACGTGGTTCTTTTCTTGCTGTGACACCATTCTAAGTCCTCCTATGACATATCTACACAGCACTCATAGCCATTTAACAGCTGTCTCATCTTCACGCTAGTCTAATTTGCATGTCACAGTACCTGAGCTAACTCAGCTGTGTCTATATTAGCACTTTACATGTATATCACATTAGGCACAAAAAAGACTTACAGATAAGTATAATCTTGATTGAAACTCCAGATCTTTTTAGCAACAGATTTCTCTACATTCTTTCTTTGCAGAATAGTGGCTGGTGCATCACTGTGAGCTGGGTGGATCAAAGAAGTAAGAACAGTTTCATGATTTCAGCAGCAGCAGAGGATGCAAATAACCTTTTAGAATGTATTGAAAAAAAACCCCTGTAAATGGTAGGCATAGATTAACAGATATCAATCCATAGCTCAAATATACTTTAAAATATGTCGCATATTGAAAAAAGGAACAAAGAGAACACGGGGAAAATTTATATTTTTTGTAAAAGCATAAGTTTTGAGAATTTGTAAACAGAGTGAAGAAAATCTTTGTGAGATCACAGTAGTTTTTTCCAGGCCTAAGCAAAAATGCCAACAGAGATTTTTTCTTTGTCTGCTCTGAAGAGCTCTTCTGCTCTGAAGAAGATTTACAGAGCTGCTTGCTTTTGGGTTTTGCTTGCATTTTTTCTCTCATTCTAGACAAGGATGCAGCAAGTCTTCCTGCAACATAGTGTTGCTAGCAAGATTTATAACATGGAAGAACCACAATTTGGTCACATCTGAAAAAGCTGTTCATTATTTTAGAAGCTAACTTAAATAATTCAAGTATAGTCTGTTTATTTAACTCCTATGACTATTAATAAAGACCAAGTTATTTGCCTGTTGAATTAGTGTGAAACTAATAGCCATGCAAGCAGTGTCTGATGTGTTCACATTGGGTTTGCATTTAGTTTTAGAGGCAAAAATTTAGACTGATGAACAATGTAAATGAATCACTCTTGGGCCTTGGCACTGGAGTACGTTATAATTGTAGCATAATGAGATAATGAAGAAACTCTGACTTTTTATTTTTTTAATTTAGAGAGGCTTGGGGATACAGATAGTTGAAAACAGAGAATAGCAATTAGCTTCTCCATTTCCCTTTGCTCTTCTGCCCTCTCTTCCCCAGTCCCTTTCCATTATAGACCTATTTCAGAATTACAGTTAATATATTTTTATGATAATAGGAGTCTTTGAATGAGAAATAAAATGTATGTCATGTAGGACATTAGTTTTGAGCATGCTATACACAAAGATGGAATTGAAGAGACAAATTCATTCCAGATTTCAGTGTTTTGAAACATTTTATTTTAAATTTCAAATGCAAGAATTACATGATGATGTTTGATGTACTCCAAAACTGATATTTCATATATAGCACATCTGATATTTATTGAAAATGCTAGAAAAAAATATTCTAACCGTTATAATTTAAAAATAATCATATTCATACTCTCTTCAGAACACTTTAAAAGAGGTCTGGAAGGATCTATTTTATTATGTTTAAGCCCAGTACACTTTGCAGGTGTCCAGTATAATGAACACTTTAAATCGCTATGCTCTAAGGTTAATTTGTTCTCTAAAATTGCCCAGGCCACTCTAGAGTATTCATTAGTAGAATAAAACAGAGACGTAATCCAGATAGATGCTGAAGGATTATCATTATTGCTGTAAGGATGACTTTGATAAAATTCTAATTGGTATTGCTGCATGGGGATGGAATAAACGAAACAGATTATGATAAATGCTGGGTTTCAGACCTCTGACTAAATTCTGAGACTGGGGTAAAATGGACTGATCAAATTAATCTCAAAACAGATAGCTACCTCAATTTACTCCAGAATTTCTTTGAGTGGCATGAAAGATAAAATTATACTCAACTGCAGATAATTACACCAAATGTCAGCACAATACAATTAGAGCTAAAAGACCATTGCAGCACTCATTTTGCTTTTAACAGCGTCTTCATTGCAAACAGTCCTTTGTCTCATTAGTGGAGGAGTGACAGATTTAAACCTGTAGTTATACAGATTCATCTATAATAATATCAAACATGATCATTATATTTTCTTTTCTCTCTGCATTGTGTAAAAAGGAGACGTTTTCTGCTGGGTCACTTAAACACAAGAGGAATTTATCTTATCCAAGTAAAACTACATTAAACCATTTTATTTTGTATTTAGATCTCTAACCAGTAAAATTCCTGTGTCATAAACAATTCCAATACTATTAAAACACATTGTGAATTAAGTAGTCATTGTGTAGGTCAATCAAATGGAAATTTTAATTATTTGGTTGTCATTAAGGTCTTTGCCCTTAGCAAAAATCATAAATTGGTATGATTTTATATGAGTAAATAATAATTTATCATCCATATTTGATCTACTTTCAACTACACCACTCTTGGAAGAATAATTCCATTTGACATGAGTTATGGCAGCAGAACACAACCTTTATTTTTATCACTACAGCTCAGTTGCCACGGTAAAATAATGTCTTCTTTCTATGCTGTGTCCACCTGCAGATTCTGTATATTTTTATTTTACACTAATGTGAAAAGTCAGATTATTACTTAGACTGTTTATGATACCTTAAACGTCTTTTTAATTATAAGAAGTACACATTAGTATAGTCTATGTAAAGTTAGATGTCATATGTAGGTGGACGGAATATGTATCTGTGTCATTACATACTCTATTAATGACACAAATTCTGTAAGCAAATGACATATACGTGTACACTCATTTGAGGTATCTGTGATTATGTCTGCAGCTACCTTTCCCAAAGTTTCTGAGTAAATAGGACACAAATTTTAACTCACACTTACAGAAATTTAAGACAGCCATGGTTTAGTATTTTAAAAAACCCCGAGAATCAATATGTCATACTGAACTGGAGTTTTCCCAGTCTAGAAATTAAAATTGAATCCATCTATACCTACAAGAAATTATCCAAAATGTCAGTGGACTGTAAGAACAAAGTTTGGGAAAATACCATATGAATTATGTGGAATTTAAAGATAAACAGAGACACCAAAATTAGAGAAAAACAAGGAACAGGTTTTTATATTATTTTTGAAAAAAATACTGAGGCAAGTTAGTGAAAACATCTTTAAGCATATATTTCCAGCCATCTTCAAGCAGATATCATATCTATATTCTTTCATTACACTTTTTACTTGGAATCAATAAGTGTTATAGCTGAGCATAGGCTGAATAAAAAGATGCCATGTAATTCAGAAAGACCAAGATAATGTGATTTTGCTGTGATTCTGATTTGTTACTATAAAAAGTTCTCAGATTTCATTCTTTTAAAATAAGTGTTCCTATCACTTCTTTTTACTGATGATACTAATCTGTTCCTTTATACCATATCGGAAAATCATAAAAGAAGATAACATAAGAAGATAACATGATCTGTTCAAGAGCTTTTCCCCATGAGCATTTCCTAATGATGTCATAAGGTTTTATCACCTATATTGTATGCCATCAGCAGTCAGCCCTGAGACCGCAACCACTTCCACTACAAGCTCCTGTAATGTATGCTTATTAGAGACAGTCCTAGTATACGTTTGTAGTCAAAGAAGAATCATTTCGGTTTCAGGTATGTATTTCTTGATGCTTTTTACTCTAGCACATTGTTAAATACAGACTTATACAGCATGAGCAATGTTTTTATCACAAGGTATATTGATCAGGAGAGCTGCTGCAACTATAATTTATCCATGTGTGTCAGAAGAGTATTTCAAATGGCTCCATTATACCTGTCTGTTCAACTGTGCACAATTAAAATGTTACAACACTGAGATGTTCTGTATCATGTATTCTCAGGTCAAAAGGAAGCAAAGAACAAAACCTCCACATATTATCTGAAATTGAATTTTTACAGAAAGCAGTAATATTTTAATTTTGTATAGCCTGTTTGTCCATTTTTTCAACTATATCAACTGCTTAAATAAAAAAAATCTCCCTTGCTCGGCCGTCTCCCTGTTATGTCTTTAGACTACCATTATGTACATCACTATCCCTACTAATTTCTCTAAACCTACTTTTATAGTGTATCACAGACCTGTAGCTATCCACATTTGAAGAATGTGGAGGCCTCAAAAACACATTGTTTTGTGCTGTCCGTTCTGGAACAGAGATATTCAATTTTCCTCTCTGCATCAACTCTGTTCCCCTGCAGCTTCTCACACCAGATGCTTGCTTCTCCTCCCTGTTTCCTAAATGGGTTTTCTATCTTGGGTGTTTCTTCACCCAGAGAGATAGACAATCAGCAAAAAAAAACCCCTTCAATTGTATCACCTGCTCTGTGATTTTTCGTGAAGCTGATATGGGCTTACACGAATTCTGTTCGAGGCTGGTCATCTCTGTTCACACTTCGATTAGGGCTACGAAGATGACTGGGGGACTGGAGCATCTCTCCTATGAGGAAAGGCTGAGGGAGCTGGGCTTGTTTAGCCTGGAGAAGGCTGAGAGGGGACCTAATAAATGCCTTTATATGTCTGAAGGGTGGGTGTCAGGAGGATGGGGACAAACTCTTCTCAGTGGTGCCAAGCGACAGGACAAGGGGCAATGGGCACAAACTGAGGCACAGGAAGTTCCGTCTGAACATGAGGAAGAACTTCTTCCCTCTGAGGGTGACAGAGCCCTGGAACAGGCTGCCCAGGGAGGTTGTAGAGTCTCCTTCTCTGGAGATATTCAAACCCACCCTGGATGCGGTCCTGTGCAGCTTGCTGTAGGTGACCCTGCTTTGGCAGGGGGTTGGACAAGATGATCCACAGAGGTCCCTTCCGACACCTATGATTCTGTGATTTGCTGTGTATCAAATCCCTCTAGCCAAATACAAGAAATCTTAAGAATATGCGTGACCATACCCTTCCTCCAAAGCAGGAGCTATCCGACTGCTACTTTGATATCTCTGTCATAAATCCAGTCCCATATTTTTATTTAATGACTATAATATCTGTTCGTAACTGTTCTACTTTATTCCAGAATGAACTACACATGCTGCGTATTATGTACATTGTCTTAGAATATGTGCAGTCAGCAGAGCTATTACCTGAGAGTTTGGGACATTGCATGCGGTAGTGTAGACAGATATCTAAGTACTATAAAAAATCATTAACAGGTTAAAGAAAATTAGATATTAAAATAGTAACAAACTATGTATGTAGAACATCACATACTGGTGGATTCAACTGAATACATATCTGGTAAGTTCCTACTGGGGAACAAAAGAGAAAGCATTTCCAGCATTTTGATTAAAGAGGAATTTATTCAGCTTAGCTGGAAGCTTTTCAAATTATTTTAGGTGATATTTAAATGAGTAATTGAAATGGACCCGAATGTATTAGAAAAAATTAGCACCTAAACAGCATTGTTACTGGAATACAGATAAGTGAAAAACAACATAGAATTTTATTTCATCGGTTGTTTGCATGAGTTCAATCAGTGTGTTGGTGATTCAAATTAATTCTTTTTGAACAGTCATGCAAATTTTTGTATTGTAAATAGTTGTCAGTGAAATAACACCATGACATAGAGGAACTAAGATTGCTGAAATACATTTGTCATGCTGATTTCTGTCAGTTAGGGTCAAAAAAGAGTGAGAGACAGAGAAGGATAGAAAAGTGAAGGACTTCTGATTAAAACAAAAAGCAGACCACTGCAATTTTGTGATTTACTTTCTTTCCCGGAAAAGCACTCTTAACACCCTATGGATAAGACATTTTGAATCCTCTGGTCATCGTGCTGTTACCTGTCATGAAAGATCTGTCTCAGTTTGCTGCTACAGTGCCCCAAGCTTCTGTACAGTTAAGTGCTACTGGTGTCTCTTGGTCTGCATCCTTGCAATTTCATCCATGCTACATTCCTGAAATAGAAACATTCACTAGAAAATTGCTAGCTCCTGTCTTATCAGACAATCAGATTTAAAGCAGCATCTATCTCTCTGCTTCCTCCATTCACAAATCATCATAGATATACATAAAATGTATCTTTTCAGCTCCCATATCCTTTTAAGTCTTTTTCCTGTCCCATCCATCTACCTTCACACTTCTTATTGTATTCTGTTGTCTCTTATACCCTGAACTATTATTTAGATGTTAAATCAGTGTACTAAATAAAGCTTTTATCTAATTTAGGTTCAGCATGAAAGATATGACTAGTTCTGAGTAGTCTAACATTTTTTTTTTCTGACAGATAGCTAAAAGTAACCAAAAATTTTGTTCCCAAAAGAGGCTTTTAAATTACATTCCATTTAAGTCTATGTCTGAATTATTAGACATTTTAATTTGGGGTTTTAAGATTAGTTATTTTGCACTCACAAACACTAAGAACAAAGAAAACACAGGGAAAAGGAGAACAGCAAACAGTTGGAAAAACACAGGAAAAAGGTATATCTTAATAAATTATAACTTTACCATTCAGTACCTTTATCAAATGTTTGTCAGCTCATTTCTGTACATCTTTCTCATCACACGTGTCTATGAACTATCACTTTGTGCTTCTCTATACATTAGACTTTCAGTAAGGTTCAGTCTGAGGGGGTAGTACAATCCCAAAGTCCTGAAATTATCTGAGAGAGACACTACTAATCTTCCTATTGCCTGACAGAACATTTGTGATTTTAGCTTTATTTATTGGCTGGGTAAAGTATTTTACAGATTGCAGTTAAATCTAAAAATATGCTGTCATGTCAAGAATACACCCTTAGATGTCCCTTGGCAAATTCATCATAGTGGCAAAAATCTCTAATAAACATGAAATTCTTCATCACAGTACTTCAACAAGATAAACAATTTTTTTCTTTCTCTCTTTTTGAATCTGATACCATACAATGAACTGTTATACACTAATGGTGGTGTCTAGGGCTATCATCATACAAATTTTGATTAGAAAGCACCAGGACATGCTTGATATCCATCAGGTAACTGCAATCATACTTGCTGCACCATCACGCCTTGTAAGTGAATTTTTTGCTCAGCACTTTAGTACATTATTTTCTTACAAAACCTTTTGCACTTCCTGAGTATTTACTACAGGATAAAGTTCAGATAATTGGTTTTGACATAGACATCACTAAGCAATCTGTGAACTTCAAGACTGAAACGTTTTGCTTTCTGCTGCCTTTTAGTGATAGCGAATATCAGTCATGGATTTCCTTCTATTTTGCTTCAAGATTTCTTTTTTGGTGTATTCCATGTACTCAGTCTGGGAGTGGTTTCAAACCAACTGCTAATCTGTCTAGTTTTAATTGAAAGGGACAACTTTTAAGATTAAATAATTTCTGGACACACCTGTGCTAAAAAAGGTATATTCAAGGCCAGGTGCAGCACAATTGTGATTTAGAGAACGGGAGTCTTCTCAATGTAGGGATTACTGTCTGTACTGCATGGCAAAATCAGACTTGCATGAAATGGAAGGCTGCTGAACAGAAAGGCAGCATGGTTGTTGAGCAGAGTTGCAGCCATACTCACTTCTATTCCTCACACAGTACAAGCACAACAGCAAGCGAATGGAAGAGGGGCTAATGGTGAACCTAAAGGCTTCTTAATACTTTTCTCCCCTGAGTGTATCCAAATTATCCTAATTTAATCTGTTGAACCTGCACATCCAAGATGAAACCTCTGAATTATCAGTCTTTGCAATATTCATTCACTAATACTGTGTATAAGAGGAAATATACAATCACATGTGGGATGTGTGGATAGAAAGACAAATGAATAGGAGAAAAAAAACTCAGCTAGTACCTATGGACAGATATCTAAATCTCCACATTTAGTATAAATGGTAATGAGGACACTGCATGCCAGGTCGTGCACCTCAAAGCAGTTGGAAAGGAATGAGCGAAGAGAGGTGAAGAGTGGAAATAGTACCTCAAGATTTCCAGGACTACCAAGCAACAGAATTTTCAGGCATAGAACTGGAAGCAGGAAAATACATACCTTGACAAGAGAATCCCTCTAAAGGTGCTCTTTTGGTGTAAATGTTCTGCAGTAATACGCAGCGTTTACCCAATTATCTCTGCTCAGGTCTGCACATAAAATTTTCCTACTTCCTCTGCAGGCGCCTAACACTTGCTAAGCATTGCAAAGGTTTTGAAAGAAAAAAAGAAATATCACATGATAGAACATTCCTCATAGCACCAGGGGCCATTTATAATCTATGATAGGTCACTCAAGTTTTGCCAAAGTACAATGGTGAGACATAAAATTAATTAACATTCAGTATAGTCTAAAATGTCTAATACGAAACTTATTTGCCAAATCCCTTGTTTTCTTAATATTTATTGATTTGAGGATTATCAGTGCAAAATCAGTCCTCTTAAAATTTTTTACTAGTAAATGGCTAATGTGTTTGGATATTAATTACTCTGTTTCTACTTGAGAGTAAACCAAATAAAAAAATAAACTTAAACTCTGAAAGCACTTGATTGGCAATTACTCCTTACTTTACGAAGGCTATTGCAGTGAACCAAAATACGATTCACCAGTGAAACAGGTTATGAACTGAAGTCAGACTAGAAATCTTAAATGTAAGTGCTGTCTTCAAAGGAGTGATAGACTGTGTATGAAACTCAGGCATCCAAAATGAATTGGAGGGTCTGTGAAAGGTCAAGTCAAAGCATGCTCAATATCAAGCTTAAAAACTAATTTTCAAAATGTAGTTAGTAATTTTAGTCTTCCCCTCATCTGCTTTCTTACACATTAGAAATATTGTTTCAGATAGATATATTAAGCCAATTTTTAAAGAAGGTGAGTTTCTGGGGCAAATAGCAAATTAGAAGCTGAATTTGATCTTGGGGTCTATCTATTTGCACTGGCGTACATCTGAGTTTATTTTTCTCAGTCTAAGTCTCAGTTTAGCAGCATTTGGTATGTGTTGCGAACACATAGTGTAATTTACAGTCTCTTACACCATTGTACAATGTGCCACAAAGAAACAAGAATGCGCAGTTAATGATTTAGTATATATTTCCACATGATAAAATACAGAAACTGTCCACATCTTTTCTCATTGAAACAGAAGAATTATTGTTATTAACTAATTTTTCTCCAGTCTTTTGCTTTTTGGTTCAGGAAAGACATTTTTATTCTGCATGGTAGATATATCTGTTAGGTGTACGCAATCTAAACTAAGAGAAAGGGAGAATGTTTGAAGAGTTTTTCCCACTTTCTCTGAAAGAATAAAATTATCTGTTTACAATAAGTGTAGTTTAATGTGGACTAGTTAACCTAGAACTAGTTAAAATTATGTACTTACTTAATATAAGTCTACAAGGGATTACCTTCTCAGTCAAATTTCTGATAAATTTCAACACTTTTACTGTGTCAATAAGGAATGATTTTCTCTTCCCTTCCAAATAGTGAATCATATTCTCACCAAGGCCAGTAGCACACTCAAGTCTCAGCTTACCAAGTCTAGGAAAAATCCTTAATTACTGAAAGGAGGATAGAAGTTTTTAGCCCTCATTCATAGTAGTGTAAAAGGTATTTCCAAAACAATGATCTTAATCTTAATCTGGTGATTTTAACAGGGTTCCAGTATTAAATATGGAAACACTACAACATTTCTGTTATCTTTGAATGCTTTAGCTCTGTCTACTAAATAAAAGCAGCTAATTTTGTTGTGAAATGGCCTAAAGAACATTCCAAAACTTCTGCCTCTTCTGCACCTCCTCCTTATACCACTATCTGAAACAACATGTGCACTACTGTCTAAGATAACAACTTCCAAAGAATCTCATTTTTCTCACTCAAGGAGTACCAGAAGGAGATAAATATTAAACAAATTGGGGGCCAGAGTTAGTTGAAGACAAAAGCAAATAAAGGTTGTTGTTTCAGTTATTTTAGTCCACAAGTGAAGTGCACTGAGTGGAAAAAGGTCGTAAATCAGTTTGCTTTTACAAGCTGATAAAAAATATTAGAAGAAATAATGGCTAGACTGATTAGAGTATTTGAGTGCTTCAGGAAGTAGGTTCCTTTCTTTCACCCATCCATCATCATAACCTAACCTTTTTCAAAGGTATGTTTCCTTTGAATGGAAATTCTTATTCACGTCACTCTAAGGGAAATAACATTAGACCAGATTAAACAATAGCAAACATACTCTACCGAATAGTGAGTATAAACTCTCTTACACTGGAAGGAAAGTGAAGTATCTGGGTGGATGACCTCTCTTTCTCTTGAATTCATTCAATGGTTAGCTTTCTGAGTCTTCTTGCCCTTACACAGTTTCAGTTCAACTAACTAATCTTGCAGTGAATGTAATGTTGCCGCTATACTACAGTGTCAGTCACAACCCAGAGTATAATCATTATACGGGCTGAAATGTCTTGGAGATGAAATAGTTAATGGCAATGACATTTAAAAGATCGTAATAAATAAGAAATAAAGTTCAACTAAAAAAGGAATAATTTTTTTAACATCATTCTCTTTCTGATAATCTCAGATAATAAACACAGCAAATAAGAAATTTTATTAGAATAATCTGCTACTCTTGTAGATTAATTCATGGGATAATAATTTATTATTCACCTCTTTTTCTTACACGAGTTCTAATGCAAACTTAATTTACTTTTCTTCTTCTCTGTTATTCTTCCCAGTAAAGTACCTGACATTTCAGAATGAAAACTGTACAAAGAAACAACCATAAAAAATATAAATATATGCACTTATTAAAACAAAGTGATTGCAAATACAGATAAATTTAAATATTACTTAGATTAGACAAAGTAATTTTTGTAAAACTAATGTTATGTGTTTGAGGAATTTGGTGCATAATAATTGCACGCATTTTCCACTGAAGCAAGTGAAATGCCAGTTAGAGATATGAAGGTGTAACTATATAAATCAGTAGTTAGTTTGATGCAGAAAACTGCTGCCTCCATTCTGAACTACCATTTTTCTGGTCTAAGCGGATTAGCTATGCCTTCATCTGTGTTTTTCTGTACTGCATTGCACATAAACAAGTGAAATTATTGTTATAAGTTACTCTTACTATTTTTTATTTCTGTATGTTTGGAAAGTCTTACTTTATAAAACATTATGAAAAGTTATCTTTAGTTCATAATGTAGTTAATAAAAGATCAGTAAAAGCTTCAATTTATTGTTCAGTTGCATTCTTTTTACACAAATTGCACATCAGAATAAAAAATGACAGTCTGAATGACAACACACTACTGATGGTAATTTCTCCTTTTATATGTACTCTGATATTTTATAGTTTTCCATGTTCACGTAATTAAAAAAATATTATCCATTTCATTTAGGAACTAGAAAAAAAATAGAAATTATCTGGACCATGAACACTAAAATATCTGCAAATTATTAATTAGGACTAAAAATTACAGCATGTTAATTTCTCAGAGTTTGAAATTTTTAAGAGGAACCTGATCTGGACAGATTTTATTATTCAGGGAACCTGAAGGAAAATAATTAAGCTCTGTCCATATTTCTTAGCAAGAGCTTTAATGAGACTCAATCTCTACTTTCCTATAGGCATCTGTTGCATACACTAGTTTATGAAGAAATACTAGAGAACTCGATAATGAGATTTTCTGCTAGTGCAAAAGACTGTTCTAATTCATATACTGATACAGTTAGAGCCGAAACAACACGTACACTCTATAATGAGTCAGTTATTTCATTGAAAATTATTTTACACACTGTTTGCAAAATACAGTATCAAAGCAAATTAATGTATTAGATAAAACAGTTCTGTGGAAATCTGCATGGATGCAAGAATAGAAACTGGAGAGGAAATTATCTGCTAATGGTCTGAAACTATGGAAATAAGAGCTAGAAGTAAAACTGTTTGGAGGATAGTGCACATTTTGTTGAAAATTTATGCTTTGTCAGCATTACCTGGTTAAGTCAATTGTACATTCAGAGAGGGTACTTTGGAGGCTCTGTATAAAATTTGTGGATCACTCTTAAGCTAGCTATGTCTCCTCAGACACAAAGACAAGAAACGAGGCAAGATCAAAATGAACAATCACCAAGACAAACTAAAAGGCTGGTCTAAAATAAGACAAAATGTAATATCAGTACTGAAATAAACAAAATTTCAAAATCAATAAATCAAAAGTATGAATTGGAGAATAAAAGGCCTGAAGAGGGCCACGTGCCAACTACGAAACAGCAATTCATACTGTGGGGGTGCCAGTACATCATCACCTCTTGGTAAAATGGCCAGGATAACAACAGATGATACAATGAGAATGCAAGTCTATGCAGTGCATTTGTATTCAGCACCCAAAACTTTCTGTCTTGAGACAGTGTTTGTGAAAAGTGAAGGATGGTAAAAGAAAAGCTACAAATTACTACTACACAATGATGCGGCAACAAGGGGTTGCCGGGGGACTTTTTAAACAAAGAAGGAATCAGCTCAGAAAAAAAAAAACCAAAACCAAAAAAAAACAAAACCAGAAAAATATTTATTAGTGTCAAGAGAGAGGAAGGGAAACAGAGCAGCAGTGAGAATATGTCTTGATGCTGTCAGAGTCTCCCTGGGGCTTCATGGCCTCTGCTCAGGCCAGACAGAGCAGCCTCCCTCTTGGACACTCTGTGGAGCTTGCACCAGCTGCTGGAGTGACAGTATGGGAAGAAGCATGTGGACCCACACCTATGGGGTGTATATGGCCTCATGAAGGACTTTCTAATAAACATGTGCATTAGTTGTTTATAGGGAGCAGCACAGACACATGTAAATCTAGAGCACCCACAACTCTGAATAAGTTACCCAGAGTCCTCAGGGAGTGGGGACATCCTTTCACTCATCCTGTGAAAGTGGGTGAGTGTGGAGTCCTGGTTGGACGAGAGAGGACATAGTCTGGTGCTGTTGAGCAACCCAGGCTTTGTCCCGGAGATAGGCCTGGAAAGCAGCAAACGCGGAACGCTGCTGAGAAAGTAATGTGGCGAACACGGAACGCTGGCGCAGCGGGAATGTTACATTGCCGCTTCCTGCCACATTGCCACTTCCTGCCACGTTACCACTTCCTGCCACAGTGCTTCTTCCTGTCATATCACTGCTTCCGCATCGAGAGATGAAGCTTTGCATCAATCGCAGCGAGTTATAGCAGTTTTACCTATATATGGTTAAGGGTATCTAACCAATCAGATGCTGTTATTGCTTTGCTATATAAATCCTGTTTTGCTGACTAATAAAGAAGAACGATCTTACCCACATTGGGATGGTATTGTTACTGCCGTTTTCTGAGTTCCCACTCCTACAAGTGAGTGTGCACATAACTCTGAGTGTGGGGCTGGGAAGGGACAGGTTACAACTTCTTCGACATTAGTTATCGGTTGTTTAAGTATTTGTTGGAGTGTATTAGTATTTTGTAAATTCCTCTTATTATGGTGTACTTGTTGTATTATTGATATTGGTTCTGAATGCATTGCTTCCTAATTATGTGTAGTTAATAAAGCAATAAACCACTTCAGTCATAGCATCGTAGAATCATTTTGTCTGGAAAAGACTCTTAAGATTGTCGAGTCCAACTGTTAACCTAACACACCAAGTCCATCACCAAACCATGTCCCTAAGTGCCATGTCTACATGTCTTTTAAATACCTCCAGGGATGGTGACTCCACCACTTCACTGGGCAGCCTGTTCCAATGCTTAACCACTCTTTCAGTGAAGAAATTTTCCCTAATATCCAATATAAATCATTGCAGTGTATCTTTAGGCCATTTCCTCTTGTCCTATTACTTGTTACCTGGGAGAAGAGACCAAATCCCACCTCGTTACAACCTCCTTTCAGGTACTTGTAGAGACCAATAAGGTCTCCCTCAGTGTTGTCTTCTCCAGGCTAAACAACCCCAATTCCCTCAGATGCTTTTCATAGGAATTGTGCTCCAGGCCCTGCATCAGCTTCTTTGCTCCTCTTTGGATATCCTCCCAACGTCTTGCTTGTAGTGAGGGGCCCAAAACTGAACACGGTACTCAAGGTGCGGCCTCACCAGGGTCGAGTACAGGGGCACAGTCATTTCCCTACTCCTGCTGGCTACACTATTCCTGATACAAGCCAGGATGCCGTTAGCCTTCTTGGCCACCTGGGCACATTGCTGGCTCATGTTCAGCCAGCTGTCAACCAACACCCCAAGATCCTTTTCTGCCAGGCAGCTTTCCAGCCACTGCTCACCAAGCCTGTAGCGTTGCATGGGGTTGTTGTGACCGAAGTGCAGGACCTGGCATTTGGCCTTATTGAACCTCATACAGTTGGCCTCTGCCCATCAATCCAGACCGCCCAGATCCCTCTGCAGAGCCTTCCTACCCTCAAGCAGATCGATACTCTCACTCAACTTGGTGTCATCTGCAAACTTACTGAGGGAGCACTCAATCCCCTTATGCAGATAATTGATAAAGATGCTAAACAAAACTGGTTCCAATACTGAGTTCTGGGGAACACCACTTATGACTGGCCACGAACTGGATTTAATTCCGTTCACCACAACTCTGTGGGCCCCGGCATCCAGCCATTTTTTTACCCAGCAAAGAATACACCCATCCAAGCCATTAGCAGCCAGTTTCTTCAGGAGAGTGCTGTGGGAAACTGTGTCAAAGACTTTACTAATTTTAAAGTGAACAACAACCACAGCCTTTCCCTCATGCACTAAGCAGGTCACCTTGTGATAGAAGGAGATCAAGTTAGTCAAGCAGGACCTGCCTTTCGTAAGCCAATGCTGGCTGTGCTTGATCACCTTGTTGTCATCTACATACTGTGTGATGGCACTCAAGATGATCTGCTCCATAACCTTCCCTGGCATCGAGGTTAAACTGACAGACCTGTAGCTCCCCAGATTCTCTCTCCAGATCCCCAGGCCCGTCTTGTAGATGAGCATTGTATTTGCTAACCACCAGTCAACCAGGATTTTCTCAGTTAGCCAGGTCTGTGAATAAATGATGGAGAGTGGCTTGTCAAGCACTCCCATCAGCTCCCTCAGTATCCTTGAGTGGATCCCATCCAACCCCATAGACTTGTATATGTCTAAGCGGTGTAGCAGGTCGCTATCCATTTCCTCTTGGATCATGGGGGCTTCATTCTGCTCCCCATCTCTGTCTTCCAGCTCAGGAGGCTGAGTACTCCAAGAAAAATTGGCAAAGAAGGCATTAAGTACCTCAGTCTTTTCCTCATCCTTTGTCCCTATGTTTCTCCCCTGCATCCAATAAAGGATGGAGATTGTTCTTAACCCTGCTTTTGTTGCTAATGTATTTTTATTGTCTTTCACCACAGTAGCCAAATTATGTTGTAAACGGACTTTGACTTCTACTTTTCTCCCTGCATAGCCTCACGATATCTTTGTAGTCCTCCTGAGTTGCCTGCCCCTTCTTCCAAACATCACACACTCTCTTTTTTTCCCTGAGTTCCAGTCAAATCTCTCTATTAAGCCAGGCCAATCTTCTTCCCCACCAGCTTGTCTTTCGACAAAAAGGGATGGCCTGCTCCTTAAATTTTATTTCAGCCACATTAGCTGAACAGTTTTTCTTGTGAAACAAAATATATTCTTCACAGAAAGGAAATAGTTTGGAGAGAAGCAACCTCACATAGAAGAGCAGGAAGCTATTATTTTATTCTTTTAAGCTTGGATGATTCTTTTTCTAGAACACCATTTAATTTCAGATATTATCAAAGTGAGGTCACCAAAAAATAGCCCACGGTAGTGTGGCAATATGAAAAGAATCTTGGAATTATAAGAAACAAAGGAAGAATTTAATTTGTTGAGTCTAGATAAGAGAAAGTTGAGAAAAGGTATTGCTGAAATTTTATAAAACATAAAACAGGTTACAAAGGAATGATCATCTCAGTGGCCACTGTGGTAAGGAAACCCTTTCACTCACAAACAACATAAAAAATGAATGAAACTAAAGTAAACAGTAATTTAGATCGTACATTCGGAAAACTCTCCAAATATTGAGGTTGTGAATTTAATACTTCATACTTCTAATAAAGTGGATGGTTACAGTGGAAATGCATTTTCTTGTTTTCAAGAAAATTTCACTGAAAGCACATGCAAATTTCTGTACTTCTTCGAGGTAAAATTAAAGTTTTGTATTACATGAGTCCTGGCTGAGAGCTCCTCCAGTGAATCTTCTAGGATTTCCATTGTACTATTGCTCTGAAAGCAAAAGACCTACAGCTGAATGACACCATACCAGGAAAAATACTCAAGGAATCAGTTGCAAGGAAATAAACAGAAGAAATTCCAGTCTTGTTTGGTTAATCCTGTGAAAAAGCTCTGAGATTCTACCCTTCCCTGTCTTTCCAACACTGGCAGTAAAGCTGGCATAACAGATTCTAGCATCCCAGGTGATATTTTATACCTTTTCCATTCTCCAGCTGTACACTTTTTCCGCTTTAGACAAGCCACCAGGTGGTGTTACCATGGGATGAATACTAGTAAGGATACAACATATTCAAGGCAATCACTTCTCACCTGGTGCCACTTGCTTCTTTTTGCAGGCTTACTATGATTATACGCTATCCTGATTTGCATTGGATTAGTGGAATTTCCTTGTCTCTTTAATGGAAGGGAACATATGGCACATAGCTTTAAAAGTGTGCTACCAGACATAATGAATGTTGGACTGACATTGTTATACCCGTAGGCTTTGTTGATAAAAACAAATATTTATACACTATGACATTCTTTCTGCAAATTGCTACCCCTACTCAATGTATGATTCATGAGAAAAAGGATCAGACAGAACAGACTTGGCAAATGTGTAGCAACAGAAATAAATAAGCAGAGAGTAGGACAAAATTCTGTGTTACGGAATACAGGACAATATTGCCATTGCTAGAAATAGACTATAAACTTTTTACTGATTTTTGAAGGCCTCAGTGCTCTGTTCAAACTTTTCTTGACCTGCCTGTAGTTCTGTTTTGTTTGATATCTCTGTGAAAGTAATTTCTCTAATTTACAAGTTGTCCACAGCTAATTTATTTCACATTTATTTCTTTTTGTCTGGTCCAACCGTAGTTTTATACAGGTAAAGCAGTTATTCTACGTAGAATGAGATACTTATGACTCTAAAATAATGAAGTCGCACAGAGAAATACAAACCTGGTATGATGGCAGAGGCCGTGAGAAGCAGAGACACAGCAAGAGCATAGAAGAGCATAGACCCAGAATGCTAATGTATGAGTCTCAAGGAAACAAGCAACAAGAATTCCAGTGGGTTTTGGTTAACCCTGTGACAAAGCTCTGACTTCCTAGCTTTCCTTGATCTCCATTACACCTCAAGATCTCCTAACCTATGAAAGTCATGCCAGTTTCTTCACTGTGGCTCTGTTCTTCTTTTATAGAGGTGGGACGTACCTATTAGTCCCTATGGTATATGGAGTGATGTTTCTTAAACTACTCAAAAGAGTAAGAATTTGCCAAGTTGCCACCACGCTAACTATCTTAGAACTTGATAGGTTCAAAGTTGTGTTTTTACCCTGATTTATTTTAAAGTTCAAGAAGGTGACTGTACTGCAGTGAATGGAAAATATTCTGGATGTGGCAGACATACTGGAATTGCTGTCTGTAGACTGCACAGCATAAAGAAATAACTTAGAAATTACAGCTAAAAATAATTCAATTCCCTTATAATTATTTCTTATAAAACTAAAAAGTTCTAAATATTTATCAATTTACATATAAAAATTCATATATGAGATATATATATGGATAATATGTACACTTAGGTTTGTCATGTATATATCCGTATGTATGTATACACATACATATATGCATACATAGAGATGAGTACCAGAATTTCACAAAGGGTGATGTTTGTAATGAAAGTTTCATAGATAAACAATTTGGTCATAAAATTATTCAAGTGATTTTTTTACTTTGTACTGAGAAGTCCTGAGAAATTGCTGATTTCTTTTTTTTTTTTAACAGAGTCTTTTGCTAATCTATATGTTAGAACTGGAGAAGTAAAGGTTGGTCCCATGTAACAGTTTCTTCCAAGGGAGAAACTATACAATTGGCTCTGTAGCTATGCTTTATGTAATATATACTAATCACTGAATTATTTAGTGGATTTCTGTTATATTGTGGAATAACAGCCAGTTACATAATCATAGAATCATAGAATTGTAGAATCATAGGTTGGAAAAGACTTCTAAGATCATCAAGACCAGCCATTCACCCACCACCACCATGCCTACTAAACCATATCCCGAAGTGCCACATTTACACATTTTTTGCACACCTCCAGGGATGGTAACTCCACCACCTCCCTGGGCAGCCTATTCCAATGCCTGACCAGGTTTTCAGTAAAGAAATTTTTCCTAATATCCAGTCTAAACCTCCCCTGGCAGAGCCTGAGGCCATTGCCTCTTGTCCTACTGCTAGTCAGTTGGGAGAAGAGACCAACACCTGCCTCACTACAACCTCCTTTCAGGTAGTTGTAGAGAGCAATATAGTTCCTCCCCTCCATCTCCTCTTGTCCAGACTAAACAGACCCAGCTCCCTTAGCCGCTTCTGCAAAGTGTGTTACATTTATGGATTGCTATAAGAATATACGGCAATATATTGCCCTGTTACCAGCAGCCTTTCTTTTCCTGCCTCTTGGAAAATGAAGCACCTTTCCTCTATTTCTCCTTATTATGTGCTTTTTTTTTCTCACCTTTGCATAAAGCTGTTGTACAGCTTCATATGATAATACTGATGTTGTACTTATATTGAACATAAATCATGTGTGTGGCAGTTCCTGGCTCCCCACATTATGCTGACACTTGTTTATCTTCAGTTGTCTTTTTTGACATCTTAAATTTCCATTTCAGCTAACACAATTTTTCACATTACAGATATTCTTAGCCTCAAATATCTGTTATACAGAATATCAGTAGGTGTCAATCAGTGAGTCTTTGGTGCTCTTCCTGCAAGTTAATGGCACTAAATACCTTTCTACTTCACCCTGCAGGCTTTCAATATCTGTTTGTTATCATGACACTGATTTCCAGCAGCCCAGAATTTGTAGGCTACTTGTCTAAACATAGACTTCATGGCAAATTTTTTAAAGTTGTGTTGAGCAATCTACAGCTTATTCTCAGACATTACTGTAGAAAACCTATGACATCCTGCAAAACCAGTTTTGACTTACAGGGAGTCACATTTTTTGCTGTCACATCTTCCAATAAAGTTAACTTAGGGGAAAGTTAATAATAGAATTATAAAAAAATAGAGCTGGAGGGTGCTTTAAAAGTTCATACAGTCCTGTATTTTTCAAACTGTTGTTAACTGATCTAAAAAAATCCATGGACTCAGCAATCTGTAGAAGAATGAGGCAAATTTATCTATGCAAAATTTGCTGAAATTGTACAAGATATTTTGTAGTTGTGTTGTTCAATCACATCTCAAATTGGTACAGTTACAGAGTTGGTTAGAATCAAAGAGACCACAGTCATGGTTTTCTACGTCTTCAGCTATTTACTCTTTTATTCAGCTGGCACCTGTGACATCCTGGCAGTAGACATAACTCCTTGTATTCCAATACTGATAATTATATATTTCCTATTGCTATAACAAGGCTGTCAACTTTGAGCCATGACTGGTAGTTCAGCTACCAAAAACTGTTCTTGTGCATCTTGTGACTAGCAGTGGACCAGTGGCTAAAGAAAGGAACAGTAGAGGAATAAATTTCACTCTTACTGTCTTTTAGCAATGAACACCCAGCTGTAAGTACTGTTCAGAAAAAAAACCTGAAATAATCTCTCAACTTCTATTATCATTAAAAGGAAAATGATGAATAGTGTGAGAGCACTAAAAAAAACCTAGTACATATACACCAAATTATGTTTAAATGGGCTTTACTTAGACTGTGTCAATTGATGAACAATAATTTCAAAGCTGTGTTACCAGGTATTTGCTAATGGAAAAATGAAACTATTTGATCTTTGACACCACCTTGAAAGAAGTTATCTTCATTTAAAGACAATAGGGAAAATTTCTTCAAGCATAACTTAAATGAACTGGAAAAAAATGACAACACGACAGAAAATTTTCTGTTCAGCTGCTCCTATGAATACAGAAGTGCTCAAATAATCTTTTTGTATGAGCCACCAAATTATGAATATTAGAAAAGATCACAAAGCCACAGGAGACCAGTAACTACCTTGCAGCAGAAAAGAGGAAATTCCTATAGTGGATGAAAAGTTGTATTCAAACAAGCTAATTTAATAGCTCTTGCAGATAATACCAATACACAGTATTTTCAAGACTTGGGCAAAAAAATAATTTTTTCAGTTACTCTTAAAATAATCTCTACTCTATTTTGCAGCTAGATGAGACTATAGAGGTTTTACTGTAAATAATTTTCTTAATTGTTTCAAATAAGAATTAGAATGTGAACCATTGGAAGCTATGTTTGTTTTGTCACCCTTTTGCTACTTGAGCATGGGCAAATATATTTATACACATATACAATGTGGATCATAGTTTCGGACAGGAAAACGATATGGACTAGGGCCAGTACATCAGAGTTTCACAGATGGTACATGTTCAGTGATGATAATTCTTGCTGAGCTGCTTTTGTTGAATTCAAAAAATGGTTACTAATATTTCCTGAGAGCTTTGTACTATTCAGAAAAAAACCCACCCATTGGCAGCTAGATAATGCCAGGCTATATAAAAAGTGTTTTGAATGCTGCAATGAAAAGAATTGGCCTTATCAAAGCTTGACTGATGAAGTTACACATATTTTCAAATTTCTGTAATGATATGGATTGTGACCATGATAGTTTGCCTCCCATTCTAAGGTAGCTATAAAAAATACTTGCCATTTTTTCCAAAGTGTTTGTAAATGTAAGTCTTTTTTTCCTGAACATTCGTTTGGACTACCATAAGTGCATGAAAGTGAAACCCTGCTTAACAGGTTTGCCTACATCTCTGGTATTTTCTTGTGACTTAATGACCTTGATCTAGCAAAGCAAGAAAAGACTACCATGATTTACAACATAGCTGAAAAAAAAAAGAAAAATGTTGTCACTCAGTAGTGATGCAAAAAGCTGAATGAAATATTTCACTGTCACTTTCTTTAGTGTAATGAATGAAATAATGACTGTATATGAAGACCATTTGCAAAATCTTGGAATTTTGGTTATGATTTAACAGCCAAGGAAGAAGTTCAAGGGTGTTGTGATAGGGAATAGAACTTGAGTTTACATAGCAATCTCTTCCTTTATTATGATAAAAATATAGAACTGCACTCTTGCCATATGTTAGTGGATAAAACCAGAGTAGCTTTCATGCTATTATTACTGTATAGTCACAGAAGTTCACTGTTTCAGCCTTAGAAGTAAAGGAAGTGAAATAATGATAAAACCCAGAGGGATGCCGTTGGAAATGGACGTTGATCTTTTTGAACCTTCACTTGTTTTGAATTTCAGCCCTCTCAGTAGAACTGATACATATAATTGTAGATACTCGGAATCATAACTTTTTTATTATCCTATCAAATATTTTGTCAATAGACCTGAACTTTTTTGACCTGTGTGAAACCTTTTTCAGTCATATACAAGAAAAAAACGGTATTGCCATTTAGGCATGCTGTTCTTTGTGTGCTGTCTGTGGACATAGAACACACTCTCTTTAAAATATCTGAGGACTGCTATCTCAGTCTTTTCAAGACCAAATTAAGCCAGTTCTTTTGGGTCTGTTTTTGTTTTGTGGGGAATTTTTCAAAGCTTCCAAATGTTTTTGTTACCATACTCTGGATTCCACTTTTGTCTGCACCTTTCTTATAGTTCAGTGGCCAAAAAAACAGCATTCCAACTGAAACCTCACCAGTGCGAAGTAGAGCAGAATAATTACCATCTGTGTCTTAAATTTTACACCTCTGTCAAATCCCACTAAAATGACTTTTGCCCCGAGTTGCTGTACAGGTGACTCAGATTCTAATAGCAATTTTCCACATCTTTCCACAGTCTTTTTTCAACACAACTGCCAAGCAAAATACTTCACCTTTTCTACCTTTGTATGTGATATTTCTCCTGAAGTGTGCTAATGGCTTTGCTTTTATCCTTATTTTGCTTTATTTTATTGATTTCCTGGTTTTATGAAGAACACTTCAAATTTTATTTCTTTTGCTTAGTATGATAGACAGAGATAAAGACAGGCTATTAAATAGATGCTTCTTAATTGAATTCAACCTTCTTAAAAGTCACATTAAATTATTAAAGGAAATATTGCAAGCTTATACTGTAAAAACAACAAAATTCATGTTAAGCACTTTGTGTTACTCCAGACTCCTTCTGCAAGGATTCCTGTGGAAATCCCTGACAATTTTTAAGAACATTCACAGTCCCTTTGGCTTATGCTTGCAGAGTGTACTCAAATCATAACCTATTTTCATAATCCCTGCTTCACACATTCTTTGAGGATTTGCAAACTCTTCTAAGATTGTAGAATTCATTGCATTTCTTCTATCTTTTGTCAATATACTGTGTTGGCAATCACTGTGAGTACAAGCTTCCTTATTGTGCTTTTTAAACTCTGACCTGTAATGCTGAAAATTTTTTGTTTCAGGATAGCTGTCAATCTGGTTATGGTATACAAACAAAGTCATACTGAGATGTTGTCCTGGTTTTGGCTGGGATAAATTTTCCTCCCAGTAGCTGCTGTGGTTTGGATTTAGTATGAGGAGAATGCTGATAACACTGATGTTTTTAGTTTTTGCTAAGAAATCAATTACTTCTTTCAGTTTCTCATAAACTGTGGTCCTAGTTGCTGGCTGCAGGGTTAAACCACAGAGATGTTCAGGAATATTTCTTTGTACTGCAAAGAGCATACATAGTGCCTGTTCATGCTACACAGTCACCTTATGGGCTCCTTTGTATCTTTCTTGCTGGGATTCCACAACTTTTTGTTAAGTGTCAAGTTTCAAGGTAGGTGGACATAGTGATTCAGTTCATGAAATAGAGGAGTTTTATTGTACAACTGTAAAATGTTTTTTTTGCAGTAAAATTAGAAATATTTCAGAGAGGTAGAAGATTGCTATGCACAAAGTGCCATTGCAGCTGTCACCATACCCCCTGATGGGCCAAATAGTTTTTGAGTTAAGTCAAGGTATTGAATTAAGCCAAAAATATCTTGATTTGTGTAGCTGGATGCGAATTTGTTGACTATATCTTGACTTTTACTCTCAGCAGATGGAATGAATAGAAGGCACTACATTATCATGAGAAAATTAGACTTTTCCGTTCTATTGCATTTAAATGGCTATATGTGACACATTTTCTGCTCAATATTTTCTTCTTCATGCTTTTTCCTGCACTCTTCAAGGACATCTCCCACTTCTGTGTTAAAACTATATTGTTACATACATTGTGTAGATCTGAGTCTTTCAGATAAGCAGAGATTTCCTTGAAGGCTGATGTAGTAGTTAATAAATTGCTATTCTCCACTCTAAGTAACACAGCTGGTTTAGGTCTTCTTTGTCTGAGCTGCCTTACTATTTACATAGTCAGATGACAACCAGCATAAATGGTGAAGATCTTCTGAAAATCAACTCTCCCTGGACATTGAAAAAGAAAACAAATGGTAAGTAACATAAAACTTGCCTTATTTTTTCATTTCGTATGTAAATTATACCATCTTAGGGATAATAGTAATAAAGCTTCTTTTTTTCTGAGACTGTATGTTATATTCTGTCTCACACTGTACCTCTGCCTACCTAGCAGACAGACTGGAGTCTGCACTGAGCAAAGATGAGACATGAAATCTCAGTAAAATTTTGAATCAAAAAAAGATTTGAATGGTATAAGGTTAAAGACTTTCACATACTAAAATACAAACCCAAAGCAGAAGCAGATTGTATATTTGGTTTTATTAAATCTTTGCCTTCTGGCTTCCTAAAGATAATTTGTAAAAGACTTTTTGACCTTCACAGGTTTCAGTTAACTTCACCCATGTCTAACAACAGCTGTAGCTGAAATACTTGTTTTCCTTTTCTTCACATGCAGGAATTTCATACTTATGTATTTTTGCTTTTGTTTCTTCTGATTACTTTTTCGTAAATCTTGATTTTGATGAAACCTAGTACAAAGTAATCTTTATGAGAATAAGTTTCTGGTCATGTAACCACCTCAAAGTTGCCTTGTTGCAGACTAAATATTCTTGTGGTATAACTCAAAATTTGTAGGAGGATGCGGTTTTAAGTGCCTGATGCTCATGAATGCACTTACCACATGATGACATGTGTCAAATCCCACTCCAGCACTTTCACTATGTGGTATTCCGCAAGGAGGCTCATGTCAAGAAGTTAGAAGTTCAAGAAAAAAAGGGAAGAAGAACATTGTCAAGAACATACTTTCATTGTATACAAGGATAAAAACAAAGAATGTCATTCAAAGTGTAAAGGACTCTTAAGAAAAAATTACTTAAACCCATCATTTTATGTTAAAAGTTAAGTAGCCTTGCTTTTAATGAGTGTTATAAACATTGATAACGCCAATAGCTAATATGAATATACAGACTAATTAGAATATACAGAAAAAGAGGTGACTGTCTTAACTGTGCAGAGAAAAAACATGAAAACCTTTTAAAAGATACAAAAATCTTAGTTCAAGTGCATCATTATTCCTCTGAGACCCTTCCACAGAGGTAAATTTGAACACTTGTAAAATTAAAATTATAGCACCATTAGCATGTTCTGGAGAAAAAATGCATGTTATAAGCAGACAGAGCAAATTATCTCAAAACTATCAACTTTAACTAAAATGACCTCAAGCTTAAATTAAATCCTTAGTCACCTATCTTCGGGAGCTGCTCCGGAGCTGGCCAGATCCTCATCAGAGTGGCAAATCTTGGCAGATGGGTGGTTTTCCTGAGGCGGGAAAACACCAGGGCAGCAGAGAGGTCTGCCAGGAGATGGCAGCTCTTGTGGGAGAGGCTGATGAGGCCTGGGCATTGCCAGAGCAATGGAGACCACCCCCACACCTGTCAAAAGCAGCCTGGGGAGTGCAAGAGACCAGGAGCGCTGCAAACAGAGCGGGCAAACAGGATGTGGCAGGGTAATTTGTGAGGGAGCGGGTGCAGAGAGGGTGTAGTCACTTGACCAGCTCAAGAGGTCAGTTCAGTTGCTGGCAGTCACCCTCTCAGCAGGAGCTTAGCTGTGATGTCCACTTGGCAGAAAACCATGTCCTCTGCACTCACCAGAATAGATGTGCAACACAAACAGAGCTCCCACAAAACTATGCAGCTGTCCAAGTCTCAGGCTGCAGGGCATCTTAGAGTCTTTCACTGGCAGTGAATGGCAGTAGTGGCAACAGCTGTGTGAGGTGTGATTGGGTGGACAATCTGTTCAGTCTGGTGGCAGAGCTTCGAGAGAAAGTAGAGAATTTAAGGAGCATCAGGGAGTCTGAGAAAGAGATAGACTGGTAGAACCATGTTGTGCCCTCCATGAGACAGAAATCGGGACAGCCACCAAAAACCCCACAAGATCAAGGGGATCCTGTATACTCCCCAGACTAGGCTGAAGGCAATAACTTAAGGGAAAAGAGTGAATGGAGGCAAGTCCATACTTGGCAGCGGCAGGAAAACCTCCTCCTTGCCCACCTCACCTTTCCTGGTGCCTCTGTGCAACAGGTATGAGACTCTGGATGTGGAAGACCAGTCAAAGGATGGGGTGGATGACAGTCCATCTACACTGGATGTGTTACGAAGTCAGAAAAACCTACCCCTTGTCACACCCCAATAATGAAAGTGATTAAATGCCCCACTCTATTAATGTGGGTCACTCAGATTTGCTGATCCCCTTGATTGGATTAAGGTGAAATGACACCAGATATCCTGTATCACTTTACAAGGTTTATTCACGACCATGAGAAAACAACTTACTGTGGCACGATTAGAACAAGCAAACTACTGAGGCACAATTACACACAATAATGACAAGCAATCTACTGAGGCATGATTATGATAAGTAAATTACAGTGGTACAATTATGAGAAGCAAATTATTGTAGTACGATTACAACAAGCAAACTACAGTAGTGCGATTATGATAGACAAGCTACTGTGGTATGATTATCATAAACAAGTTACTGCGGTACAATTATGATAAGCCTTGCTTTTATAGTTTCAAAGGAGGAGGATAAGAACATAATAGTTAGAGAGGAAAAGAGGAAGAAGAAGAAATAAAAACATATCACCAGTACTGGATCCAGCATTTATCTGGCCAATGGAGGAGAAGGGTCCAGGTCCTGAGGAGCGCCACATTTACAGTGATTTTTCTCAGTTTTTATAGGTAGCTAGCCCGCTCCCCTTAGTTGAGTTTCTTGCTTCTCATGCTAATTTATTAGTTGGTGATAACTACCTTTTCTGTTATAGGCGAAGTTAGCCTTGCTTTCCATGTAAATTAGCACGCATGCTTCTTACAGGTATGGGGGGGCAAGACTTTTTGGTCTTGAACTGAGTCAGTGGTCTCGATCTCCCCATATTACAGTTACCTCTGTTTGACCTCTTCCCATTGCAGGGCTATTGGCTTGTTAGCTGTAAAAAGGGAGTTGGGTATGGAGACAATTAAAAGTGATCTAATACCAGAGTAGCATCAGGCTATGAGGGTCTCTCCCTTGGTCCAGATGTCACTTGGTTGATTTAGTATCAGACTGCCAGGCACCAGGACGAGCAGGCCCTTTGTTCAAGCCCAGTTCTTACCGGCACAAGATAAGCACAACACTCCTGTATCCAGCACTCACAGGCTTTGTCCTTCACACTAGCACCTTAAAAGAATGTTTGAGATATTTAACCTCTTATTGTCTGTACCCTTACACCTCTGTATCACAACCACCTCCATGAGGAGGAAAAGATGGGTTATAATTGTAGGTGACTCACTTCTGAGGGGAACAAAGGGTTCAATATGATGGACAGACCCTCCTCTTAGGGAAGTCAGCCCCCTCCCTGGGCCTGGGTTGAAGACATCACCAGGAAACTTCCTAGCCTGGTATAGCCCTCAGATTATTACCCAATATTGCTCTTCCAAGTGGGTGGCAATGAGGCCGAAACACATAGTTCAAGGGCGATCAAAAGAGACTTCAGGGCCTTGGGACAGTTGGTAAGGGAAAAAAAATAGGAATGGCCACACTAAAAGTGTGTGCTGTGTGGAAAAGTGTGATCTACTGAAAGCAATGTCGTTCTAAAAATCAGCATCCAATGCATGTTTGTGTGTATGTAAGAGTTTATAAGGATTAAAAAAATCACATTTTAATTGGTCATTTTCCTTCGGATACAGGACACACAAAACTTGTGCAAAATTTCAGTTGCAATATGCACATTAATGAAAAGAAACATTCATGCATCATACATAATTTAACCACTAAAGCATGAAGCATCTGTTCAATGCAGTTAGGATTGTCTCTTGTCCTCCACATGCATATTTCTCCCTTGTAGAACTGAAAGTTATTGAGATAAATTGATGTTTCTTGAAGAAAATGAGCAGGTGTTGGAGTTTAGTATGTTCTTTATTAATTTTAGAAAGGCATAATAAGTTTGTCTTAAGGGCTACATTTTTATAAAATAGGAAAATTCCTTGCCATTTTTTCAGTGCTCTGAGTGATATAACTGCCACAGCATTCTATAAATAAAACATATCCATAAATACTTCATAATGAAGATACTTCCATATAAGCTTGTGAATATAATCAGAGTTATCTCATTTAAAAAATCCTTGTAATTTTACTTTACTTCATTGCAGGTTTTTTTTTTTTTGGATGTACATAAAACTCTGCTTGGCTATCTGTATTAAAAAAAAAAAAAATAAAACAAAAGATTTTTTTAAAAGTAGCAGTAGAAGTGATGTCATAATACTGAAAATGTCGAATTCCATACTTCTCTTCGCAGTCATTTATGTCTACATATTTTATATGGAGAATATCAGTGGGATAATATTCTTCGATTTTAGAGTAAACAACGTCTCCATTGGCTGTCAGTGTATTTCAAAACCAAAGTCTTCAGAACCGAGAAAGCATCCTATTCCTTCATCTTAAGAAGTAACTAAACCTATCTATGGATTAAGCAATGCTTTGTCTCATTGTTACCTAGTTAACAGCAAAGTGGTGCATACAAAACACGAACAGGTCAGTCATCAAAGGCTAATGGAACAATCAGCACCATTCAATAAACTGAAATAATTGAAAACAAGACAAAGTGCTGCTAAGATTAAAGAATAAAAACAGAATAAAGAGTAACAATACAGAATGGCAAGCTGTATCAAGGAGAGCAACAACTGGATCATGCACAAGTTCCCACTGCAATACCATGACGAAAAGGGTTTATGAGGTGCTTTAAAATCTGAACAGGAAAACAGTACATAAAAACAAGGAACTAGTAACACCTATGCTGATGTTAAGTAGCAACACCTCTGTTTTGTTCATACTTGTGAAGCCGCTAAAGGAATAGGGCATTGTGACCTAGAATTCATAGAGAATGTGGTAGAGAATGTGGATAACAGGGGGATGTAGAAAAAAGGAACTATCCAAACACATTGATTCAGCAAGCTTGTCTTATTTTCAGCTATTTAGTTAATTCATTAAAAGGAAGTTAATCATTTCTAATCACAGTCCACTCATATTAAAGTTCTCCACAAACATAACAGATGAAAGTGCCACAGTTTAAGAACTAGATCTAGACAGATTTACCAAGTGAAGTTCAACTGTTTAGCCCACATAATTTGCTTCTGGATCGACTCTTGTATGATGGGCTTGGTCTTACCCAAAATCTTTAAATCAAAGTGTATGTCTTTTTTAAAGACAGTGTTTGAAGTGTTTTGAAGTCAATCCTCAAATCTCAGAATTCCACTAAATGGAATTTTATGTCTCACAAAGTGCAACTAATGTTCTGGCCTTCAGAACAGTGAAAACCTCCAGCCAATTTTTGGTTTCTTCCTTGTGCTATTCTTATTTATTATTTCTACAGCTGCAGAAGATATGTATCCTACTTAAAATCACATATGTGTGATTAAATAATCATCAATTATTTGAAAAAGAATGATGTACAACAGGTAGAAAATAAAATAGAATGAAGAAATTATTTATTTTATTCCTGTAACTTGTGTAATGTAGCGATCCTTCTAACTAGCTCTAGACAACTTAGTTTACTTCTCTAGCTATAATTACCAAATTAAAGATTACAGCAACATCAACCAACATATTGTTTTTGTTACCTCTTACCAGCTAAGTTTAGATCTAAGCATAATTAGTGTGGATACCACTACACTCTCTAAAATCATGTAAAAACACTACAACCAACTACAGTAAATTCAATTTCTGAATGAGCAAAAACCAGACAAATTATAATAAGCAAAGCTAAAGAACTTCTAATGTGTATCATTATCTAAGAAAAACCTGTGTTCTGACAACAATGCAAATGGTCAGATTAACCCTAAGCAGAAAGAGTACGAATGGGATGATAGGTTACGTAGGAAAAGGCCCTCAGCTTTACTTGATAGGAATGGAAAAGAGAAGAAAGATGCCAGATTATCTTTTCTCCTGCTGTTTACAACTTACCTGCTTTAGTTCGAGTCTGAATAGCTGAAAGATGTAAATTTTAATTTCCTTACCAATAAAGAACATAAAATGTTGAAAAAATGGAAGTCAAAATTTTTATTTTTTTATTAAAAGTATTATTTGCATAGAATCATAGTATACCTTAAGTTGTAAGGGACACATAAGGATCATCGAGTTCAGCTCCTTGCTCCTCACAGGTCTACCTAAAACTAAATCACACAACTAAGTGCATCATCTACACTGTTAGAAATTGATTATAAAGATTGATTATAGAATAGAATAAAATCATAGAACTAGAACATAGATTCAGCTGTGTAAACACAGCTGTGTTAAGAAACCATACAATGTGTATGCGTGCAACTGGGATAGAAATTAATTGTATGGATTTTATCAAACAGAATTCACAAAAGAAGTCGAGATGACCTTGAAACCAAGCAAGGCCTGAAACCAGCGAGGGAGAATTCTACGAAGACAGAAGAATAGAAAGAACTTAATAAATGATGTACTTAAAGGAATGGAACGGTTGCTTAGAAACTTATGAAGATTCTAGACTTGATGTAATCGGTTTAATAAATGTATATAAACTTGTCTAGCGAGTTAAGCCTTGCCACTCACTGAGGTGATGACCCAACTCTGAGTTGTGAATAAAGCAAAACCTAGTGTAACCCACTCTTGTGAGGACAAAATTTTTAACACGCACGTTCCTTGAACTCTGACAGTTTGTGCCATAACCACTTCCCTGGGGAGCCTGTTCCAGTGACTGACCACCTTCTCAGTGAAGAACCTACTTTGTTATTCTCTATCTTGTTAAAATTCTATGTTTAACCTAATACGTATGATTTTGACTTGCTAATAAAAGGCTGTAGATTGCATGGATGTGGCAGTACAGGTCTCAGGACTTGTATGGGTCATTTTTAGTTTGTGTTGATTTTAGTTTACTCCAGCTGAGATGATGGTTCATTGGTCAGGTAACTATTGCTCTATGTAGTTGTGTGGCATGACACCTATTGTTAAACAATGGATACTAAAAGTAAGCAGAGATTCTAAGAGTGAACTACCTATGACCATAGCTAAATCTGTATTGTGGCAGTACACTCACATACACAGTATTATACCAGAGGCCTCAGGCTGTGAACTGAAATCATGACAGACAACTGTCACTGAAGGAGTGAAACCTTTGTGTCATGTAAAAATCTTCTCAGAGCAACAAAAAGAACAGAAAAACAAGTATAATTTAGAAATGGGAATCCAAGTGGATTCTGTTAGGAACCATATAAAAATATGCAGACCCAGGATTAAGAAGGAAGAAACACCCCACTACCATCATACCAGTAGTATACAACCTGGCAAAGAACTCAGGACTTTGAATAGTCACCATGAACACCACTCATATCCTACTCTTCTTGAGGAACAGTGGTAACATTGACAATAGGACCCAAAGGAACGTGGAAAGATGAACCTAAGATAAGACTGAGGGGTAGATACCAGAAAATTTTTATATGTATATTTTTCAATAACGACTAGATAATTTGGACTGTGAGTGCTAGTATTGTGGTAATTAGACCAATACTAGTTACACCTGATTATTGCTGTATTTTTCTTGGATAATAAAACTTTTTTAGAGTAACAATAAATTCTCATCTTCATATGTAAGATGTGTTCCCTTTACTCACAAAAATATTTTGTGTATAACCACATGAAAGTTGACACATTGACAAATTTAGGAATGTAAAAGCAAAAAATAATACTACTGCAGAATCTTGCTCAAATGTGCCAAATGACTTTATGCTTACTAGGTGTGTCTGTCGTCAGATGTCTCTCATCAGGTCTGATTGACAGTTTACTGATCTGTCAAAACACTGTTCAGAGGTGTTTTGTTTGTGTTTGTGCTGACTTTGCGATAACAAAACCAAGTAAAAGCCAAGTAGTCATTGATGCTGGATAATGTCCACTGACAGTAAAGTTGGAGCAACTAATTCAATCTGCGATGGCCACTCAAGATGTATCTCGCAGCACATTTGCTTCTAGCTAGGAAAATAGAATGAATCCATTTTGTATCTCTTTACTTTGTCTTGAGCCACCAAATGTCTTATGCTATGTATGTGTTGCCACACATTTTGTTGGTGAACAAGACTCTAGATTGAAAACGTGTGCATGCTGCAAGGTCAGGTGTAGCTAATGACCACAGTTACCTAAGAAAATTTAGTCGCTCCACATTAAAATGTAATCATGCTTTGGTAGTAAGCAAGACACACAAGGATGAAAACTGTTGTTAGAAATCTGCTCTTGATGAATGATTCCACCCTTCCAACTCACTCCCTAGACATTTTGAATTGTCCTAACAGACTTTTAGAGTTCTTTCCATGTTGAATGTATCAACCTAATTTTACAAATCTTTAACAGAAGGATCTCTTCTTGCCCTACATATCCACATTATACAATTGAAATTGATCCTTCATGGATTTTTATACTACAGCTTTGATCTTCTGTGAACTTGTGACTGTGTGTCAAGACAACTGCCACTGCTGTAGAAAACCCTTTGGCATAAGCAGAAAAGATCTTTATCATAAATCTGAACTAATTTAGTTATGTAGCACTTAAATGTTTCTGCATCAAAAGGCAAGTTCTCATTCTCTTTCCAAATGCTGTGAACTTTATATTAAGTAATAATATAATGAAGTAACTAGATGATGATCTAGTCTAGTCTAAAGTGTACAGAATGTTGAAAACTTGCTACCATTTGCTTACATCCTCATCATATTATGTCATTTGCACTATATAATGACATTTTCTAGCTTAGTACTTACTCTTAAATTAAACTTTTGAAAAAGTTAAACAAGTGATTTGCATGTCTTAATTCTTTGGAGAGTTGTTTCTTTGGATCTTGACATTCACTGTTCAAATACAGGATTCATTTACGTAAGTTTGGTAGTGTGTGCTCAGAGTCAATGTCCTAGAAGCTGTGTGCTGGCACCACCTCATCCACACATAAGATTTGCACAACACTAGATGGTTGTGACAGGTACTACCAATGTGTTCTATTCTTCAACAAAGTCTTCTTAATTTTATATTTTCTATTAACATTTAAGCTGATTGCATAAACTTGCAATTTATTTCTTAATAATAAATTATTAAGGGTAAGTCTAATGATGATTTTTCTTACTATTAGAAAAGAAAAAAATCCTAGTTTTAAAGGGGGAGATTTATTTCTAAAAGCAAATATTCCTCACAACACAAACTGGCAGGAACTTCTAAATCAATGTAAAGTCTGAAATAACATGAAATACCAATAAAAACAAGAATGAATCATGAAAGAAGTGCTAAACTATTAAAATATTTCTGAACACACAATAAGAAATTCTGCTTCCAGAAAGAAATACAGAAACCTGTCATCTGGTCAAAGTGACTAGACTTTAGGAACTCTTTCAAGTAAAATCTAAAACACAGATGCCTATCATATTGCACTAGCTGTTTAGATAACACTGTCATAACAACACAGTTACTGTAATTAGTTTTAATACTGCTCTCATTATTATGTGAGGAAACCTAGCAATGAATCCCCCTGCGTTGCTTTTCATCTCTAGTCTGCGTCCTGCAGATGTGCAGCCGCTGCTCAACTCCACAGAGCCTCTTCACCACATATAATATCATCTAATTATTAACTCATTTGTGAAGTTACAAATGGGAAATTCAGGTCATTTCTTATAGCCTTTGTTTAGAAAAGACTGTTGCCTTGTGAAAAAGCAGTAGAATCTGATGATTAGCTTGGGGCCAGCATGGTTCTTTCATGGTAGTCATATAAGAAAGATTTCTGAATCTCTGTAAGTTCAGGTATGAGCATGAACTCTGCTCTAGCCCTGGACAAACAGAGCAAGCAGGTAGATAATTCCACTTGATATGTATCTGGTCTGGGAAATCAAAAGCATGGACGTGTGTATTTTTCCACTCTAGCCTGTAAACCACAAATCCTGCATAATATGTTTGATCAAACACATTAACTTATAACTAATGCCAGTTTCTTTGCTGAAATGTCTCATTTTTTTGTTTCTGTAGTAAATTTATCGTCCTGCATTTTTAGATTGAAACAACGCTATGTTTACTCTTTTTCTTGTAGGAGGACTAAACCAAATAGGTTGGAGGTAAGTCACACCAATCCACTTTTCACACAGAAGTGCTTATTCACTGTCTTGTCTGAGGTCAGTCAAGAGCCAGACCTACAATTAGCTGTGAAGATGTTTGTACATTCTTGACACACAGACGGATATAGAATGCAGTATTTGGTGAAAGACACATTTGCCACTTAAGAATACTACAGAACTATCAAAGGAAGAAGAGAGATTTAAAAGTTCTTGAAGCAATGAATAATGTCTAATAAGGTAAGTGTAGAAGATGACTTCTAGTCTGACAAAGAAACATTTCATATTTTCATGAAAGGGGGAAAATTTACTCTAAGAATGTTGCCACACATTCAGTTTAATGGAAAACATTACTGAAAAAAATCTTCTCTTGTATGGCAGAATGAAACAATCCATGTAACACTAGGAAATATCAAAGGCCTGCTGATAATAAAGACTGTTACTTTACCATGATGAAGAACAGCCATTTGTAAGGCCTGAAATTCCCTCTATTGTCTTGGCCTGAGAGAAGACTAAAAACTAAATTAGACCATACTAGAATACAAGTAGAATAGAACAGAAAAGGAGTTAGTTCACTCTAGTGAGCTCATATTAATAAAAAACTTACAGCAGCTGTAAACTGGTCAAAATAGCCTCAAAACTGCTTACATACAGAGTAAGCCCAAATCTGGAGCTCAAAACAGTCTGGAAGTGAAGATCACTGTAGGTGAACTACCATTTTCTTCAATTTTTGCTTATTTTGGAAAGTATAACACTTAGAGAAAAAAAAAAGAAACATGAATAGAAGAGGGTCCTTTATCCTTTCATGCTGGGCAAAAGACAGAAGGGCTTGTGTTTTGTGAGAAGCTTAATATGAATTCCTCTAAAAAAGTTCTTATTTTAGTTAAAAGTGCATTTCCTAAGTAATTAGTTCACTTTTAAAAGAAAACAATGCTTAAACTGTTTTGACACATTTTCATTATATATTCTTCAGTGGAATACTGAAAGTACACGTAGTAAAAATAGACACTGTGGAATGCAAGAAATAAGGGTAAGATTATGGAATATTGCTGACAGAAATAAAGAAAGCCATATCTCATGAAAGTTTCCAAATGACCTGAAATTATATCAACTAATATATTTGAGGATAAAGATTCAATTAGTCAGTATCACCCTGGTATCGAAACACCCATTAAAATACTGCATTCAGGGTTGTATGTGTAGTCTCAGCAGAGCCATATGGAGACATGATCACCTCCCTGCTCTGTTATACTACCATTTTGCTTTGCAAGCTGGTGTTTAATTTGCGCCCACACACCACTCATTTGGGTGTCAGCATCAAATGTGTTTATGCCAACTGTGTTTCAGTTTATTATTCCTTAGAGATATCTGCTTACGTTTTCTATAGTGAGATCTCAGGACTGAAAGAATTCACGTTGAAAAGATAACACAATGAAAACTGCAAATCTTAAAAGAACAAAGGAAAAATGGTTGAAACATATCTTCATTACAAAAATCTATTCTGAATAATTACAGGTACAGAAAATGTTCCTTTGATGGATTCATGGTAAATTTAATTTTGTAAGTCCCTATATTTTTTTCAAATCATCTCAGACAGTACCTATGTATATATTTATTGTTTTTCAAAAGGTTTCTAGCTCTATTTTCATGGAATCCAGTGAATATTAATTGCAATATATTTTTTTATCATACTGCTGCTAAAACACAGATCATAGTCTACCACTCTTCATCAAGATTTATGATTATTTGGCATAGCATTCTCTAATTAGGGTTTATGAAGATTGCTGTCCTCAGAATTGCCAGTACATTGTGCCAATGCATACTCATACCATACTGTTCATGCTATAACATTGGGAACCAATTCAGGGAATGCCATTGACAATAAACTGTCACCTGTTTCAGTAATCTGTACAAAAACATCTGATGTTTTATGTAAATATAAGTTACGTTCTGTTGTGTGTTTACTATTTTAACAGTAAAAATAACCAGTTTCACCTGTTACAACATATATCACAAGTGAAAAATGGAAGAAAAGATTCTACTATGTTGTAATCAACATTACAACATACTAGTTTTCGTTTTTCTCATTGCTTCTAAAAATTGTCTAAAGAACTACACCTTAGCAAACTATGTTAACTTAAACATGACAAGACTAATAACACTGATTTTTATTAAATGACATCATGGGGTGATAGAAATAACAGTGGCAGTTTATTATTCAGAGGCCCTCATTCTGAGCACTGTAATTTAATTTATTAGTTGATCGGATATGAAGAGAAAAGCTCCATTAAGTACCACGAGGAATTCTGGATCAGATCTCAGTTGCTATATAAGATAGCTACAATAACACTAATGGAGCTACAGTGACATACATTTTTTAAAGACAAAATATATTGCACATGTGACTTAAAATTTGCCCATGATAGTACATGGGGGTAAAATTTAGTTTGACTAGATTTCCTTCATGATATTAAGACATAGGAAACTGAGGAGAGAAAGTAGGAGAAATAAAAAAAAACTGAGACAAAGTGACAGAAATGAAAGGGAAGAAGGGGGAAAAGAGAAAAAGAAAATAAAGTAGAAATAAATCAAATTTAGTATGTTGGATCAGTTCTTCTCTGGTTTAAGGTCAGGTATTTCCAGAACTATAGTTATTTCCATCTGTGTTTTTTCAGAGATAGTACAGGATAACCCTTGATTTTGAAGTCTGTAACTGAGATGAAGTTTTAGTATCATTTCTGCAGGGTGCAGAAAAAAGCTTATGAACCTCTTGAGCTGTCATTGTGTGGTCGGTTAGCCTTGACTAACAGCCAGATTCCCACACATCTGCTCGCTCACTCCTCCAGCCCCCCAAGTAAGAAAGGAGTGGTAGAGAAAACAGGAAGAACAAGAATGAAAAATCTCAAGGGTTGAAACAAAGATGGGTAGATCACTTGCCAATTACCATTGCAGGAAAAGTAGACTCAACTTTGGGACTACATTTATTTTCAGTTAAAATAAATATTTAATTATTGACTCGGGTAGTGGGAAACAAAAATACGAATGTTAAACTTGTACCTTTCCTCTCCCTTTTCCCAGGGTCAGCTTCACTCCTTCACTCCAGACCCTTCACCTCCCTGACTTACTGTCAGCATTGGCCACGCTCTGTCCCTTCAGGAAGGAAATGAGTAGTGCAGGGAGAGGGGGTTATGGCCAATACATAATGGTTTCTCTCTGTCACTCCTTGCTCCTCACACTTTTCTTCTGTGCCTGCATGAGTCCTGTGGGAGAGAAAATATGCAAAGTAGATCCCAACTAACTGGAAACACATAAATAAAAACGGAAAATGGGAAAAAATATAGAGAATTAAAATATAAAGCATACTAAAAAGAAAATAGAGAAGATCTTCCTATGAAACTGAGAAGTAGAGAAAGGAAGGGAACAGCAAAACTGAGATAAGAAAATAGGAATTATAATGAAGCACTGTACTAATCAAATGTGTAATTAATAACTAATAGAAGCACATGGCACAGCAGAGATCTGAGGAAAAAATACAATAATTGTAAACCAATGATTAGCTTAGACTTGAGAATAACGTCATTACAAACATGTTTTTTTTAACATGAAATCTGTGAAGCTCTTACTGTATTCCTTAATAAGCTATACAGTTTTCCTAAGCCAGCGGGGGAAAACAAAATTAAAATCGTAAATGTGATAATTAAAAAATGCACAGTCATTTGTCTAATGTAACCTACTGCAAACACTAGAAATACCATCAAATTGTGCCAAAAGGGCACAGGAATAGAAAGTTAACCTTTAGTTTCCATATTAGCATATTGAAATCTACTGGATATGATAGAAACATTAGATTAATGCACTAAAAATCTGAGGCTTGATGCCTCTGACATTTGAAAATATTATTTTATTGATACTTCATTGACTCAGATTTTTGTTGCAATATCTGAAACTTTAATTAGTGCAGAATTACTGTTTTCTTTTTATTTCATTCATTAGGAGAAAAAAAATAAAACCTGTTATGTAGGATATGATAGGACCATGTATTATCAAAGCTGTATGAAAACTCGGATTGTAATATCTAGCTTTAAAATCTACATGTTATTCTACTTCTGATTCACTTGGTAATATGGACTGTCATTTTCATTTTTAGGCTTAAGTTTTCCCATCTAAAACCTGTATGACTTAAGTTTCTACATAAATCATGTGCCCACATAAAATGCTATTATTTTATTTTAAGAAGAAGATATTTCTGCAAGTCCCTATCTTTTTGTTACCTAAGTAACACAGAAAAGCTATCCTTTCAGGGACACTAAACATGCATTTTCTGTAAAATGTCTAGACAGGAAAATTTTGTCTCTTTTTCTATTTATTTTAATTTTAACTTTGATTTTCATTTTCTCTTGTGTTTCTGACTCTTTTGGACTGGTCAGTGAAAATATCAGCAGGTGCTACTTGAAAGTTTTTCTGCAGAAAAAAGGAAGAGCAGTTTTTAGTGTAGCTGTAAAATGAATATACTTAGGTCAGCAGGGTACCATGTATTTAGTCTTGCTGTTCAAGTGTAGACCTTTACAAGGCTGCATTAGCAAACACAGAAATGCTGAGGCTGCATCTCACCATTTTTACAAAAGATTATCGATATTATTCCCACTATAAAACAAGATCAATATCAGTACAGGAATAAATTGTTCTTTGAAGACAAGTATAGAAGGTTTTATTTCAGTTTGGTTTGAGTTTTTTGCTAACATAGCAACCCTGCTCCAAAAACAGGACAGTAAAGCAACAACTGTAACAAAAAAAAAAAAAAAAGCAATAGAGAATAA
>Ga0065711_1001010_pt1 | contig 50178 bp, 33 predicted proteins | sample Hoacrofraction12_FD_59098 | JGI IMG/M metagenome (GOLD analysis project Ga0065711, IMG submission 59098) | Hoatzin crop microbial communities from Cojedes, Venezuela - Epithelial fraction 12 v2 (version 2) | ecosystem: Host-associated > Birds > Digestive system > Esophagus > Crop | place... | reverse complement strand
CACAGAATGTTCGGGGTTGGAAGGGACCTCTGTGGGTCATCTAGTCCAACCCCCCTGCCGAAGCAGGGTCACCTACAGCAGGCTGCACAGGACCTTGTCCAGGCAGGTGTTGAATATCTCCAGAGAAGGAGACTCCACAACCTTCCTGGGCAGCCTGTAACACTGTGAGCAGACATTCAAGTAGCAAGTTAGCTCTGATACAACTCACATTATCAATTTAAAATGCAAAATGGCAAAATTGTTCTAGGTTCCTTGCTTATTCTCCTTTTTCTATTGCGTCAGGGTAAATCTAATCTAACTAGTAATAGACTAACTCAGATTTAAGCAAGTTCCAGTGAGAGAAGAAGTTGAACCCGATTCTCTGAGGTACTTACAGAAAATTGTTCCACTGACAATTTTTTTTAATTGTGTATCTTCCTAACAGAAGATGTATACTCTTTCAAGTATTTTGGAATACAGATTTTCATGGAAGAGAGAGCCTCCACAAGAGTTAAACACCTAAATACACCATTGAGAGTCCGGGCCTTCATGCTGTATCTCCTTCGTTAAACCCCTTATTGCTATGCGGAAAAGAGTTTGCTGGGACTGAGGTAATAATTTTTGGCTGGGAATCGTTGGTGAAAACAGACGGCCATTGCTCATCATGTTAGTAAGAAGTTTAATACTTCTGGTCTTCAGCTGTTAACTTTAGTGTATTTGGAGTAATTCTAACTTCAGGTATCAACTGTGTTTCTCCTGTCTTTTTATACTTGACAATTTATAATAAAGTACTGAATTTAGGAATATAAGGTACAATGCAAAGCATAATTGTAAATGTTCTTGTTTTAGCATGTGAAAGGAATGAAGAAGGCATTATGGATTATCAGATTTTATTAAGATGAAAAATCAAGAATACTGTCGTTTCAACAAAATATGATACCTGGAAATAATTTTTATAAGACTAGGGAGTTACGGGTAGATTTTTAATTATTTTTCTCAAGATGTTCTCAAGGTTTTAAAAATAATTAATTTCTTGTTTATTCCATGCTATTTGTTAACACATTCATAAAACCATTGTTGTCTTCTATTTCCATCTTTTCATCAAAAGACAAAAGAAATTGCTGCTGCTTTAATTTGTGGGGCAACCTTTCAAATTTGTGCATAGTTGTTTGTAATTTTGACAAGCTCCAAAAACACTTCTGCACAAGTAGCTCGAGACAATAAGCCTCTCTCTGCTCAATCTGTTCTTCAGCATCAACAAGAGGGGCTCAGCAAAGTGTAATACTTTACAATTAGCCCAAGAAACAGCGACGTGCTTACTCTGGCTTCTAATGACAGCTCATGGAAACCATTTTAATATGCTGAAATGAAGCTTTAGGAAGAAAAAAAAATGAAGGATCTGTTAACAAGTGGAAACTTCGGTGATGCCATGAGACTGCCACGAGCCCACCAAGCGAAGTTCAGGCTTACAATGTTCTTTTTAGCACAATCCTGCTCATTTCTGCTTGCTATACACATAAGAAAATGGCTTGCCAAGTTATTTTGGGTATCGTCTGTGTTTTTTTGTTACAGGTTGCACAGAAGTGAAAGAAAATTACAAATGACTTTGTGCATGCTGGCTGCAGATTACTGGTGCTCACAAAGAGAGGATTATTACTTTAAGTGGAGAATGGGGGTTATTCTGTTGATAATGCACTACAGTAACCTCTGTTCATTCCTTTCATTCCTTTGAAGAAGCTCAAAATATGATCGCGCACCATCACAACCCCTGCCAGCAACATCGACTGCAGCAGCCGCAGGCATCCCACACCTGCTGCCTGCTAAGCCTTTTGTTGAGCAGCAGTGTGGAGTGGCCCTTACAAGCAAAGGCTCAGACAATCCCTTTCCTGGCTCAGCCGTCTTCTGGAAGTTCACCAAATCTCTCCATTTTAGCCCTTCAGACCGTTCTGTCACTTGAGGCAGCGTCTCCAGCGTACTGATGCGCTGAGGGCTCTGCTCTGTGATTTTCCTGCCTGTAACACTCAGGCCAAAGTGGTAAACATCCATGTGTCTTCCCTGGTTAAGAGAGAGAAGACATATCTCTGAAGTTAAAAGAGACACTTTTAAATATACAGAACAAGTGCAGCAACTGATACTTCTCTTCTGGTGGATGGTACTTATTTCAATCACTGGTGTACCAAGTCACGGTGTTCACATTTCTTTGATAAATTATTCTTTGACCTTACAAATAATAGATGTCTCAGTATCATAACTTGCCACTTGTCTTCTTTCTTGCCACCCCAGTCCGTTCACTCAGGCTCTCCTTTTCTTAAAGACAATTTGATTAGATATCACACGTGACTTGAACTTTTTGAACAATGCAGAGTAACATCCAGTGGTCTCTAATGGGGGAAGAATAAGCATTCAACACGAATTGCAGGAGATTTTCTATGTTAGAGAACAGTAGCATGTACGTTCAGCTTCCAAGAGGACTGTGATTATTGGTAAATGACGACATCACTGCCATCTTGTAGAAAGCAGCAAGGTGTATGTCAAGCAACATTCGAAGGAAACTCCTATTTGTAAAACCCAGGTGACACAGCCTGGCTTCCCAACATAGTCGCTGCAAATACTTTCCTTGAATTTCTGTTCATGTTACAAGTTTTACTGAATCTGGTGCTTGCATATTAAAATATTTTTTTAAAATAGTGGAAAACTGAAGATCAAAATGTAGTATTTTAAATACATATGACAAAAATAGAACAAAATCCGTGTATTTTAAAAAACTTGGCATATTAAATATAGCCATAAACATGCACTTCTGACCCAATCTTTCTTTCATTTAGGAAAAAAATCATCCCTCTGTAATATGAACAGCATGAATCCTATGTATCATGACAACCCCACTGATAAAGTTATCAAGGACTTTAAACTCCATTTGACTTGTGCTGGTCTTCTACACAGGGATAGATTTCTTTGACAGTGGATAATTATATACAGCTTCAGTGTTTCAGCCTTCAGAAATTTCTTTGGTGATGAGCAGTTTTGATGTCAGAATCTTTCTTGATCTTTCATGAGCTTTGTTACCACAAAGTCAACATTTAATTCAGGAGATAAAGTCTCTTCTCTAGATCTGCAGGAAAGCATGTATTTTAATGGATTAAGGAATTCAATAACTGTCTCTGGTTGTGCCCTTGCTAGTCAATCACACCTTTGATTCTCTGCTTAAATGGAGAAGACCCAATACTGGCACTGAATACGTGTTGCCATGTACCATATATTACTCACACATAAGTGAAGAACTCAACTCATTTCAGATTTGCACCCTTAGAGATGCCCATCCCTACAGTTAAAATACATTAGAAGGAATGATTTAGATGCAGTTGCAAATTTGCACTTTACATGCTGACAGGCGTCTCCTCTCACCACCACGCTTGTTATTCTATTACCACCTTCAACCTCACGGTTCGACTTCAGTGCATGTCTAAATAATGTCACCGCACCAGTGACAGCACAAGTCTAGAAATATTAAGAGCCTCAAATAGGACAGCAAATCCACTGTGCAAATAGTTTCTTTCTTCTCTGTTGACTGTTCTGCAACTCACACGAAGTGCTGCACTATCCTTTCATTTAGGTCCCATCCAGCCCGTGAATCATTGCTCACCAGGAGTACAGGCCTGGGCATTTGGCCCTGAGTAACTGGAAGCAGAGCAGATAAATGAGTAGCACCCATCGGTAGTGCTCTCACTGCGGAGGTATTTCCTCCCAAAGAAAAGACGCTTTGGCTTTCCACCCTGGCAGCTGATCCACGGCCCCTTTCGAATGACGCCCAGAGCCCAGCGACTCTGCATGAGCGACGGGGAGAGGGCAGGGTCTTGGCCAAAGAGGGGGCACCTACTGGCGCCTCACACTACATCAGACAACGCGTCTTGCTGTACAGACCAAAACACAACAATCAATTCAAGTTGCGCAGGAGCTGCTGCTGATCCACTTAGCACTGACAAGCGCTATACTGCACCAAATGGGAGTAAAAAGCAACTGGGTGGAAACAAAGATAGGCATTTTAAGGCATAATTCCGGCTTGCCTATGATATACCTTTTAAAATAATGGCCTTTTAGAAGAGCATTCTCCAAACCACTTTTTCTTTCTGTTTCGTCCTGTAGTGAAGCTGTATTTCTGCTTTTAAATGACTGGCTGAGATGATAAAGAGTCACCGGTTCATCATTATGACTTTATTGTAAGGTCAAACAGAAAGAAAAGACAACCAGTGAGGGTGGAGGATGCCAGGCCCTATTTTCACACAAAACAACTGCAGTGCTTTGCAAGGCAAAGTAATAATCAGACAAGGCAGATTAATAATCTGGCAAAGGCAGTAAAAGGTTTCTTACCAATCTGTAAAAGAACAGACTCAAAGCCATATCAGCAAACACCTGACTCTGAGTTCAATACACCTGTGATCATGCTCCACAGAGCTCTAAATAATAAAAACCCGCAGCTACTATATTTCAAAGAGATGCGCTGCTTTGACACTTACTTATTGTTTTTTCTTTTCAGTTTATTGCAGCTTCAAGAAATGAAAAGCATAGGGAAAAAAATGCATATGAATTTAACGAGACATTTCATGCCCATAAATTGAGTTGCGCTCATGAATTAAGTCATGCTGGCATTTAAAAGAAGTTTGAGATTTCAAACAAATTGAATGTCCACAGGGATTTGGTGGTTTTTGGGAGGGACTATATCTGCACAACTTAAAAGTCCAAGCCCTAATAAGTATATATTAAACACAAATGAGCTATTGGATTAGCATTTATTGAGTGCTGAGAAAGATAAACAAAAATGGATTCGCCTGAGTTCTATATTTAAGACAAATTATAATGATCCCCAATGAAAAGCTTTAAAACAAATTTTAAAACTTCTCCAGATCCCAAATAAAAAAATCTAAACTCAGAGAAGAGGAAAACAGGAAAGCATACCCCTAGGTGATCACTATTTGAAAGGAAACGTATCTATACATGAACAGAAAAATAAGACATGAAAGGTATAAAATAGAACATATGTAAGTTTAATTTTACTGTTCTGTGTAGTTTAAATGGGAAGTCTCAATGACTATAGGCAAAAGGAACAAAAAATCATACTGTTATATACTTGCTAAGACAGCATATTTGAGAATGCTTTAAGTTTACAGAGAGGTGTGCAGGGCATAAGGAGACTTTCACTCGGTTTGTTTCTGCTGGGGGAAATTTGATATCGTTGACACACAAAGGAATTACAAAATAAGTATTACCAGTAACACTTTTAATGAAATGCATCTAGTTTAACCAAGTAACATTAATGCAACAACAATATCTCTAATTATTGGCAAAAGTAATGGAATTAAATGAATAGAGTTAGAGGAAGTTTTCTGTTCCCCATGACATCGCATAAAACAATTAGTGGAAGGCAAACTTTTCAGCAGAAATATTAAGCAGATGCTTGCGGAGTATGAGCCTTCTTGCACTGTCTTCTTTTTTCTTCATTACAGATGGGCTACCTTTAAAGTAAGAACGAAATAAATTTACTTGCTTTTAATCAGGTGCCATCTTTCCTCGTCAACCTCTGCCATGCTCTCCAGGAAATACAGTTTTGAAGGATTTTTATCAGCATGAAAAACCTTTCAGGGATAAATGTGCACTTTGAAACATACCAGAAACTAGTAGAAGCTACAAGTTGGCTGTAGGAGGAATGAAAGATCCAACCAGGATTTTTGAGTTTACCACCTCACAGAAACAAGGGATTCGGCTAGGATTAATGAGCCCCAAGTGGCAACACTCAGAATACAGGCAACCCCGCCTGGCCTGTGGCCTGAAAGAGGGACGACTCATTGCTCAAAGCTCCACTTCTTTCCAGTGACCTTCCAACAACAATTCTGTCCTGAAATAATTTCTACCTTTTGCAATTTTGTGTTTTAGCTGTATTTGACATAAAATGCCAAGTACCATGACTGAGATTTACTCATGCTTGCAAACGTTGACTTTATTTGCATTGACTGAATCCCCTTGGGCATCTCGTACTTTGTCTGTAACAGGACAAAGTACAGTCATAAATATTCATGCTGCTGAAAAGTGTACCAAGAGGGAAAGAGTAGTGCATGAGACCCCAGACAGCCCCATCCACCTCTTTCAATTGCTTTGGGTTGTACCATCTCTTGGGTTGAAAAAAGAATTCAATATTTTGCTCCTTAGTTCCTGCCTGACAAGACTGCCAACAAGAGCGTGCCAGTGACGGTGATTCGCTTTAGCACACGGACACTTGTCCAATGGAAATGCTGTGAAATCACCAGCACATTTTACATAAGACATTGAACAGTCATCAGTCAGTAGGAAAAGGATGCTGAGACATGATCAGTAAATAAGTAGGTGAAATTCTGTCTTGTCTGTAGAGATGTTGGAAGTGAAATCTGCTGCACAGCTTGCGGGTTTATATGAACAGTTTGCTAATTAGAGTTGTATAAAATGACAATTTTTCAAGAAAATTTCCACCCTTCGTAGCAGCCCAGTGTGAAATCCGATATTTTTTGAAAACTCAACAAATGAGCTATTCTCATATTTTAAAAAGAGTTTCTACAGCAATCCAATACCACTGCTCAATGCTGCATTTTTTCAGTACCACCTAAACATTTTTTGCTGCATAGATATTCACTGTTTTTTGGCACCGTTCAGCTGCTTTCCTCCTCTCTCCCCTGCTTATTTCTGTTGCCCACCAGAATAACGAAAAAAGTGTCAGGAGAGCTCATACAAACTCACTGTCATTTTTTTAAGCTACAAGTAATGACATTCGTTAAATGAATGCAATAAAAACTAAAAATACCGAGTGGGTTCATTCTTTTCGAAAGCCTGGGTGTTTTCTGATGCAAGAAAAATCCTTTCCAGTCACACCCGTTGGGCTGTTCATGTGCAGAGTCTGCTGCGGAAACTCCTTTTTTTGGGAATTCTTCTGGAGGATTTTAAAGAGGATGCTTCTGTCTTTGTTACTGCCACCCAGCTGAAACGAGAAAGGTGCAAAAAAGATGAGAAAGAACAGGAGCCTTATAAAATTCAACACAGTCTCAGTTTGGAATATGTCCCTTTTCCATCGCTCTGTTGAGCTCTACTAACTGACACTCTCCTGTGTGGGGACAGCCAGAGTAGGAGAGTCTCTTGATGAAGCATCCCTTTCCACGGGGAGAGCTGCCAAGGGTGGATGTGGGATGAGGAACGTTTTTGACCTTTGGCCAGTCCCAAGATCAGGCCCGCCAGAGAAGCTAATTGGGATGGAGCACATTGCTTTTGCCCAGCATGCATAAGTGAGTCTGGATAGTCCCTCTGCTGAAAGAATGGAAAATAAAATAATTCTCCATACTTTTCATTCTTCTGTTTATTTATAAAATGCTACAAAAGAAAAGATACCCCGAATGTGATTTATGCCCAGTGAACTCAAGGGTTGGACTTTAATGGGAACTGGCCTGTGCTGCCTACAAACACGGTAGTAAAGAGGCAGTCATTTGGAGGTGTGTGAATGTGTGCACATTCATGTTAGTTTATTGGTAGCGGTGGCAAGGAGCAAAGCGAGTATTTTTAAACAGCTAGCGCTCCACAATGCCAGGTTTTAACACATAGCCCTCTCCACCGCTTCCTCTTTCCCTTCTAAGCGTACAAGCTAAACTCAAGCTAAACTGGGAACTGCTCTGTATTCCCAGTCTTGTATTTTTATTTAAATAAATAAAAGTGACCTACATTTGCTAGCTAGGTGGCAAACAAAGTGATTAAAGGGTCAGCTGTGCTGCTTGGGACAAGGATGGGGAGATTCGTGTAATTCAACAAGACTTGAAAGGGAAGGAAGCAATGGCCTTTAGGGAAAAAGGTAATAAATCTCTTCAGGTCACAACTGAAAGCTGGTAATATCCCCTGGGCTCTGCCACAACGCCTTCTCTTAAAGGAAAGGCTGATTCTCCATCTCCCTGGTCTCCAGAACTCCTGCTTCTTTTTTAAAGTGAAATATGGAACGAATCCCATATGTGACCCATTGCCAAGAGCAGCATAAAACGGTGGCGGTGACAAGTCCTTCCTGACTGCCCTTCCCTTAGGAAACAGGTTGCAGGCCATCAGCGAAGGTGCCTGAGACACCCGGTGGGATGGTGCTCCTGGCAGGGACTACCTGCACTGCTGAGGCCAGCTGTAGGAACTGTGAGAGTGATGAAGAGATCGCCAGCTCCTGCCACCACCCAGCATCAGTCACCAAACACAGCCCAGAGCCCAACAGAAAACCCAGGGCCTGCAGTAAACACTGAAACACCAGCAGAAGGCCAACAGAGCAGGAAAGAATAGCTGTTCCACCTTCTGTGCTACAAGCAAATGTCCCAGCTAAATGCAGGAAGAATAGAGTGTGACAGAACAAGGCAAAAGTACCCCAAAGGTCCTAGCCAACCTGACCTGGAGAAAAAAAGTTCCTTTTTATGCCCAGGACTAAATCTTTTCAGCTCAGCTATTGAGGAAGACAGTCTCAGAAATGCTTTCCAAGGACTTCTCCATAAGCCCTGCTAAGGAGGCAGGGCTGGGCTGAAGCCCTTGCGTTGCTTCATGGCAGTGCAGTGATGGGTTAACCTATGCAGGTGACCGTGGAGCAGAGAAAGTATTATTTGGTTATCACTATCAGATGGTGTTTTGCAGCAGTCAGAGTTGTAAACACCGCAGAAATAAATAGTTTCCGTCTCCAGGCTTTTGCCTTACGAGTAAAGACAATGCCTGGCCGGTGGCCGCCGACCACAAGGGCAGAGCTTGCCGAGCGGGGGACGGGGTGCCCTCCAGTTGCACAGTCTGGAAATCCAAGGAGTTTCTGAAGTAATGAATCACAGATTTCAGCCAGAGTTTTGCCTGAGAAGCTGCAGGAGTTATTTCTTAATAAGAAAACTGTCCCTCTCACTGGCTGCTAGTTCAGTTACCCAAACCAGACGCAGAGAACATTTTTCTTATTTTCTCTCTCTGTTTTCTCCCTATTTCTTCATCTCATCACAGAAAGGGACAAAGAGAGCAGATGCGAGTGCACCCTGGAGCCCTTGCACAGTAACCTCCTAGAGTTCAAGGAGCTTTTAAGTTGAAATTTGTCTTGACAGCTGCAGGACAGGACCGAAGTGGTCTGTAGAGTCATCGGGATCCTCTCTCTCAGAGGTCCCTGCGGTCGGTGGGAGAGATCCCCAGCATGCACATCTCCAGGGCACTGCTGGACCTCCAGCCTGCTTCCACACCTACTGCCTTCCTCTTCATTAAATGTCTCTTTTCCCTTCGCCTCAGTGCCCTCTCCTCAATTAACTGGCTCACTCTTTTTTAATCTGCACCTTCCTTTGACAAGGAGCTGCCAGCTCTGCTCATTTCAATCGCTCGGAGTGGCAGACCCAGTTTATGCAAACCCGGTTCGTGGCTCCCCGCACGGCAGAGCCGTGTCTCTCCGGTGCCACGCCACTGTCTGCCGTGGGGATGACTAACTCTGCCCTGGCGGGTGGGCGCGGACAGGACCATGGGTGACCACTCCAGCACCGCAGGTCCCGGACACCAGGATGCTGCGTGTGGCTCCCAAGCTGTCAAGCACGCTCGCACCCACGCGGGGCCGTAGGTGCCCATGGTGCCTGGCTCCTTGTGCGCAGCAACTCACAGCTTGGACCGAGGTGAAATGAGCTCACATCGGTGCCGCTGGGTCTGAGACAGTGGCAGGTCTGGGCTCGTCACTCGTGCTGGATGAGCACCCGCACAGTCACGGTCACCTTCAGACCTTGGGCCAGCACGGTACGCCATCTGCGTCCTACCTACGATTTATAGCAAAAGCTATTTTGAGAGGTATTAGACAGGGAGGTAAAACCTGGGCTTGTTCTCTTATGCAGGAATGAACTTTATTTTGAGATACGTGACAGCAGTGAATTTTGACTTTCCTTACCGGCCCAGAGCGCCAAATCCCAGAGGACATAACGCACCCAGAAGTCCCATCACCTTCAATGAACGTAGCGTGATCTTTCTGGATGTGGCCAAGGACACAAACTGGGACAGTCCTGTGAGTAAGTGATGAATCCAGATAAATAGTGACTCACGGATTTGGTTTTCAGATATTACGTCATTAGGGAAGCACAGAAATGGCAGACCCTGTGTCACCCGAATCAGTACAGACTCACCTTGGAACAGAAGACCTGTGGAGGCTGGGTGCAGCCACAGGGTGCTCGTGGAGGGCCAGCGGCAGCACAGCGGTTCCCTCTGATGAGCAGGATGGTCGTGCTCTGGTAAATGTGCCCACGTGCCCACAGTCAGCACACGTCCCAGGCGTCATTTTCCTTTGTCCCTTGCAGCTGAATGTAGGTGGTGCAGCTCAACTGACATCAGATGGGCTTCTCCTGATCCACAGTGGTGAAATAAGGGATCGAGACAAGGGTTTCCTCAGTCAGTATATCCATGTGTGGGCAATTTTTACTGTAACCATGGGGATTATTTACAGCCTGGACACCATGACCCTTATCTTTTCCTGTTCATTTCTCTGCAGCTACATCTTCTACAGGAAAAAAATAATCTTGTCATTAAGACAGCGCTTGTACCATCACGCGTGATTTAATAAGATCAAAATAATTTTGACTGAACGTGGGATGACAAACAAAGTTCTCTTTATGGCGAGATAGATGTAAAGCAGTTGTAGTGGTGATTTAGAATTGATTCGATCTAAGTGCATCTCAAAAAATTGTGAAATAGAATCTACCAGCTAAAACTAATGAGCACAAAACTACATTGATTTGGCCCAGGGTGGACAAATAGAACATCTGGCATATTTGGCACCGATGACACAGCTGGCATTGTTGGACCCGTTTCTGCAGAAGGTACAGATGCAGAAATGGGAGAATTGGTACAAACAGTGCAGATGGAACAGTTGGAACAGATGACAGTGGGCAGAGCTGGCGATGCTGGCACAGGTGTCATAACCTCAACAGCTGGCACAAGTTGTGACAATCCTGGGATTTCTTAGTGCAAGGCACATGTTCATTTTGGCTTTGGCTGCAGAGAGATAAGAGCATTTTATAATTAGTAAAATGTGCCATTTAAAAAAGAACTTTTTTTCCCATCCTTAAGGACATCCACCTCCAACTGTTACAGCTTGGAATGTGGAGCATTTCTGCAAATTACAATTTCCCAGAGAAATCCACAATTGATAAATACAGATTTAATATAAGGTAATTAGACATTTTTATTCTCACATAGATAATAATCATGAATAGGATTTCTTCATAAGAGGTTTGTTAAAAAACATGGTCAGATCTGTAGCCTGATCATGGAGATTAAAACAAGCTTTGTCTTAATGCCAAGGCTTGTTTACCACCAAATTGGTGGGCTATATTTTCCAAAAGTGCAACGTTTTACAGCGAAAAGGAGTTTGATAGAAGCCACCAGGAAGAGCAGGGCAGGGGTGAGCACCGCAGAAATGGTTAACTCTTTGGCTGAAAAATGAACCGTACCCAGGGCAAGAATGAAAAAAATGGAGAAGCCATGATATTGCCTTTTCTTTGGCAATGCGGCTTTGTTAAACGTTACTGAAAATACCACCGGTCAGAATCTGATTTTCGTCCGAAAAAGCAAACACCTTGCTCTCCCTCGAGCCTCTGCTCCACGAGTGGCTTTAACAAGGCAGGATCCTTTGATTCCCATGAAAAGATAAGCCATGAGATGAAGTTGCTTGCCAAGGATTTAAAACAGAAATTAATTCCTTTTATTTCGGCTGTTAAATTCTGTGGAGAGCAGCCAGGAAGTAAATTTTGCTGAACTCTGGGGCCTGATCCTGCAAAACCTTATTCATGGTTGTCTTCAATAGCAGCACAAGCTCGCAATGGAAGGGATTGCAGGATTCAGCTTCCCTTTTCAGAACACTTACACCCTGCAGAGAGCTTACTTGTTGGATATATTTCTGAATGCACCTTTCATCATGCTGCTTGCACAAAATCAGTTTTCACCAACCTGATTTCGCTGCACAAAGCGACCGTTGGTTGGTATTTTTAGTAAATTGAATTCACAGAAAAGAGGATTAAAAAAAAAAAAAGGGACAAGACCCAGGACAAACTAATAAAAATAGTGAATTGAAAAATATTTAACAGCTTGAAAAACCTCAAATGAGTACGTAGTGTCATGGCTAGAGAGGTTTTTAGTACTCAGCCATTTTAAGCAATTCTTTGTCCTCTGTCTATTCATGTGCTCCCGTACCTTGTGCTGCGCAGTACAAACCCACTAGTTAGTCAGTCACACTTTATATCAAGTAATAACTACAATTTAAACCCTCAGAAACCAAAAAGGGAGTAGTTTGGAGCAGAGGAAGTCAAAGCTGTGTTGCTCAGCAGTAGTCCCAGCTATGCCACGAGGAACGGTGATATTCAAAACCCAGTCTGTAAACATCTGTAAAATTAGGAGTACGTCCTTTATACTGACGTAGCAGCAGTAACTTTTGTTTTCCAGGTTGCCCCACTGGTAAGCCGACCCTGGCAATGCAACACAGGTCTGTTTCCTTCAAGCCAAGTCCAGGTAACAGCTATAGCTCTCCTGGTTTCCTGGACAGTGCGGACCCGGAGCACCCTGCAGCTGGTCACGCAGCCATCCCTTCGCAGCCATCAGCTACCGCTGGCCGGTCGCTACCTGCCATGCCGGAATGGCCGATCTGCAACAGGAGCCAGCCTGAACGCTCGGCACGAGAGTAGGGAGATGAGGACTTCGTCTGGGCTGCTGCCTTACTGATCGCTGGGCTTCATGAGCAGAAATAAACATGTGGTTTCCCATGTTTTGCGACTGCTTTGCTCTCTGCCTTTTATTTAATAGCTGTCTGCACACCCAGGGCTTCATAACCTACGGAAGTCTCGTGAAAACATTCCTCTCTTGCTTCTGGCCACAAGCTTTTACGACGTGCTTTAATCCCCCCTTCAAACAGTTGCTGCACATGCTGGCACGCTGCTGTCCCGGGAGAGCTACCGCCGGGGTGTGATATTCCAGCTGGGGTGGCAACTGGGGGGGCGGCAGTTAATCCCCCCTCGTACGCCAGCAGACACACCCCGAAGAAAATTCCTGCTGACCTTGGAGTGAGCTTCCTGCCACTGGCGCGTCCGGCAGTGAAACGCGGCCATTTGTTCATGGAAAAAAGGCAACGAGGGACATCTTTTTTTCCCTCTGCTTTGTGTACGCAGTGCATGTCCCTTCATGATACACAATGACCTTTCACTTGTGTATTGGGTGTTTCATTTTTATTTTGTCTTCCCAAATTTCTGACTTGAGTCCACCGTGTTCTAAAGAGACCAAAGCCTACTCGTAAAATTCACTCCTACGCACCATTTTTATTCCACTTAAACCTTCGAAATAGAGGTCATGTGGGATTTAATTACTGTCTACGACTGGTGCTGCCTCTCTGCGCATAGACCGCATTTCACCCATCCCCCCAGAAAGGAAGCCTGTTAATCATTCTCAAGGTGCTGCTCAGTCATCACAGCTCAACTTTTTCTCTTATCTCAACACGCCGTGATTGAGGATCAGTTCCCCAGCAGGTATGAATCATTACACCTTCTCCAAAGTCAACACAACTCTGCTGATTGCCTTATTGAGGATCTGGCCCTGTATATTATGGAGGCAACATCTCCATGAAATTGATTTTGGAAGCAAAAGTGCAATTTTCCTAATATGATTAAAGCACACGCTGTTGCGACAGCAGGTACAGGTTGGACATTGAGTTAGTAAATAATGAATAATGGCCCCTTGTACGCTCAGGCACCAGCCTCGATGATGCCCTCTTTTTCCCAGTCCACATGATGCCCACTGTGCATGGCGTGCTCTCCCAGTACCACGCAAATATGGTTGTCGTGAGTCCTGGTTTACAATCAAGAAGCCTGCTCCACCACAGACTCCTTGTGCAACCTGGTGTAAGTCTTTTGTCTCCCTGCTATTCCTGGTGTGTGACCCTGGGAAAACTTCCAGATTCCTGGGTATGGCTGAGTACCCCAACCCACTGGGGACAGGACACCAATATCTACCCATCCTCTGGTCTTTGCTGCACTTCTGCATAACGGAAGCCCAGGCACAGGGGCTGCAAGGAGTCATGGAGTGCCCCAGCCAGCTGCCTGCTTCAGCCAGGGACACCAGCTTCCCAATTTCCAAAAAAACCCGCACATAGCTTTTATTAAATCATTGAAATAGCCCCGTGCCCGCACTGGGTAACGGTGTCATCTTGCTGCTTTTGTCTTTTCCTCTTACCTTTGCCACACGAAGTCAAACACCCAGAATAAAAAGAGTAGTGTCTTCATTTACCACCCGTGAAGTGCCCAGAGCCTTGGAGTCCCTGCAGTCGCAGTAAGCATAACAGTCATCAGTTAATCAGATGGACAGAGTGGCAGTAGTTTTTTTACAATTCCATACCTTACCTGGAATTGATTCCTATATCAATGGAGTTAATCCAGCTTTATAAATTAATTTTTAGCCTGATTTCTGTTCATTGAGGTGATGAGCACTCTTTCATCTCGCAGGGTAACTTCTTTGCTATATCAGAAAATCATCTAGTTTTCCCCCCCAGTGTTTTACATAGATCTTAAATTCAAATCTGGACAAGGCTGTTGCAGGCTCTGATCCAAAACTCAATTAGGTCGATGGAAGTGTCTTTTTGGGCTCTGAATCAGGGTACTTTCCAGATTATTATCTCCCCACATCGTTTCCCCAGGACTGGCCTAGGTGTCTGGGCTGCACGCTTGGGAATCTTCTTGGGGACCTGGAGAGGGGAAGGTGCCTCATTTCTCTTAGTCCAGCGATAATCCAGAGTATCTGCACTTTCGTCCAGTGATACCTCTGGCTTCCTCTCTGAACAGTTTATGGGGTTAAATAATCAGGAATTACCAGCCCATGGCCCGAAACATGCTCTCCTGACCCACACAGCAGGTGTGGTTTTGCAGCCAATTCCCAAATTCTGGAGGTCTCTTGCTGACCTTTTTCTCTGCAGGCTTCAACCGGGAGTCGGAAAAGCAGGTCTGCTCCTCTTTCCTTGTCTTGGGCAATCAGCGAGGTCTATTAGCAAAGCACGTACACACGTGATCAGATCTCCAGCAGCGAGCTGCATCACTGGCGTTTGCACCAGGCAAATGCTCAGGAAACAAATGCTGGTGCCTTTACGCCGTGCAAATGTCACTCCATAAATCGCCTCAGAGACCTCAGTGGTGCTGTTTGCTGAGCGAGGTGCCGTCCTTCTGCACGCTGTCAGAATACGGCCCTAAGTGCTTTCCTGGACTAGGGCCCAATACCTGTACATTTGCCTTGGAAGATAAAGTAAGAAATGATATATAGGGCTGGGTGAGAGTCATTTCATTACATCGTCTGCTTTTTCTTGGCTACTGCAGGTTTTCCAATGTGGCTGTTGCTGAGGGAGGACAAATGTCTCTGCAGGTTCTGTCTTTGGGATTTACTGCGCTTTGCACACTGAAGAACTGTACAGGATTTTTTCCAGTCTAGACTGGACCTTCGTTTCTGATCCAAACATGAAATTTCCGTATTGGGCCTATCCACGTACCCAGAAGAACGACATGTCCCAGCTCTTCAGAGGTCTAATTCTGTCTCACAGTAGCTGCAATCACTTTGAGAATGACAGCCTCATTTTTGTCTCAGCATTGGGTCTTCTTCGTCACCTTCAGCCTGTGCGACCAGCCTCTGCTGGTCTCGGTCTCTTCATTCTCGGTGGCCCTGCTCACTTGTAACCTGAGAACACCAGCTTGCAAAGTGCAAAGCCAGCTCCAGCATTCTCTCACTCTTTTCAGATGTTAGGCACAGCTCTGTATTTCATTTCAGTTTATGAGCCTGGGCAGGGTTTGCATAGCCTCTCCTCCCTGGACCCCGCAGAGGAACCTTCTCCAATGCACTCACTGTTATAAATGGCAGCGCAGAGCACGATAAAAACTGATGATGCTTGTTTTGTCTCACTGGGATATTCTTTGCTTCGCTTTCTGGTACCCAGCACACCAGGATCTTGGACGAAGCACAGTTTATTGAGATTTCTGGCACCGATAGTGCTGATTTATGTCTAATTCAGCTCCACAGCCACAAACCCTCAGTGCTGAAGGGCTACACGAGGCTTCATCGCCTTCCAGTAGGTTTCTATATTCTTTAGTCATTTCATCTGCAACACTCCCTTAAAAGCAACTGATGTGCAGACAGTGTGTAAATTATTAGAATAATCTCTTTGGGGCTGTGCATCTTTGGCGTTTTGGTAGCCACCCCTACAGTGGAGTTGCTTCTTACTTGTGTTTTCAGGTGTTCATGTGTTTTCAAGAATTCTAGCCTGAAGTGAGGCTCTGATTCCAGGCCCAATACTTCTGCAATGTGTGTTGCACAGTTACTATTAACAATACTACTAGCAGTATTAAGAGCATGCTGCTGAACGGGAAATGAGTTCCACACACCATCAGTATTGGAAAACGGGACCACTGGTTTCCTGTAGCTGCGATGACTTTGTACCTATAACCAGCATAAAAGAGAAGGTTGCCTGGAAGGGAAAGATGAAAAAAATCAGTGGGGCACTGAAGAGATCAAGCAGAATCTAACATGAGAATCTGAGGGAGAAGCCTTTCCTGGTCTGACAGAAAATGGCTGGAAATCACTTCTGTTTTGAGGAGGAGGGAGAGGGAGATGAAGAGGGAGAGAGAGAGGAAAAGGAAAAAGGAAACAGAAAGGGAAAGGGAAAGAAAAAGGGAAAGGGGAAAACCAGGATAAGCAGCTTGCTAACAAAAAATACCTTACACTAACTTTTACAGGGTTGTTCTTCGAAATCAGTGAGATTCACTGATCAAGGAGACAAGTATCTATTTCACAGCACCACAACCCAGAAGCTGGCAGTTTAAGAAACCAAAGGTTACAGGGAAGCAAGCGTTTGGATAAGAAGGAGAAGGAACAGCTGTCTCCTACGTGGGAGGTGATCAGCACATAAAAATGTTTGGTGAAGGGGCACACCACCAGCACCTGGCAGGGGCAGATCCTCCTAATCCCCGCCAGCAGCTGGCCGCAGGCATCGCCCTGCGCCCTGAGGAGCCCTCGCTGCGGTCGGGGCTTCCTGGTGCTGACGACTGGGAGATTTAAAAGGCGCTCATGAACCTCCCGTGGAAGCACTTGCCCCTGCAGCCCAAAGCCCTCCAAACTTTCCCTATCCAGGCAAGCTATTCCTACCAGCTTCCACTACGGGTAGAGATCGCAGCATTCGGTTTTCTCATACCTTTTGGTAATTATGTAAATAGAGCTTCTAATTTACTCCTGTCACAGCCACCCACTACTCAGTATGTGTGCCAGTCTTGGAGAGGCAATTCGTGAGACTGGAGGACAAACGAAAGGACAAGGCTGCACTCACCGTGCAAGCGCCTCATTCTGCCATTCACGCCCGTTGTGGCTGCGGTGCAGGACATCCACTCACACCCACCGCCTTGGCAACAGCCGTGATTTGCACCGCCATAAGTCAGGACCCACTGAATTTGCATGAGAAAATACATAATTATGTGATTTTGTATCTTCAGATACCTTATCAGCCACTGTTTCTGAATTCCCGTATACTTAAACAACGGAAGACAAGGATTGCACTGAAGAAGCTCTTGGTGTCAATCAACACTTGCTCTCTCCTGTCGTCCCTGCCTGAACAGGAGCTTTCTTCCCAGCTTCCACGTGTGACCACATCCAGTGCTGCACCGTGGCTCTGTCTTCAGCCAACCTGATACAAACCTGTGTGCTGATCCCAGACTTTCATTGCAGCCAGTGCATACTCCACACGCACACACACAAGGTCTCCAGAGCCCTCACCAAACTCATGTAATGCTTTCCTTCATTGCATGCTGCAACCACAGAGAAGCAACTGAACAAGGGACGTATTCCTGTGAGACATCTCCCCCCACGGAGGATAACGGAGATGTGATTTCATAGGAAAAAGAAAGGATCTTCTCTGAATCCAACTGAAGTATTCAGGGCAGTCACCCATCAGCAAAAACATTAACAAGAAACTACTGTCTGTACAGTTTCTATTACTTTTACTGTACAAGAAGCAAAATAATCAAAACTTGGGATTTTTTTCAGACCTGGTTAAGCTTGGAGTGTAGTAAGTAGCTAGAGAAAAGCTCAGCAAGTCTGATGTGTTGCTGCTGAAGAAAAGCCAGTGCAGAACCCCGTGAATCATCGAGGCAATTCTGTATCCACAACCAATGCCATCATGCTGGCAGGTGTGTTTTTATTAGGCTGTCACATCTATGTCACTTCAGAAGTGGTGTCAGATATTGCCACAACAAACTGTCTCATTATTAAAAATTGGGGTGCATATTTTTATAACATTAATATATCATACATAAAATGGTTGGAATTCATATCAGTTGGCACTCAGTATAAGAGTCTTGTTTTGGCTGATATATACAGCATATTGAGAGAGGAGGAAATTTGCTTTCTTTGCAAACACGATGACTTTCCACAAATCAGAACTCTTCCCCTCCTGTTGAATATTGCGGGGGCTTTTCACAATTGAACGGAACAAATTTAGGGCTGTAAGTAATTGAGAGTTGGCTGCTTGCACACAGGAAAAAAGGAAGACAAACAAAATGTCACAGTGATTATTTTTATCTCTGTAAAGTGTGTGAAATTAATTTATGAAAGCAACATTTTTGCCCTTTTGAAAGTATATGTACACAAGTTAGAAGTCTGGGTGGTTCTCTCCAGGCTAGCAGGAAAGCAAAACATGTACTGTATATCTGCCCTTTAATCTAGCAGATCTTTATTTGCAGATCTGGCTGTGCATCATGTTTCTGTATCTGTGGTTCTGCCAAGTGCAGAACCAGATTTGGTTCTTAGATACACTGGCTCAAAGCTGGAGGAATCTCACTGGGTTCAGTATAGACTGCTGAAGGAGAAGAGGAGACAAGAAGCGAGGATCCTCTCTGTTTCAGCCCAGCCTTTTCTGTCTGTATGGAAGTCCCTGACTACATGGAGTTTTGCTGCTTAGGTATTATTTATTCTAGACATTATTAGGTATTATGCCTGTGGCTGGACAGATAGGAAGAAATGAGGTAATGCTCACAGGAGCTTAATCCCGTTGTCTTGAGCAGGGGCTCATTGCTGGTGTAAGACACTTCACTTTACCTAGTCACTCCATTTTGACACAGCTGCGAAAGCTGAATTGTTGCCCAATACCATGTCAGCACAGTATGCTACCAGTCATCACATCAAACCTTCCTAGCCAATGTCATTAGGAAGACCAAACTAAGTAAAGCCCAAAGCAGCAGATAGGTCAGTCCGTAAAAGCTCAGTCTATGTAAAAATAAGTTGACATGGGCTATCTGGGGAAGGAAATGTTCGGAAAGCCAGTTTTCAAAGCGTGAAACCCAGAAAGGGCCAGTATGGACAACGGTGAGGAGGCGAGGAAGCTGTCGCTGGGAAGGCTGAGCTTCCTTTCATCCTCCTTACAGACTGCCTCAAGCTACTGCCAGCTTTAAATACTCCTCCAGGGTTTACCCTCAGAATAATGTGGACTTTTAAGGTCAAACACAGAGAGAACTGTTACTGGAGAGGTTTTCGTTTGGCTTTTGAGATGGCAGATTTGCTGCCACAGGGGAGGGGTGAGAGAAGGGGTTGCATTTTCAGGTGAAGCTCATAGAGACAATACCAGATGAGCTCCTCTGGGAAACAAAAACTAAGTTACAGTGCAGAAGGTGATCCAGCATTATACCCCTCTTCTTCCTCTTTCCCCCATCCCATCTGCTCCTCAGCTTTCCTTAACCATTTTCCTTTGCCCTTAAAATTTCCAGTTCTTCTTTCTCTAGACTTACATGGGTCTTTAACCTTCCACTGACCCTTGAAAAGATAATTTTTTAAATTATTACTACCTTGCCCCTAATGCTATCGTCTGCTCATTCCCATCACTTGTAAGAAAATTCTCCAGACTCTGTAGAAACCTCATTGTACATTTTGATGTATTGGCACAGTTGGTGATGGCTCTAATGCCTTTTAGCTGGTGGGGAATCTCAGCAGAAAATTTTGTAATAGACTTGGGTATGTGTGTGAGAGTGTGTGTACATACATTACCAAAGGTTTAAGACAGCAGTATCACACAAAACAAGAACAGCACAGAGTATGCGTTCTCAGTATAACACTGTCAGGGTGAGAGTGTTTAGTTGTTGTATGATGGAGAACAGAAAAAGTGGCCATTATTTTGTAAAGGACCCTGTAGCTTTCTCCTGCCTGCCCCTTTTGCCCTGTCACTGTAAGCTCGGGGACAGCCAGGGAAACCCCCATCGTGTGCCTCCTCTGCCAGGGTGTACAGCCTCTCCTGGTGGGTCACCATGCTGGGCTTGGGTCTAGAAGGGACAACATCATGTATGAGGGAAATAAGCCTCAGAAAGGTCTCACCAAAGGCTGTGAAGTTCTGATGGGATGGACCAACTGTCCCCATGGTAAGAGCACAGATACTTGTCTGTTTAAAAAGTGGAGTAAGGACCACAAAATGGACCCAAAGGCAGCATCAGCTGCCGGCAAGGGAGGGAGATGGTAGTCACCAAGGCGCTAGAGAGCAGCCTTAATTGCTTGCAAGACCCATGAACTGCAATTGCCAGCAGAGTTAGACATTCAGAGAGCTGGGGATGGGGCTGGGGTGGGGACAGATTAAGAAGAACTGCCAAGCCTGTGTACTCTCGGTGGCAAAGACACATTGCTATACCTGGTGACCTTCAGATCCCTTCCCTCACTCTGTCCTCCCTCCATGAGCAACTCCACTGAGACCAATGCACCAATCAAGCTTTTATTCCAAGTGATTCAGGGTACCAGAAACCAGCCCATCAGCAGGTCAGTATCACCATTTGTTCATGCCTGCGTCAGAAAGCTTTCTTGCCCTCAAAATTTTAAGAAAGCAGGAGGGCGGCTTTAAAAGAGTACGGTTCATCTTTCAGGACTGCTGGCTGGAGAATTGTTCCTCTACCAGCATCGCCACTGATCTGCACCCAGAGCTTGGTTACATTTCCTAAGCCTTTTGCATCCTCATTCCACCACTGGTAAAGTGAAACCACCAATACTTGACCATCTGCTCTATCAGTAGCCGCAAGAAACAGTAAAAACATGAAAACTGTAACATAAATCCAAGTCCTCATGTGGAAGCTGTGTAAACATTAGCTATTACTGTCTAAAAAGATTAACCAAAGAAATGTAATCCAAGTGCTAACAGGGATAAATCTATCTAGGCACGGAGATTATGCAAAGTTTCCTAGGATTGTCTAAATATGGCTAAAATGTGGAGTTTCATTACCAATTTGCTGTCTTAATTAACTAGTCTGTTGAGCAACAAAATGCAGGAAGGTCTTGCCAAGAACAACCACCAGCTACTGAAGGGCATGTTACTTCGGGGAATCAGATGAGGAAGTTGGGTGCCCTGGAAGCACTCCTGCATGTCATGGCATTTGATCAAAGCAGGTTGTAAATGTTCTGCTTCATCAAATGACAGCTTCAACAGAGAGCAGTCAACACAGCAGGAGAGACAACCAGTGTAGATTTCTCTATTTGTTATTTCTTTTTTGTATTTCTTATTTCTTTCATGTTTATTTTTGAGAGCAAGGGGTTGAGAAAGCCTTTAAAATAAAATGGACTTGGTGGTGTGATTTCTGAACCATAATTTAGATTTTGCCTACTTGTTTTCCAAGTATATCAGTGAATTCTCTCTTCACTCTCCCTTCTTTCAGCTAGAGGCATCTCCAAAACTTACTGGGGGAAGAGACGTCCCTTAAATAAGGTAAACTATTATGAGCACCATGTTTCCAAATATAATAACCCTATTGTCTTAATTATGTTATGATGGTGGCCAATTTGGAATGGGATGGGAAAGCTTTCGGAGGTTTTCCATGCCAGATTCCCTGCCTCGAGCGTGGAGAAAACTTAGTTTGCTAATTACAACTAAGGGCTTTTCCAGATGCCATGCTCCTTGCAGCCAGAATGGGTACGATGTTGGAGTCTCAATGGCTATGACCTCATCTCGCCCGATGCTACATGTTTCTTCCAAGGCGAATCAACCTCCACACTCCTGGACGTGAGCAGTGTGTAAACTAGTTTATGCCAATGCCATAGATACTGTAACAACAGGGGAAATTTATCAGATTTAATAATTATGAGTCATTCCTAATAGTACTAATTGAAGTTGAAATATGCAAAGTACTCACAAAACCTCTGTCTGGTTCCAGGTCTCTTCCGAACCCCAGCTGCCAGTTGTTCTGCACAGCTGTTTTGTGCTCTGCACAAGCCAGGGTTATAACACAGAGTAAAATATGGACTGAAACTTTCTTCTGGATCCAGGCAGTATTTTCAGGAGTTAGACTACAAGCAAACATAAGGCCACAGACCTTAACTTTGCAAACATTGTGCACCTTAAGCCATCGCTACTTTTTGAATGCTTGACACCGCTCATGGCCTTGGGATTACCACAAAATGCTTCAACGCAGAGTAAATCACATCAGCTGAAACCACCTTCACCACGGACTTGTGCTCACTTACCACCAGGGGAGAAGGAGGAGTGCCAGCTTTTCCCCCCTCGCAGAAGAAGCAACCAGCGGCGACTGGTGATACTTCTGACCAGAGAGCCCTTTTCAAGGTACATGTGTGATCTCCCCCCTGCTGGTAACCTCAGCTTTAGCAGTCCCACAGCTTTCCACAAGTGGAAGGCACCTTCCTGTCTCAAACCCCAAACTAATGATGTTTCTTGCATGAAAATCGTAGGGAAGATTCGGGCTTAGTTTGATACACGCAATTTCTCACCAGCATGAAGACCTCTCTCAGAAGAATCTGAAGAGTTTTGCTCTGGGGTAATAATCCTAATAGAGGTACTTAAAAACATCCATCATCCCTGAAAGTACATTTAACTGAAACAGTGGATTTTTGTTGCAGAAAAAAAGGATGATGTTATCAAAGCTACTACAGAATGTATACAATATATGAAGGGAGGTTTTTTGGTTGGTTGGTTTGGGGGGTTTTGGGGGGGTTTGTGGGTTTTTTTGAAGTGGTGTTTGTCTGCCTACAGTTGCAGCTATGTCCTTTGGAACAGATAATGTAATGTGTTGCTGCAGGAACCCAGATACTTCAGTTATTTTAGAGCAGTTATGTCAGAATGAAAGGAAAAAAAAAACCCTCTCAGAGATTTACATTTAAAAACTACTGGCATGACATGTGCTAATTCATTAAAAGAAATCTCATTCATCAAAACAATTCATTTTTTGTTTGAACAGGCTGAATAAACAATTTCTTACTGATTTAATCCTGGCAGCCTTTCTAGCAACAAGTGGCTCCAGTTCATGTACAAGCACCACAGTGTCCTTAAGTATCAAGAACAAATTGGGTACATAAAGGACATTTAGTGATCACCTCTGCGTGACTGCCCAGCACTCCCACTCGCCTTTTTCTCACCCTTTTTTCATTATTTTGCTATTCTAGCAAATGCCACTAAAATCTTGAGTTTATCAGAACATTCTGAGAAACATCTGGGCTGGATCATTCCTTTTCTTTCTCCTGCCAGTGATGGGCTGACATGGCACGAAATGTTGTCCTGAATCAGCACTAGATTGTGTACTTTCAAAAAAGGTCACAGAATAGTGCTGGAACAGTGAACAGCCGCTTGGAAATGTGCTTACTGTAGAGCTCACTCTTATGAAAATAGAGGAAAACTTCTTTTCAATACTTTGAAAGGTATATGTTTGTTTTGATTATTATTTCCTTTTTCAATCAACCAGTAAGCATAAATGCCAAATCTTCCCACACCTCGACGAAGAATACGTGCTAATACCCAACAGCTATGTAGGTGTGTGGCAAAAAAAATAAGCACATTAAAAGTATATGAACCGCTTGTCCTCTTGCCCCGGATTGGTCAGGCAGTTGGACTAGATGATCGCTCTAAGTCCCTTCCAGCTGAACTCGCCTAGTCTCATCCAGTTCTGTTCCAGACTTTCCCAAGTAGAAACACACCAGTTTAAACATGGATTTGCCAACAATAGCAAAAATCAGGCTACAATTTCAAGAGTTAAAATAATTTTCTTACAAAATCACTTGCAGAAGTAAGATTTTTCCCTGAATCTTTCCCATGTGTCCTTGCTGCACGTGTCCTTAAAAACTACATGACACGACCTTGAGCTGAGCAGTTGGTACTTGTATTAGTCAGTACTTCCAACTATAATTCTCATCTTTAAGAAGAAATCCCACCCTGTTTTAATGGGAACAACTTGAAAAACCGAGGAACAAAAAACCCTTGAAAAAGCTCAGTGCTGCTGCTCCTGGGCATGCTCTATGCTTAGACATCCTCCTCTCCTCCTCCTCCAAGTGCACACAAGGAAAGAAGAGAGCCTGGCAGTCACCGAGTGATTTACAGAAAATCAAATCAACACATGAGTTTCCGGAAATTTTAGAAAACATTTTGTTGCATATGTTCAAATGAAAGCCTATGCAGGATTTTTTTATGTTTAGCTGACTGTTTTTTTCATGAAAGTCATTTAAAGCTGATGGTTGGAGCCACTTCTATTTTTTAGTTAAAGCCTAATGATGGTGCTAGGCAGGGAGGACTCTGCCAGCCTGATAAAAAGTAGTGTGGACGAGTCTGTCTGGAAGATACTCATCACAAAATGTAAGTTGTGTGCGCGAACAGTCTGTGGCACACATTGGGTAGTTGTCACGGTTATGTTGCCAGTATTCTCACATGGGAAAAACCCCCAGGACTGATTTTGATCTCACGGTCTCCAATGGTCTCCAGCAGCCATTTAACCAAGGGAGAACAGCAAAGTGGCCAGGGCAGAGGGGGGAATGGAGCCAAGCAGTCCAAGATCTCCTTACACACAAAAAAGAAAGACGTAAGCTTTAGATCTCACGCCTTACAGACTCATGGCACAAAACCATATTTTCAGGGAATATTGAGGGGGATTGGCTGCATCACTTTGAACTCCTGAGAAAAGCAAATGTTAGGAGAGAGATTTGCCCAGTCTGCCTCCAGACACTGCTCTTTTTAGGGTTCCCAGCAAGAGGATGAACATGTTACACCTTCTAGGGGATCTGCAAGCAGAAGGTAAGAAGGCTCTGGAATATTGTCTTTACTGAGTATTAGGAGGACACTTACAATGCAGTTGGAGAGCCTCCACCATAGAAAGTAGGTCCCGCAACAGGACAGGGTAAGGTTCACGTTCCTGTGTTTCCCCATCTTTTTCCTCTCTGCCATTCCTCCTTGGAGCAGGCTCAGTTTCTTCTTGTCTCACTCACAGCCAGCTTTGCACACAACATTTCTTCTTCCACTTTGCATTTTTTGTCCTCCTCTTCTTTTACTCTCAAGCTTCCCCTTCAACCCCAGCTTGCTTTCCATCCCACATTGCCTTCCCCCATCTCCCACGTCCTCTGTGCAGCCCCCAGCTTCTGCTGCTGCTGTGGGACCAAGCAGTGCCGGGAAATGTCTTCCTCTGCCATGGGAGGAGGTGGCAGGTTTAGGAGGGCTGGCAGGGCCTGGAGGGATTTGCAGTGGTGACTCCTGCACACCTGCCTGCGGGTGCAGAGAGACCCGGCACCACAAATCTGTACTCCTTTTGCATTTGGAAGATTTTTTGGGGTAATAGTGGGAGGAATTAATTCCTTAGGAAACATCTGTTGCCATATAATATTGGAATAGAGTAGCTAAAAGGGAAGCTCCTCACCTCGAATTGTGTCACTTTAAAAGCTGCCACTCCCAGTTTTTGCAGCAAAACAAAGAAGGTCTTGTTGGGGTAGTGGGCACCACTTCCCCTGCAGCTGGTGCTGGAGGTGGAATAGCTTTCCTTGCCAGTTGTGGGCTACTTCACAGATGTCCTTTTGTTCCCCTTTCACACTAGCCACAATTTCCTCTTAAACTTTAATCCTCTCTCCGTTTCTAATGTATGCAAATATATGCCAAAAATTAAGTCGGAGATACAAGACAGAGCAAGTTATTGGGGAGGGAGCGGGAGGGAGGGAGGGAGACAAGGAGGCAGTGGAATTTCTTTGTTAGTATAAATGTTTCAAGGATCAAAACTGTTTAGAAAAATATCTGAAAGCAAAGAGCGAAGCGCCTTTATTATCCGTGCTAACCTGCGGGAACGGGAAACAGCTGAATTTTCTATACTGTACAGTTTACATGAAAAAAGCTCTCAGAGCTCAGAAGAAAACGTCTGCTTGTCCTCGCCGTATGACGGGTTTCAGCCAGCGTGCTGACGGAGCAGAGGCTTTCCCCCTCCTGGAATTCCTCAGGATTCCCATTTTGGTTCCTCCTCGGTCCAGGCCAGTGGCGCACCTCACCTCCCACGACTGCTCAAGTCGCAGGAGCAACTGCTTGGAGGAACCAGTTCTCAAAAGAAGCTGATACACACGGTCATCTCCAGCAACAGATGAAGAACACAAAGAAAGGGCTGAAACGTAAGCAAAAAAAATCCAAACCCAACAACAACAAAAATTACAAGAATTGTAGTTTATCAACCCCGATGGAACAAAAGAGAAAACACTTACACTGGGTGTCCACAACCTCTACCTTTCCACCTTCTGAATGGAAACTCTTTCCTAATGCCCCCAGCATGCCAGTCAAAACTCACTGCCACCATAAATTGGTGAAAACCATTTGCAGTCAATGAATTTCTGTCCCCTCATATTTGTGCAGTGCTTAGTTTTCCTCACAAAACAGAAAACTAAGAAAACTGCTAAGATTTGAGGCTCTTGGAAGGAAGCTTCCTGGCAGTTCACACACCTGTGCTCTGTTCTTTGTCTCCCATTTCCTCTCAATGATGCCCGCTTCTCTCTGTCCTCCTCACCTTCCTCTCACCTCCTTCCACTCCTTTGGTCAACAGTCTCGTCTCCACTTCTGCCACCACATTCTACTGTTCTACTGTCTACCAGAGTCTCTCTCTTTCCCTTGTCCCTGAAGTCCTCCACATTTGTGAATATCATGTTCAAAAAAACCTGTGCAATCTAACTTGCAATTTTGAAAGGTTTAGTAGTAACTTTTTGAGAGAAAGGGATCTTCTGGTCCCAGAGACACTGGGTTCTACTAAAGAACACAGAAGACGAAGAGGAATCACAGAATCACAGAATGTCTGGGGTTGGAAGGGACCTCTGTGGATGATCTAGTCCAACTCCCCTGACAAAGCAGGGTCACCTACAGCAGGCTGCACAGGGCCTTGTCCATGCGGGTCTTGAATATCTCCAGAGAAGAAGACTCCACAACCTCCCTGGGCAGCCTGTTCCAGAGCTCCGTCACTGGAAGGAGGTGAAAAACATGGTTTAAATTGGTTGCTTGTTGATTCAAACTTAAAAGTATACACCAGGAGGTCTTCTCTCTGGAGTCCTCTGTGCAGAACTCAGCACAGCAGGGGAGTTTTCTGTACGAAAAGGTGCCTATATGAAGAAACGCATGTGTACAGCCAAGGCGCAATGTTGTTGTGGTCTCACTGGGTGTTAGGTATCTCCCTCTAGCTCCATCATGTAGAGTTCTACTGCAGTTCCCTCTTGTTCCTCCCCTGTTACTCCCTCGGGCTGTCCAGGTTGCAGCACTAACACACACCGCCAGCAGCTTGGGAGTTCTGGTTCAGTCTCTACGGGGCTGACACAGCAGTTGTCACTGGCATGGGATCATCTGGAATTTGAAGTGCTGTGGACCTCAGGCATTTAGCACGTGCTTTTGCTGGCCAAAGGAAACATGAAGCCTGCTGGCCAGGATGTACACTATTAATGTCCTTTTAACAAATTTATGGATAGCAATCTCATGAAGGTTTTCACCAAGCTCATCTATTAACTTGTAAAGCTACCCATTTCAATCCACGAAGCTAGATTATATTAAGATTTTTATGTCAGTCCACCAGATGATATCTGAATATCTCAGCGTCTTTAATGTAGGCACTCATCATGAATGCCTCAGTGGGGCAAACCCGTGCTACCATTTCCCATTGTCACAAACAGGGAATGAAGGTATGGAAGGTTAAATTGCTTGCCTGATTTAATCACCCATGGGAAGTCTGTGACAGAGCCTGAAGTAAGAGATAGCTCTCTGAATTGCACCACCACCCCCGTCTCTTCCGTGCATCTATTCTGGCTTCTTAGACAAAAGGCACAGGCAGACCTTGTGGATGCAAGACTAAAATGTTCCTTTTTAAAAAACTACAGATATGAAAAATGCTTCAGCTAATGGTAACTAAGGGAGAGGGTCTGAGCCTGACTGTGAATGCCAGATTTGTGGGAAAAACTGCCAGAAATAAAAAAAAAACCCAAGACCAAGACTGATAATCTATTTCAAGTATATGTCTCTTGTGTCTATAGGTATCACTGTGGTGGTGCGTAAGATCTTTCCAGTATCGCACACAATGTAACTTCTGATTTTGTGTCACTCATTCTGAGTGACCTGAATTTTGTCAGAAGATGTTTTTGAGGTAGACCAGGGTAGGAATACAGGCGCAGTCACTGTTTTGGATGTTCCTGACTCCTGCTCTGATGTTCCCCTAGCCTTCTTAGGGGCTAATGGCAGTCAGAACAATCATATTACCTGGTCTCGTAAAAACTATGTACACTCTACTCAGGGGGAGAGCTATGGATCCAAGACTTCCATAAAGAAGCCTACAAGAGTTTAATGAAGACTTGGTACCTGCAAGGTCCACCTGAGTTACATTCACATATAAAAGCCATAAATACAGCCAAGACTCAACAAACAGATGTTCTCATCTTGAAACTCACTCATGACAGACTTCAAACTCTTGAGTGAGATTTCTGATGCTGGTACAAAAACCTCTGAGCCCAGTTCTTTCTTGGAAGACTAACTCCAGAGTCCCGTCTAAAACCCAGAAAACAACTCTGAAGAAACAAAGGTATATGGAGTAGATCCTGATGGTACTCTTGAAGGGCAGCTGAGCATTTTCTAAAAGGGAGCTGTTGCACAAAGTTGGAGATCAGTTAACTGTATGTGTTAGTGGCACTCCTTGCTAGCCATGGATATGTTCCGCAGACCAGAGAGAGATGACTGCAGATGGACTTCTGCACACACGTGCAGGGAGGTATAGAGTTCAAGCTATAGGTGCAGTATACATGCGTGCCTGCTGTTCCAAAAGTTCTGCCACTTGACCCACACAGAATATTTTTAAACTTTATTTTTTGGCTGATAAGTATTTCAATTTTGGTTTTTTGCTGAGAGAACCTCTTTTTTTATTTTATTTTTCAGCAGGAAGGCAAATCATCTTTGAATACTGCCAAATATAACAAACATCTACAGATGGGTTGGTCTGCAGCTGGAGGCTTTAACTTTGTAGTATTTATTTGAAATATCGAAGCCAGCAGAGCAAGGCTAAAACATAGTGGGCACAATTCACAGTGTTTTGGCTCTTGAGCAAATAGCAGTTGAACTTAGAGGTTGGGGTTTTTTTCCCTGCTGAAATGGAATTTATGCAGATGTGCTTTGCACTAAATTCATTAACAATTACATCCTGGTGCGGTTTTCACATTTTTGTAAGGGATCTGCATAAGCACTAATTAGATCTAAAACAATGTTACTGTGCAAATTACAGTGCTGATTGTTCAAGTCGCCTTACATTCTGCATCTGCTTTGCGATGATGATAACATAGGTGCACGCAGTACAAATGCCAGCTTTTCACATTTAGTAGGACAATTTATTTAAAAGATAGCTTTGAACAGATAATGCCGCAGTTTAAATTTCTCAGGGCTGCTTTTAGGTAATACTGTAAAGTAAAATAAATACTAATGCTAATAAGTTGCATAAACTAATTGCTATTTCATTAGTCAAGAGTGATCATCTCTAAGGCACATCCATGTTCCATTTGGCAACAAGTACCAACTGGTATAGCTAAATGAAAGCAGCACTTTGCAAAGATTGCATTCTCGCTTGAATGGGGGAAGGAGGAGGGCGAACATCTCAAATCTGTTGCTTCAAACCATGGAAACAAAATCATTGACTCACTTATTCAGCTTCAGTTCCAGATAACATGTGGCGGTGGAAGGTCACTAGGAGTGGAATTTATTTTTAAGGAAACACAAGTACTTCAGTACTTTTGTCCCCACTCCATCTGTGATGCCCCCAAGTGTGATAAGACAGCATTAAGCTTTAAAGCCACTTTAAAGACAAAACTCAGTCATTGTGCTGGCCTCCTTGTTAATTTTAGTGTGAGTTGAAGAAGCAGAACGATAGGATGGGGTCTGAGATGTCATGACAACGTTCATGTATGCAATGAACGATACTGTCAGCCCAAATTCACTTTCAGGAGGAGTAATCCGTAAAGCTCTTCTTGCCTCCCAACCGTCTGCACCTTCACCCAGGATACCAACCAAGCACGTAGATGTGGCGGCAGTGTCCCGGTGTGTGCATCTCCCACAGCCTTCCTCAAAGGTGGAAGCAGTGCCATGAGGCCAGTGCATGTGTATGAACACACAGGAACCACAGAATCATAGAATTGTTCAGGCTGGAAAAGACCTCTCAGATCATCAAGTCCATCCGTCCACCCATCACCACCACACCTACTAAACCATGTCCCGAAGCCCCATGTCTACACCCTCACTGTCTTAATCATCATTTCCAGGGAGAGCAACCATTCCTCCCTGATCAGTTGAAGCCTTTAGGAGGGGCAGGGTAATCTGCAAGAAATTTTCCAGTTTAGCTCCCTTACAGAAGCAGCCAGGAAGAAGCCATATTTTAGGGTAAGAAAGGGTTTCCCCACACAGCTACTGGAGCATGAAGGATGTCTCATCTCACTGCGCTTTGTACAGCTGTGATGGGAAAATAAGGTAAATGGAAAACATGAGGTTTTGCTTTTTCTGGTGAATACTGGAGGAATGTCGGCAGCCCAAGAGAACCACCTGCAGGGACTGAGACAGGAGTTCCAGCTGCCTTTCCCTGAGAGAGCCATGGGCTAGAAGTACCACGTCTACTAAAGCCTAATAATTTTCCTGGTTCCCTGCTTACTTAAGCATTTCTGTTCTTCTATCCACTCTAGTTCTTCTTGAACAAAATTATTTCATTTTCATCTAACTTGTAGATTCATGCACATCGTACCAGGAATGACAAAGCAGACCAGGAGTCTTCTGCCTAGAAAAAAAGGGGAGATGACAAAAGTCTATAAAGAAATGAGTGGTGTAAAGAGGGTGAATAGAGACAGATTGTTTATTGTCTCTTCTAAAACAAGAACTACACTGTCAGATGGCAGGTCCAAAACAGATGAAAGAAGATTCACCACCAAGACACATGGTTTAGCTAGGAATGGTCTGCCACAAGAGGCTGAAAGTTTATACAGGCTTAAGAAGCAACTGGACAAACTCAGAAGAAAAGAAATCCACCAAGGACAGTTAAACACCCAGATACCACCTGTGGCTCAGAAGGTCAGAGAGCTGCAATCGCTGGAGGCTGGGGGATGGTTCTGGGGGGATGTTTCACTACATGCTTCTCTCTTATACTCTCCCCACAATATGTTTTGGTCACTGCTTAGTGCAGAATACTTCACTAGATGGGCGCTTGATCTGACACAGCATGGCTCTTCTCATGCCTTTCATACCCTCTGTCAACCACTGAGCTTCCACTACTGAACTTCAGCTACTGAACTTCAAACATTTACTGCACACAGTGACTGCTGACTCACCTCTGTGGACAAATGCTCTAGGCACAGAAAGCAGGCACTGTTTTGAACACACCATTTAAAGGATTCATGCTAGCCTGTTCCAAATACTTCTGCTAGACAGCTCAGCTGCTATTCTCTGCTACGTTTCCCTTATGGCAACGGAGAGAGCGGCGGTCCTGCCCTGGACCCCGAGCTGGGCAGGGCTCTGAAGAGCAGCTCTAATGAAGAGACCTCAGGGGAGTACCTCCCTCTTCACTGATTAGAAGAAGAGTCTTGGGAGCCTTTCCTTACCAAATTAAAGTCAATATTAATGAATAGCCCTCTGTCTTGCATTCAGAACTGTCTTAAATGCCTAAATCTTGCAGACTTTCATGAGCAGGGCTATCAACCTGCCTAATCTCTTTGTGCTTAGGCTCTGCAGTCACTCACATGCAAATCGTATATGCATGCTTGAAATAAAAAAGGAAGTTGGAATAATATTAAAAATAAAATTAAATATAGTAGTATGCTTAAATGGTAGACACTTTTCTGCTTAATTTATCAAAAACGCAGTAGTCTCCTAAATTTAATTAAACCAGTCTGAGGACATGATGAAAGGGTTCTTTCGCATAAAAGTCTTTGAAGTTTCTAGAAAAGAGTGAGGTATATAACTCTGACTAAGGGAATCCCAAAAGACTTCTCTGTGTTGAAATTAAAGTGCAAGCTCTTACCTCGAGGATGCTATTTCCATCATCTCCAGGGTATTATTAGCTTTTGCAGCATGTGCCACTACGGGTTACGCTGCGTTGCCCACACAGGCCAAAAGGACAGAGAAAGAGAGAGGATCCAAATAATCTGTAGGAATATGTTGAAGTAAAGGCTGGGGGTACGTGCATCGTGGTGTCTCTCTACTCATGCACTGGAGGACATTTTTACTGTGCAGTCTCACCTCCTACCTTAAACACAAGCCAGCTGTTCTCTCCTTCATTTCGCAATTTACACCAGGTCAGCTCTAGCAGAGGTGGGAGCTGAATCCTGGTTTCTCACATGGCACATTTAGTCGCTTTTTCTAGCTCTGAGACTCCAGCAGCTGCTTTCCTTTAATCAAGAAGAGACTCGGGAGTCTGGTTCTCCAGTACGTTATTGATGCGTTGCCAAATACTTGCGGAATCTATCACTTAAATCTCTATCAGATCGTTTTCAGTAGCTGGCCTACATAAAATATATTAGTTGCTTCCCCAAGTAGTATTTATCTGATAAGGTAACGGAAAGTTTGTGGTTTAAATCTGCATGATGACATGTGCTCTTGTCTTCTTTTTGGTTTTCCTTTTTTAAACCCTCCTGCTTACATAACGAAATGGCATCCTTCACAAAATTTGTGCCACTAACCCCATGCAAATCTAAAAGCTTGGCAAGTTGGGGATGAGAACTGAAGCCAGCTGCGGTTTGGTCCCTTGTCGCGTGTTTTGATCGCCAGTGTCGCACCTTGACAAACCTGAAAGGTGCGAAGTAGATTCCTTCCCGCGACGTGAGGCACATTTATGCTCGGAGTCTCCTGCCGTTGATCCTGACTCGCTTTATGTAAAATGCACCGACTTCTGGAGGATTATCCTAGCTCAGTAAATCTTCCTGAGACCTAATTATTGTAACAGCATCGGGGTCCTTTCACCGGCTCCCTGGAAAAATACAGTTATTACCATCAAGCAGCGACAGCGCGCACATATTGCGAGGTGGCAGAACTCTTGTGTCATGAATGTAATACAGAAACATTTGCCTCCAGCTCAGACACATTCTGTCAGACCATTCTCAACGCATCTCTCCCAAGAAGTCAGATCTGACACTTGGGATGGCTGGCTGTCTACTCATCCACCCACATCTTCTCAGGGTTTCTCTTTGCCTAGCAGGAGTGGGTACAGGGTTCACCGAGAACCCTGAAAGTAGGCTATTAAGTGACCTAGATTATTGCGGGGGGAGTGGGGGGTGTTGCTATTTCTGTCCTTCTCGGTCTATGTGCTTATGTTAGTCACTTTGTCTCCGGGGCAGCCTCTACCCAGCAGGAAATCTGGTAGGGGGAGTGGAAGATGTACCGGGGAGAGCAGGCTGTCTAGAGAGAGGAGAGAAGATGATGGTGAATAAAAATAATGGACCCGAGGAATAACTGGAATACAAAAATGCAGTTGAAATCCAATCCTTTCTTATGTTTGTGGCTTAACATGTGTCAGTTGGCACATTAACAGTAGCATATGGGTTGCTCTGATGTGAGTTACTGCATACAGTATGTTATGTTCAGGCCTAAAATGTGTAATTCTTTTGGATTAGTGTTGGCAGATTTCAGTGTGCAGCGTACAGTAAATGTTCATAAATTTAATATATTTATGAGCTTTTCTGTGGAGCTCATTGCCGTCTGATCTAAGAACCTCCCAAGCAGCTCTGCAGAACACAGCACTGGGAACTCGAACCTCCTTTATCGAGGCAGGAGATGCCATAGGGAATCTGCTGCAGGGTTGAGGGCAGAGCCCATACCATCTCCCAAGTCCTAGCCCAATGACCTAAACCACTTGGTCGCTCTTCTTCAGGTTCCTACAGGGAAACCCTCGTGACACTGAAGAAAGTCTAGGTTTGCCAGTGAGCTGGTGGCAGGTAATGTAGCTTTGGTGCTTTCCACCATGCCCTTCCTCTGGGTACTACAGCTGCAGCCACCTTCCAGATGACTTCCTTGCAGCTCATCTTGCCATTCCTACACAACCGAATCTGAATATAGAGGATGTAGTCTGAGAGTGTCACTTTTTTTATGGAGCACATCAACAAATAAGCACACTCCACACAAGCTCCGTGCAGCAGGACACGAGTCAGTGCTTCTCCAGAAACGAGGTGGCCAGGTTAGATCTTGCTTCCTGGCTCCCACCCCACTGAGGGGTGGCAGGTGGCGGGGCAAGGGTGCAATCACCTGCCCCTGGCCCACCCTGAGGCTGAGTAAGGTCTCAAAGAAACAGCGATGTTCCAGTATCTAATGTCTTTGAAATAAAGGAACAGAGGCAAATTATGTATTTCTTTAAAGCTCCACTTTCAGTGGAGTCTCTCCGTTCATTCCTTTCCCTAAAATCATTGCTAGCCCCATGCTCTGGCAAAGCTCTGGCTGTGGCCGGTTCCCAGAGGTCTTTGTCCCATCAGCAGAAAGCTGAAGTATCATCAGGAGAACCAAATCCTTAGCAGAGAATATCTTGAAAGCATGACACTGTTGCTCAGCCTTGCAAAATGGTTCTTAATTTGGCTGGGGCAAGGAATATTTTCTAGAGATGTGCATAACATTTTTCAGCCTCTTGCTAAAATTGGTGAAATTAACTTTTGTGCTTGGAAAAAGCATGTGACTCCACATCGAGCTGGCTGCTAGCAGTGACTGATACACAAGAAACTTTTGCATCACAGTACTTTCATCATTTTATGATGACTAGAGACAAAATAAGACCAGCCTGTGGAAAAAAGGCTGGAAACCATTTTTGTTAGCAAGAAAACACAACCTAACAATGAAAAGCAACCGCGCCAATCAGCGTGAAAAACTAAAACCAAGCGTTTTATCCTGGCTCCAGGCCACAGCCCAGCCTCTCCACTAAGAGCTGCCTCAATGGATGTAAGACCTGGAAGATTTCCCCGACCTGCCCTGGTGCCAGGCACATAAGTCCAGAGCAGTGCCAGAGACTGAGGAACCTAAGCAGAGGGAGAAAACGGGACATCTCTAGAGGCGTTTTCCCCCCCGGGCTGCTGGGGACCCTCGCACTCGGGGGCTGCCGCTGGCATCCACCCCTTGATGGGCAGCCCAGGTCAGGCTGTGGGTTGGTCGGGCATCTGCCCACTTCCAAGATCCCCAGGACTGGGAGCAGGCTGGCATGCAGCCACCCATCCTTATCCTCAGCTGTAACATATGTAATATATGTATATACCTGTAAATATACAGGACAAACAGGAACAAAACCAAACTAGTGTCTGAAAACTGGAGAGAAAATGTGGTATGTAATCAATATTTTCAGTACTGACTTGAATCCTTTACATCAGGTATGAAGATGGCAGTGGACGAGGTGATGCAGCTTGACAGTCTGATTGCTTTCCCCCAGCAGTTTCATTTTTTGGCAGAGTTTGCTTAGTTTTTTACAGTGGTGAAATGCATACACTTTTTTTCTGAAGCTCACTTGTACCTGTTCATCCTCAAAGCCTTACTGTGACAGTCTTAACAGCTCTGAAGACAGATTTCTCAGTTTTGGTTATCATTTTTTTAAAAAAAGAAAAGGTACTGGCAATGAGTTTTTAACAATGAAAATTTTGGTTTTCTTGGAATTTTTTAAGAAGAAAAAAGAAGCCCTTTTTGTTGGTATTACTAATGGTAAACTAAAAGCTGCTTCTCCATATGAAGACAGCCAAATCTGCAGCCAATGAGTGACCTAAAGAGTGTTGACAAAGACCAGTTTTTAAACTCGTGGCCCACCAGCTAGCTCCCACTCCCCTTTAAACAGGAACCAAATTACAGTATCTCCAAAGAAGTGGGTGCTGGGGGGCTGTCTGATGGAAGGGGAGAAGAAATATTACTCCGAAACAGCCAAGTGCTGCTGAAAGAATAAGGTGTCCCTGCAGACTGTGTGCTGTATCACATGGCATAAGATGGCCTTATTCAGCAGGGAGTGAACTTCAGCTTTTCTCCTTCCTTGAAGGGAGAGGACCTGGTGACTACAGCACCAGACACCCTTGCACTGCACCCCCTTAGCTCTGGGAAGAAGCTGTGAACATGGTACCCAAAAGGCTCTGCACATCTCCAAACCTCCCTTCAGGTAGTGTCCTGTAAAAGGAAGATGTGCAATGCTAAGAACTGCGGCTTACTCTTGCATTGGCCTGAGTGCGCTGGAAGTATTCTCTTCGTTTCTCGTAGCTGCATCACTTCCTCGGTCCTAGACATGAGTTCACAGTGTGACATACGAGCAAAACATCCCCAGAGACACCAAGCCCAAGACAGACCAGATAAACTGCCGGTGGCTCTGAAGCACGATCCAGTAACTCTAGGTATGTGACTGAGGCCACACATCAAAGAGATGATAAACCAGAAGAATCTACAACTGCTCACAGGCTTGGAAGCCCTAATTTTGAGGGAAATACTAAAGAGAAAAGTGGAAAACTGCTACATGTCAATTAAATTTAGGGCATGAACCTGCTAATGTTTCAAAAATATATGGGTAAGAGAAAAAGGATAAGAGATTCTTGACTCAGCAAGCCCCAGACTGATGACATGACACTAACAGAAAACAGTGTTTTTCCAGAGAAACTGGTAAAAACCTCGTTATTTTTACTTAAGAAATCACCCAGCAAAGACCCAGCAACCTAGATTAGGCAAAATACTCAAAATGGAATAATCCTCCATCTGCAGTAAGACGGATGGACAGGGATGGGAGGATTTAATACATCTTTCTAGCTATTATTTTGTTACTTGAACAATAGAAAATCAAATCAAGTTATTACTAAAGTAGTTATTTGAATTATAATGTTCGAGTTCCATTACTTTTGGCTTTTCAGAAGTTTCCTCTCTGGATTGCAATGTTGTGCTGAGCGTCAAACCAAAACAATTTGTTTATTTAAAAACTTGAGCAAACCTTCTTTTTCTCAGTCAAGAGAATGGAGCAGAACAGACATTTTTGCTGGTACACATATACATGCGCCCATACTGAAAGTGGTTGAAATGGCAAGTAAAAAGGTCTCCTGATTTTTCTCCTGGCCTCTGAGTAAGAACTTAGGTAGGGTTGGGTTTTTTTCCACCTTCCCCTAAAAGAAGGGAAGAAACTTGGGTCAATTTGCGGTGAGGTAAGGGAACAGCTGAAGTTTGCAGTGGGTTTTCTCTCCCCTCCTTTCCTCCTGAGTGGCATAAAAAGGAGCCTCCATATTCCTCTCCCACATGCTGTCCTGAATTTCTCTCCTTTCCTCAACACTTAACTTTTTTCTTGGAATGCCTTTATGTGCCAGATGACGGCGAGTTACTGTGCTAATTGCTTTATTCTCCAATAAGGACATTTACTATACCAAACTCCTACAATACTTATGTGTAAATTAGAATTTGGCCTTGGAACAGCCCTCTTTCAACAATTAAAAAGCTTTCTTGAATGGATAGCTGTATAGATTTAAAAGGCCTTGTCTTGGATAGATTTTTTTCCTTTTTCCCTCTTTTTTCGGCATTAGTGGCTGTTTTCACCTTTCTGTACCCTTGTCAGCCAAGAGAAGACCCGTAAATCTCCCTAAATTGCTCTTGTTTATTAACAAATCTGCATTTAGGTCCAGTCCATGACACAGAATTATGGAGCCCCGTGCATAAATTCCCTTCTTCAAACAACAATGGTCTTCAAATACATAAGCTCAAGTTTTAGACAAATGTTTATCAACCTGTCAGCTACGCTGAAGAGGGTTGCAGCTGCGTGGCGAGCACGGAGAGCCCCAGGGAGTAAAAGAGGAACTTACCACTTAGTTCTTTTTGCCCAGAGAAGAAATGATAATTTTAGTTATACTTTGCTCGCTTGCAACAATAAAAACAAAACGAAGCCACAGAAGAAAACTGTCATGTTACACCCCTTCCATCTGGCCTGTGCTACACACCCACATATCCCGTCATTCTACAAATTAATCTTTCACACATTTTTTAACAAAAAAAAAAAAGTGTTAATGTTATAGAAGAGAAAATAAGGTAAACAGAGAGCTGTGTAAAAATACATTAACATTAAAATATGGTGGCAGTTATGGATTTTCTTAATTGAATAGGAGAGTAAATATTCACATCAAATCAATGCCAATGGCATGCAAATTAAAGCTACATTAGGGCAGCCTTGATATAGGCATTACCATTTTTGACACTTCTGTGATTTAAAATAATGTGCAGACTTTATTTGTTAATTTTTTCCTCCCTTCTTTATGTTATTTTTGAGTGGGTAATTTGCCATTACAGAGCAAAATCCTTCTCCTGTGCCCTCTTACGTTCCGCTACCTTCTTTTCTTCTTCTGCCTGCAAGGCCCTGTCAATGTTGGCTCCGTTTAATTCAGGGTTACCGTTGAAGCCTCCCCGCTACAGGACAGACATCTTTGGGCAGCTGCCTTCAGGTCCTCCCCGGCCCCAGCATACAGCCAAATAACCCGCTGAAAGGGTCTGAGGAATGGTGCCTTTGATTCACCGCGCCAGGTCCTACAGGCATCCCCCTCTCCTAGTTCTGCGCCTACTTCCCCCTAGATCTTTCTTCCATCTTCCATTCAAAAATTGCTTGGAAGAAAGAGAACAAAAGCGAGGGCCCTAGCACCTCAAGGAGGAGAAACCTGGCAGGGGCTCTTAGAAACCGTACGGCTTCCAGAGGTGAAAGCAGGAGGTATGAAACTCACTGGCTGGCGTAAAAATCAGCTCCACTGTGCAGGAAAGTGGGACCAGTGGATCTCTATGGGACAAAGATGAAGGAGTACACAGCCGACACGATGCCAGCAGCTGGTGGTCTGGTGGAAGATGTCCCTGCTCACGGCAGGGGGGTTGGAACCAGACGATCTTTAAGGTCCCTTCCAACCCTTACCATTCTATGATTCTATGATTCTATGGTGAGTAGAAGCTGCACCGTGGTGTGGATTATGCAGATATTCCCTCCTGGACGATGGGAGGGAAGTTCAATTCCCTCCTGGACGATGGGAGGGAAGTTCAACCCCTCCTCTGTGAGGCCGCAGCAGTGTCAAACACGGGCAGCTTGCACTCCTACAGCAGTTCCTTTTCTTTGGAAGCTTCTCTCTTCCCTGGCAGTCCTTCAGCCCTCATCAATCACTAATGCTTCTGCACACTGCCTCCTGATATTGTGAAGGTGGGTCCACCATCACGCCACTGTGCCCCCAGAAGAAGCGACGCGCACTGGCGAGCCCACGTGGTGGGAGCCAGCACGAGTCTCCAAGTGGTCTCCTCGCGGGACCCCAGAGTGGTCAGATGCACTGAAGAAAGCAAGCGCAGGAGGAAGACAAAAAGCAACGCTATACCCCCAGCATGAGTGTTCACCCTCTGTTCATGCTGACTAGGAGGTGGCTCTAGCTCCTTCTATAGCACACATGCACAGCTGAAAGCTCTAAACCTTAATGAAGACATGATGGAAAGAAAAAAATGAGTTCTTCTAAACACAAAGTCCCAACAAAAAGAGCCTGTACTGGAACTCGTGCATCTGAATCCTACACAAAGCTAAGAGCCCACATCCAGGTTTTCTTTCTGCTCTTCAACACGTCCCAGGAAAATCAGGTACACAGGGTCACACTGCAAGCGTTTGCTGTCTGTCGCGGAGGTTGCTCGTCAGAGTCCACACAAAAGGTGAGAAGGGCTCTTGGCTGCAGCAAGGACAGGAAATTTGCCACCGCTTAGGAGGTTTTAGTGCAAAAGAGAGCCTGTGAACCTTTGCTTCAGAAGGCACCATGCTGAACTGGGTGAGCAGCAAGACTAGGACGGAGGGGTCTGTGAGGAGCCTTTTCTGCTTTGCTCTGGCCAGCCCCATCTCCTTCACCGAGGCTGCTGTGACTGGGGAGAAGGGGGATAGGGGCTGCAAGGGCGTATGTTTTCCGTTGCAGTGAGCACCTTGCACCAAAGCAGAGAGCTCGGAAGATGCTCCCAAAGTTTCTCCCAAGCACTGAAGACCACGTTTATACACATAAATCAGTTTCCTTCCCTTTACTTCCTAATTTCTTCTCACCTTAGCTTTACCTGTGGCTCCCATTCTCCTTTTCTTTCTCCTCAACTCTTCTTTCCACTTCTCTCCCTTACCTTTTTCTCCCTCTTTTACATTTTTTTCTACCCCATACATTCCCAGGTGGGTGGGGGGGTGTTGTTTTGGGGGTTTTCTTTCTTTATTACAGGGAAATAAGGGGACTTCAGTGTTCAGAAGCCAGGGTGCTGAGTTCTTCCAGCAGCTTGACGCTATTTACCACCTAAAAAAAATCCACCTCATGGTCCATCTCTGCTTTTTAATCTGAAGAGCTGAGATGATTAACGCCAATTGCAAAGACAGTTGGCTGTAATAGTTCGTGTTTGTGCAACACTTCACACAGCTAACCATTGTACCTGATCTTCCCCACCAGAAACACGGGGAGCTGCTGCCACTGCCACCCGACTGCCTCTGAGTGTGATGATTAATGAGCTCGCAGCCCTGTTTTGCTGTTGAAGTTAATGCTGCTTCCTGAGGGCAACACGCCTGATGAGAGAACTTGCAGCAGTCCATACGCTATATTGATTCAAAATGCCACTGTACGTTTTAATTAGCTTTTAACCATTAAAAAGTGGGGCTGGAAATGAAAATGGCACATAGGCTTATGCAGCAACTGTCTGTACCAAAAAGGTGAGCGTTAGGCCAAGTTATCAGCCTGTAAGCTAAATCACCACTGGCACTTAAAACCTATCTTTGTGGCAGTTATCTTTGCGCATTTCCATGGATTTTCTTTTTGTTAGCTTTACGCCAAATATCCACTTACATCTATTTTCAAGCCTTGAGGAACATGTGTTTTCACCCACCCATGCCATCTTTTGAGAGGCCAATGAGAAAGTGGTGTGCTGGGATGAAAGGCTGCACCGTGAGCCCTCCTTTCCACCGCCAAACAGTTTCTGCTAAATCATTAATAAGGTGCTTATTATTTCCTAACCTGTATTGTACTTAACCTTCAGCATCTGGATAGCAAAGGGCTGGCTGAAGCAGTCTCCTAATCAGTAGTAGTCATTTTTGAGAACTCATGGAGGACAAGGCGGGTATTTTATCCTTCAAAGAGGATTAAAAGAGAATTATGGGCCAGTTATCAAACTTAATTTCTCAGAAAAAATACAGGGACAAATAATTCAACTTTTAAAAACCACCTAGAAGACAACAAGGAGATGAGCAACTGTTCACACTGATTTATCACGAATGAAACATGATAAACAAATGCAGCTTCTCTCTGAGACAGGTTAAGGGGCTTCGAGAGAAGGGGAGGCAATCTACGCCATGTCCTGCCCTCAGCCAGGCTGTTTACCTGGCCCCACCTGACGCTCTTCTGACTAAACCAGGCAACACGGTTAAGCCAGAACCAACCAGTGGTGGCAGGACTGGCTGAAAAGCCACACGCAAAGGACTGTTACTGAAATTTCACTGCTAAACTGAAGGGCTAATGGAGTTCAGTTTTCTAGGTAGCTGTCCTAGATTTGATACAGCTCAATTTTTTCATTAACAATACAGATAAACAGATTAAAAGTACAACTCCTAAATTTGCAGATGACAACAGCTTGGAATGAGCTGCAAGCACACCGGAGGAAAGATTATGATTCAAAATGGTTCTGGCTGATTGGAAAACAGCCCAAAAAAGCTGGGTGCATGGCAGATAGGATGAAAACAAAATCTTCTGCTTCAGTAGGAGTAATAAACTGTGTAAGTGCAGGATCTGCAGCCTGGGCAAGGCCAAGAAGGATGTGGACCAGCTAGAAGACAAAAACAATGAAACAAAACATGAGAAACATGACCTACAAGAACACGTAGGGCTGTTTAACCTGAAGAAGAGAATGCTGGATGAGGTACGATGGCTGACCTCCACTACACGAGCTATTAGGGTACAGAAAAAATAAACCCTTCTGCACAGCCACTCTGGGCAGGACAACAAGCAACAAGCCTCTTACAGCAGTGCTTGCAAGAAGACACCAGGATAAACACATCGCTGGAAAGACTAACGGAGCAGTGGGAAGGATTGCCTGGGTGGACAGTGGGGTCTCCTCCACTGGAGACTTCCGAGAACAGGATGGACCAGCGTGTATCAGGAACAGCCCAGATACAGATGATCCTGACAGCGATCCAGCCACTAAGTGATCTCTTGAAATTCATTCAACCCTTTTTTTTCATTTCTATGTTACCCATGGGAGGTGCAGAACTACTTTGTGCCTCAACTCCACACCAGTGAAACAGAAGCATCAGGGGCCAAATTAAACATATCAATGAAAAAGACTCACACTGAGCTTGGCTGTCTCAAACCGGTTAATCATTTGGGGTTTGCAGCTCATACAATTTATCCTCTGTGCCTGCTTTATCACAAAAGCAGATATTTGCCAATCATAATGTGGAGACAATCAGATATTGTTGTCGTGACTGAATGCCCTTAAATGCATTTCAAGCTTTACAGACTAGTTAGACACAACGTATATTTAAAATTCTTGAAACCAGCAAAAGATCAGATTGAGGAAGGAGAGAAAGATGGTAGAACAGTGACACTGTGCAAGTTAGTTTAAATAAAGAATCTTATCAAATCCACTGACTACTTGTTCACATCTGTCCAAATATAACTTCTGCCATATGTCCTACTATATAAGTCATCTTGGAGGCAGGACACTTCCCTCGGCAGCAATTCACTTCCTGAGTCTGCTCTATCTTCTAGAGAATAGAGAGGGGGGAAAAAAATGACACATCACTGAAAAAATCTGAGAAACAAACACAACAACCTCCTAAAAGCCTCTGGGGAATAAAACTCCTTTCTCTACCCTAACGGTACAGCTAGCCGAATCGTTCGTCCCCTTGTGTATTAGGAGGAGTAATCACGGAGATGCTGTTCCTACCACCAGCTGCCTTCGAGGAAACCAGACGCCTCAGCTTCACCTCACCTTCTCGCTGCCTGCCGAAGCGGCAGACAGGCTCTTGCCAGTCCCCTCAGCGACCGTCCTCCCACCACGGAAACACGGCCACAAGCCCTCAGGCCAGCCCCCCAGGTACGGGCAGCCCATCCCTCCACCGCTTCGGGGACTCCGAGGGCTCCGGAGCTGCTGCCCCGAGCAGCAGGCAGGGGAGGGGAGAGCCAGCCCTGCCCAGCCGCCGCGCTTCCCAGCAGAACGCTTCCCGACGGGGGCTTTCAGCTGGTAGCGTCGGATAAAAATATCAGCATCAAAATCCCGTTTCAGATACCAGAAGCCTCCTTATGGCTCTAAGAGTTTAATTTTCATTTAAACGTCAATAAATAGCAGCATAAGGGTTTAAGATGAATTATGTAAGCCCTTTAGCCATAGCCATTACATTCTGCCACAAAAATGAGCTGCTGTTCTCACTTTGTTTTATGGGCTCAGTGTAGCCTGTTGTTATTGTAGCTGCCAAATAAAAACCAGCAAACCATGCAAATGAAAATATAATCTTTTATGCTTTCACAGTCTTAGGATAAACTGGCATGGGCAGTTTTAGAGGAGAGGGGTTTTTTGCAGTCTGTAGTGTTATGCCCCTGCCTGGGGAGCCCAGCGAGCAGACAGCAGCAGTGGCTTCTCGGTGGAGATCCCTCGGTCAGCTGCTCTCCCACCTCCAACCGCAGCACCGTCACAAGCTCTCCGGCAAGAAAACACACAACAGCTTCCCGAAGGTATGAAGAAAGGGTGGGTTACGGGTCCTTTCGTAAAACTGGAAAGTCCTCTTGCTTTAAAAAGAATAGATTTTCCACCTCCTAACTTCCCCCCCGCCTTCTCGTTCCCTGACGGGAGCAGGCACCCCACGGTTTGCTCCGAGCCATGCTCTTCCCGAGGGCCTGGCGCCCCACAAACGTGCCCAGAGGGAACACCAGGCGAAGCAGTCGTGACAGGGAACAGCAGCTGAAGCCGCGTGGTAAAAGCCTATGACTCTGCACGGAAACACCTGGGACAAAGCGTGCACCAGTACACAGCGAGAGAGAAAAAGGAGAGCCGAGAGGGAACCGAGTCAGGGACCGGGTCTTACCCACGCAATGTAAAAAACGGGACTGTAAGCAGGAGTTAATGCGCTTCCAAGCTAATTACAGCAGTGCACAGCAGCTACATTAACGGTAGAATATTGCGAACATGAGCACGTGGACTAACACGTAAGATTTAGTCCATAACTTCTCCACCCAGAAGGGAGGCTCGAAGACTGTCTCCTTCACCTTTGCAACACCTTGTCTCTTTCTTTTGTCTGTCTCAGTTTATTTTTGTAGCCACATTCACTGGTGATAACATTTTGTATTTTGTGCTTCCTAGTGGGAGCTATGCTGGATGCTGACACCCACTCTCGTGCAGAGATTTTTGCATATTTTCTTTTTTTTTCTTCCACCCGTTTTACACAAGATGGTAACATATGGCCTTGGGTGATTAGATGATTTAGTGAATGAACTGAGCAGAAAGAGCAGGCTGATTGGAAGAAGACAGCTTCTGTTTAGGCATAAATGTCTTTGTAACCTGTAATGATGGGAAAGAAATTACAGAAAAAGCATAAGATGATTTAATTGGGTTTTGGTTAAATATTTTATTTTTCAGGTCTGTTTTAAATATAGTGAAATAATAATATAGCGACTAATACTTATTTTATTTCTGCAGCACGTCCCTGTGGAAGGGGCACCCCCAAAATGTACACAGATGCCGACACCCACACGCAGCCTATAAAGAGTGAAAGATTAAGCAAACAGTTTTGTAAAACTAAGTCGGCATTTTATTTATTGACTTCTGAGCAAAGCAATCCTACGGAACGTGGTGTTGGGCCACCACACTGGTGGAAGAGGTTTCACAACCTCAAGCTCTCTCAGAATCCCTCTGACTGACATACCCAGCCACACCTATGCGACCTCAGCAGCAACCTCAGAAGGTCTGGTGGAAGGAAGATGCTGAGATATCTTCTGAGCAGTCTCATCCCACACCTCTCTGCCACTGCCTGGGCCCAGGGCACAAGTCAACAACCGCTCCCGCTCTTCTGCATTCAGGGCATCACAATTTAAGCCTCTTGCCTTTTTGAACTCCAGGTTTTGCAATTGTTACCTAGGTTTGGGGAAATACTTGCGTGTTCTCACAAGCGTGTGGTGGCACATGGTGTAGGTCTGCCCTGCCTGGACTACGCATCTGTCCGTGGCTGGCCAGGGTTGTGGGAGACTGCACTCCAGCAGCCAGGTGTTCCTAGGCTAGGAATGTGAAGCCAGTTCCTTTGTATGCAAAACAAGGCATCCTTTGAGGGAAAACATTTCTATTCTAGTTCCAGCGACAGTGTGCCTGTCATTAATACCCAACAAACAAATCCAACTGAATTCCAGGTCACGTCTCCACCCACAAGGCCAATTCCATTCTTTATGACCGAATTTTTACACAGAGCCTTGAAATTATTTTGCGACGTAACAAACAATTCACAAATCTCAGCAATTTTCCCCGTGTGAAGCAGAAGATGGAGCTTAAAGCTAGACAAATCTGTGCTCCAGAAAAGGACAGCTGGACCTAGAGAAAATGTACCGGTGGTGCCTGTCCTCCTCTCGCAGCGTGAATGCTAGCAGCCCCCTCGGTGATAAACCTCGGTGCGTGGTGCTCCTTCTCCGTTATGACAGAGCGGCTGAGAGGAGAGCGAAATGCTTGGCCCAGGTGGTAAGAGCAGCTCCTAGCCGGGCACATCCCGGTGGCTCACCCAGGACTGCTCAGAGTTACCACATCCTGGTGGCAGCATCAGGGCTGCTCAGAGTTGCTGATCCGGCCAGGCTCTGGCACGACGCGGTGCACATGGAGCCAACGCAGGCCAAGGCTGCAATGTGTTATCCTGGCACTTCCCCAGCACTGGTTCCCCAGAGAGAAAACTCCATTCCACAGTGACATCAGCTGAACCTCAAGTATGATGGCAGGTCCAGAATCTGTTTAACTTTCAATTTTTCTGAAAACCAGACGGCCATTAATTGAGTTTCACTACAATTAAAAAAGATGTATCAAAAATAAGAGTGCCATGATCACAAGCCCTAATTTTCACTTCTCTGGGATACTCAACCCTGGAGATATTTGCTGCTGTACCTCGAGCCCTCTTAGTCAAGAGTTTTAATCTACCCGGGGGGTACTCACTTTCCATTGCCCTATCAATGAAAAGAGCAGTCATGCATATGGTGACAGTATCTGGTCAAAAATAACTTGTAGAGCATAAACCTGGGATATTTGACTACAGCAAAGCAGTTTTCACTGGAAATTTCTTTTTTTCCATGGAGAACAAAAGGGATGGCATATATCATAATTAGCCCAGCACTGCTCTACAACTTGAAGAAAATGTAGAAAATTGTATTATAGCAGGTACAAGAAATAAAGGGCCAAACTGGCAGCTGGTTCCACGGGATAGCTGTGTTGCGTGAACAGCTAAATCTACGGCTCTGGACCTGAATATCACGCAGGTGCCTCTGACCTTCCTCAGCTCAGGCTCTTCTGCAGGGCTGTCCTCAAGAGGAGTTTCCAAGCACACACAGCACCGTTCAAGCTCCAGAAACCAAGGCGATGAACACACTTCGAGGCTTGCAGGCAAAGCTGGCATCTGCAAAGCGGCTCGCCAGGTACTAATCAATCTTGAGCAGCAACAAACGGTACTGGGAGATGCACCACGCGCGCCGTTTCAGGAAAGACGCCAGCAAACCTCGACGGTCGGAGATCAGAGGCGAGCGGCGAGGCCCTACCCGCGCTGCTGCAGCGCCGCGGTGCAACGTCAGCGTTGGGTACGAGCCAACGGCCTTCAGGCTTGCTTGTTGCCTGGAGGATACAAATGAAAGTCAGCAGGTGCAAAGGTGCAAGAAGTGCAAAATCACATCATGTCTTTCCAAACTGTGTTTGTGCAGTAAATGAGACTCATTTCTTTCCACGCTAGATCGAGACCATTTTTATTTTCTTTGGCTTATGAATGTTCTTAGTTCAATTTTCGTGTGTGTTCTCTATGGTACCTTGGGATGCCGGAGGTGATTTATAAATACGTGTAGAGACCAGGTGTACTGCCAGATGTTTATGTCCCTTTACAACAAGGCTTCGCCATCCCTTCCCATGGAACGCCTGCCTTATATTATTTTTTCTAATAGAGGATCAACTGGACTACAGGGTATTTGTCAGTTTTCCCTATGTAGAATTTTTTCTTAATTCACTTTTCAGTCATCTTGTTTCTGTATTTAAAATAATACTAAGTCTTTAAACCTCTCTAAGTAGTCTTTAAAAGAATCAGAGTTCCTTTCACATGAAAAAAAAAAATCACAGGCACATGTCAGCGGTTCCAGGTTTACATCAATGAAGTTTGACTCACTGCCAAAAAGATTTTTAATCTTAAAGTGTTACCTACACATACCTTTTTTCTCTTTCACCCCATCCGCTATTTAGAAATGTTAAAAAATTGTTTTATTATAATAGCTGTATAAACGGTAATTGCAGATCATTCTTTTAAATATAAATGTAGTAAGAAATAACCCGTAGCCCCGAGGGCAAGCCGTTCTGAAGCGACAAAAAGGACAAAGTGATTTGCTCAGGGTCATATAGTCAAACGACAGAATGGAAAAGAAAATACAGCCTGATTTAATTGGGAATCAGCACTGTAAATACTAGGTGAGGGGCAGGAAGATTTTTCTCCGTACATCTTAAAACATAAGGTGGGAAGTTCACGTGTATGAGGAGGAGAGAGTAAGTGAACAGAATGTACAAACAGTAATGCCCCATGAAATTTTCTTTTAAGATTATTTTTAAATTCCAGGTCCTGTAAAAGTCTACAAGGACCCGAGAAAGTCCATTTGCCACTTGCCCTCTTTAGCAAGTAAATTCTTAGGGGTTTTTTTCACATTAAGCAGACCCACTTTTCCCAGTTTTGTATCATGAGAATGACTAAACTGCCTCCCTCAGTAAAACTGCACTTGTAAAAGTATTCATAAACTGACATCTTACTAACCGACCCCAAGCAGCTGGTGAGATGCTTTATACTGGGAAGCATGAGGCAGGAGGCAGTTTACAGATCTAGGACAACATAGTTAACGTGATTGTTTCAGGCACATTCGCTGATGGTTCAAATACATATAACTGCATAAGTTATTTGTATGTTTCAGATTTCTAAAAAAAACTTTAGAACTCTCTTCAACAGTATTTCCTATTAAAATACTTCCAACATTTATTTTTGCAATTGAAAGGAAAAGCAGCTTAGTAGTTATGGGAAAGATGTTCAAGAAATGACAGGCAGCAGGGCACAGAGAACTGATTTTTCTCAGGTGAAGTGATTATTAGCACTGAGGAGACAATCGGGAAACGTGAGGAGTCAGCATCTCAGCTGCTGTGTCTTAGAGACAAGGACAAAACCCTGTCAAGTTCCAGGCATAATGGAATATGGAACACTATGCCAATGGAAAAAAATTTTAAAAAATTAAATATGGAACTGTAACAGCATCTAAGATGGCCTGAGACACTACGAGGTTAACAATTAAAAAATCCCACAAGGTCTGCATGAGCAATCAGTTCACCAAAGGTCAGAGAGAAAAGTGTCTTCTTTTGCACACACATATATTTTTTCGTCTATACGTATGTAATGCTTGAAGCATATGGACACCTAGATGCTAGCTGCTGTGTGATATACATAGCAGAGCTGTCAAATAAATTAGGCACAGCTAGAATTCAGCATGTTTCTTTGTAACGGTTTCATATCACTGAAGGAGACTGAGTACGTGCCTTCAGCTTTTACATCTACTCAGTCAATTTTGGTTACTAACACACAACCGAGTTCTTTGTCCTTAAGCTCTGGATCTCTGTCGGTGAGGCTTTCTCTCTTCAAAATATTTCCCTGTGTTGACCGTTTACCTGAAACGAAGGGGAGATGGTGAAATACCCAACCCCTTGAATTAGTCTTTTCCTAAGGAAGACCTCAGCTCCTCAAATCCAGCCTCCACCACCCCAACTTAATCCACCATTAAGCTGTGGTGTTCTCCAAAGCCGCTGACCTCCCCCTGCCTGGAGGTCTGGCGAGCTCCGTTTCCCCTCAGGCACCGTCCTTCCCACCGCTGCCTGGGAGCGGGCAGGCCTGGACACGTGCAGGTCCCAAACGCCAGCGACCTGCTGGCGCTGCTCCTCCTAACCTGCCCCGCCACAGCGGGAAGCACAAGGATTACAAACCAAAACGTGACGCTAGAGGTGGAAACTCTTGCCCAGGGCAACCCATCAGCAGAAAGAGGAGCCAATGCACACCCCCATGGCACCCTTGTTACAAACTCGCAGCTGGCCCGCGCTGGCCGAGGAGAAAGGCTGGGATACAAACTACGGAATTACAAAGGTAAATATTTGTTTGTGCCCATGAGGTGCCCTAGGCAAACTGGGTGCACCCCAGGGATTTTTCTTTTGGGGTTTTGTACTAGGGTATGATACGAATCGCCTAATCACCTCCTAATGCATATTTCTAATTATGCAATTGTAAACGCGGCACAGCAAAGCAACGACGTTTTCGTAGGCCTTGCAGCGGCAGCAGCATCCACCAGCATCTTCGAGGCTCATCTGTTGATCCAGACGCGCTTCTGTCGTCAACTTCCGCAAAGTTCTCTGGCACCAGCAACCGGTGCTTCTCTCAGACAGGGATCCCTCAGTGAATTCTGAGGAGAGTTTCCTCATCTCGGCCAATCGCTTGTTCTTCTTCACGGGGGCAGGCGATGGGTCTGGAGATAACGACCACGCAGCAGTCAGGTGCCAACAACGCCCTCGGCTCCTAACAGCCGCCGGCCCCCAGCGAGCGGGTGTGCCCCGCGGCACGGCGGTGAGCCAGGCCCAGCTCCCCGCCAAGCCAGGCGGGACGGGGGACGGGCCCGGCGAGGCCTGCCCGGCCAGGCTGCTCACACTCACGCACAAACCCGCCAGCCACGGCCCGGCCCGGC
>Ga0065711_1027379_pt1 | contig 50182 bp, 19 predicted proteins | sample Hoacrofraction12_FD_59098 | JGI IMG/M metagenome (GOLD analysis project Ga0065711, IMG submission 59098) | Hoatzin crop microbial communities from Cojedes, Venezuela - Epithelial fraction 12 v2 (version 2) | ecosystem: Host-associated > Birds > Digestive system > Esophagus > Crop | place... | reverse complement strand
AGGGGGCGGCCTGGCCGGCAGGGGGCGGCCTGGCCGGCAGGGGGAGGCTGCGCGGCGCCGGGCGCCCATCGGCGTCGGCTGTGGCGAGGCACCCGGTGTAGAGACCCGAAGAGCTCCTCGGGGCTTTTGCTCCCCTGGGTTGTTGACATGCTGCCTTTTGGAGATAAGACGAGGTATTTGCTCACCGTTGTCACACTTCGGCAGTGGGACCTGAAGTTGAAGCCGAGTAAATTCGGCTATTTTTAGAAGTGGAGTCAGGTTTCCATTCCGAATACTTTCCGATAAACAGAGCAGCGGGGATGCGGAGCGCGGGCGGGCGGCCGCTCCCACGGTGTGTCTCGCAGGAGAGCGCGGGTCAGTAAGTCCTGGGGCTCGTCCCTCGGCCGCGCCGTCTCCGCGGCCTCGCTGCTCCCCTCCGCGCCTCGCCCGCGCCATCTGCTCCGCTGCCGGCGGACTGCTGGCCCGGGTCACTCAGCGGGGATGGATGCGCTCTGAACGAGGTCTTGCTGCTGCTCCTCTCTGCTTGGGATGGGGCGGTAAGAAGAGACATCCCCATTAATAATTGACTCGCAGGAAGCTAGAAAGCTTCGGGGGTCGCCTGCTTTCTTGTGACCATCTGTCGTGCAGCCCCCTTTCTTCTGCTGCTTCTTCCTTAGGTTCATTTAACAGAAACATAATAAAAAAGCCTTTAAAATTGTCCCTTAGATGTTGATTTTTTTAAAAAAGGCTGTGCATAGGTGTAGGATGCGTGGATGGGAGTAGTTAACGGTGACACTCTGCAGAACACAGTGCATGGTGTGTGACTGAAGGGGGGCTTGTTTGCCCAGGAAGAGGGGTGTTAGCAGCTTGGAGAAGTAGCGTTTTATTAGTTCAGCCTGTCACACTTCCTTTGGAAACTGGAAGTAGTATTGAACAAATAGGAATGCTAATTAATAGTAACCGCTGTGTCAGATTTGTTTTCCCCATGGAGAGGTTTGGTTAGTCTCCTTTTTTTTTTTTTCTTCTGAATGCTGAGACAGAGTTTTGTGTTTGTCTGGGTCTGAAATCGGCAGTAGTTCACAAAATGCAGTTCAGTCGTGTCTCCATGCCGGCGATGCCTCTGCATTTAGAGAGGGTTCTGCAGAAAAACTGTTCGCTTGGAGTTCTTGCTTGGCAACAATTCTGTGATGTTTTTGAAGTGATGGAAACATTGCATTTGTTTCAAAACTCTCTGCTGTCTTGCATGGAGTGTTTGGGGTTGGTTTTTTTGTTCTTACTGTATAAATAGAAAACTGTAACTATATAATAAGAAATACTTCTATATGTACATTTGTATTTGAAAAGACAAATGACAAGTTACTTGACTGAACGTTGGTTCAAATTTTATTCACTAAAATGATATCCTGTGAAGCTGAGCAGTTTGAAAGAACCGATGTACTTTGTAGAAAGGTTTAATGTTCTATATTGTAGTGTTATTTAGAGCTTGAAAAGAGAAAACCCCTATAATTTAATGCTGCGCTTTGAGTCGAATCTTTGTACAAGGGCAATATATTGAACAAAAACTATGCTGTTGATGTTTTGTTACTTGGCATTATATTTACACTGTCAAGTAAAGCAGCGTTCCTTGAACTAGTTCCAACTGTTTTCTGATCTTAATTTACTGCTTCTTGTTTTTTGTTTTGCTTCATAATATGACAAAGTCCTCACAGGTCCTAAAAGCAATAGACCAAGAAGGTAGTTAATTTGGTAACTCGCAGAGCACAGAGGCATAATCTGCTTAACATTGTGAGGCATAATTGCTAATGGATAAAGAGATTTTCTGTATCTCTGTCTCAAATATCTATACACAAGAATAGGAAAAGATCACCAGTTCCACCATTTATTCCAGAGTAATACAAGCTCTTTCCACTGATAGTAATGAGCTTTGAATCGGAACCTAATTTAGCAATTTTATGATCGGTATTAAATAACTTTTTTCCTCTGCAATTAATTAATTCCTATAGTATTTTATACAGTAGTTCTTTTGGTAATTCTGAGAAAAAATGTTTTAATTAGGTGTCTAAATAATACTTAAAAAATAAATACTTTGGGTGCTCTTATACCTGCAGATTTTTTTTTGTTGCTTTTTTAAAAGTATGGGAGTCACATCATCTCACGTAGTACCTCTTGTTCCATTTTGCATGGGTCAGTTTGATATTAGTATCTGTTTTCATGGTTTAAAGAAAAATTACATTTTCTGGCAAGGTGGCACTTTAAAAGAAAACATTTCTTTTTATTCACTATTAAGTTTGTATTAACTATTGTTCCTAATGTGGCAACAGTTAGAGTCGCTAGGGTCCCCAGTCCATATTCTGGATTCTTGGGGAGAAGGGCTGCAGGTTGTCTACCTAACAAATTTGCATCTGCTTTTCTCCTCTTCCCTAAAATGTGTTGTAGAAGATAAGTATACATGAATGGCTTATACCTTGTATTTTGATCCTGCAATGCCTCGAGGTTGATAGTGTCTGCAGGCGGGCCACATTATTGCCTTCCTCAAGGCTTTGATAGCTAGGTGGGCTGACATATTCTGCAGTAAAGCTATGTTGATTGACTTCCACCTGTACAGCGCAAGGTTGCAATCCTAGAAGTGTGTAAACCAGGTGAGTAGCTTTAAATTGCTCCCTCCTTCGAGTATGTGAATAAACTGTTGATCCCAGAAGTAGGAAGCTACAGAATCAGTTATTTATTACTTTATGTCGTATCAGGGAGACAAGTGGTACGCAGAGAGAATATAAATAGCTATTATCCATGAAGTATTGTTACAGTATGATCAAAGTGCAGAACAACAAAGGGGAAGGGTGTCACCAGCACGCTCGGTGACGAGCTGCATTTGGTTCACTCAGTGATACAGTGTGCTGGCTGACAAACTTTCTGGCTGGAGAGTTTGTAACTGCACACTTATGGGTTCAAGAGTTTCTAAAAGCCTAGCTCCTACTCAATTTAGGCTATTTTTTTTATTCTTTTTTTTTCAGCTCTTCTTGTTATTTTTCCCCTTTCAGAGTTTTAGAATTGCCTATCATATTCTGGCTTCCCAAAAAGCAGTAAATGTTTTGAAGTAAAATGATTTTTCTTTTAGCTGTATCATATGTTTACCTATACTGTTTTTAAAGGCTCTTTGTAGCTGCTGGTAGAAATATAATTGTTCTAACTAGATGTTGCAAAGGCATAATCTGCAGCCTTTTTGTCACAAAATTGTACTGCATTTACAGCTGAATTTGTTACCCTTTTTGTCTTTCTGAAGTTTTATTTTTTTAATGTTCTTTTAAAAAAAAAAATCCATGTACCGTCATGTTCAAACATCAGACTTGTTTTAACCCCCTGTGGAATACCTCTGTATTACTGACTTCCTGTTTGTCCCTACTCTTAAAACACGGGAGTGAGTCTCTCTTAGTGCTCTTTGCGATCAGAAGGAGCAGACTGACAAAACAGCCAAAGTAAAAATTCTCCTCTCTGTGAGAAGCAACTGCATTGTTCCAGGCAGTTTTTGTCTGGTTTCCTAAATGTAAGGCATGATAGATGCGAATTACTAACCCAAGTCTTGTATGCCTTTCACTGGAAATAAGACACTGTTGTAAATACATCTTGGTTTATTAGCAGAGTTGGGAAATATTTACAAATGAATTAAGGTGGGGTTGTATTTGGAAAAATAAATGTCCTTAACAGCATGGTACTTCATAGCACTTCACTGAGGATTCCAGAAGTGGCATTTACTGGGAAACTGTACTTTGCTGGAATTCAGAGATTGCACAACCTGAATATATCAATTACATTTATTACTTTGAAAAAACTCAAGTACAATTGTTGGGGTTTTTTTCTTCTTCACGGCTGGTGAACAATCAGTTTGTAATGTGCTGCCTGCAGTAGTTAATTACTTAAGAGATTTGCCTTCTAATCTCTGTGTCTGGAGGGCTTTTAAAAAATTATTTCATTCTGAGCTGGCTATTTGATGTTTAATCTCATAAATATTATATGTGATATGAATGATAGCATTGTTTTGTTTGGTAGTATATGTGTGCTTAATTTTTTCCATTTGAAAGGAAATTAACTTTTGGAACAAGTGTGTGAAAATTTATATTTTCAAAGACAGAGCTATTGAAGATTTTCTGCATTGAAATGTGCTTTGGCCTGTGCTTTTTCTTAAAAACACATTACTGATATACAAAAAATAATAATCCTAAAAATATACATGTATGAGCCATGTTCATCCCTAACATGAGCTTGGTAAGTAGACAGTGGGTTTTAAGCTTCTGTGATTGAAGGACCCCTAACAGTTTTCCAGTGGAGGCACAGAATCCTATGCAAGTTGTTCAAATATGCTGAAAGGGGACTTGCTTTTCTAAGTTATCCTATGCGAAGCATTTACAAGAGGACTGCAGACCCACTGCTTCTTTGGACCATGGCTTGAAAACCACAGGAAGTATTGGTGGTAATGCAGGGATCAGAATATTTTCTCCTACTTACTTGGTTTTATTAGATGTTTACAGAGCTTTTCAGAGAATGAAGTACAGAAAAAAAAAATCCATTTCTGTGAAATCTTGCAAAGTTTTCTTGTTGGTCTAATGATCTCCATAGTTGTCCCACTTATAAATAATCTATTGATATCCTTATGCCTTTATTGATGACTTCACAGTGTTAAGATCATCCCCAAATACTTCAAACTCCTGATTCAAAAAGCACTCAGGAAGGTAAGGAATGTTACCCACATTCATGAAGTTGTAACTGTGATTAAGTATTTTTGGCATTTATTCTTGGAAATCTAGGTGTGTGCTGGAGTATTTTGGAAACAATGTCTAAAAGAGCAATTACTGTAGACTGAAGAAACTGTCATTTGAGAATGATAAGAAATCACCAGCAATTTACATCTTTAATTCCCAAAAAGCTATAACCTGAACTCCTACACAGAATCTTTGATGTTAAGATAAACTAGTCAGTAGATAGTACTGAGCAGCTACAGGGAGGATGTGCTTTTACTACATACTGTTTGCCCTAGGTAATAAAGAAACAAATGGGCATGCACAATACATTAATTAAAATACAACTGGTAAACCTTAGAGGACAGGTAGAAAATAAGATGGGGTGAACTACTTTAACAGTTCACATCTCTTTTTGCCTTCTTTTGCTTCAGGGTAACTTTATTATCATATTACAGTACTTTAGATAATGCCAATAGGCATTTGAAATCTCATTTCCATTTTTTTTTGCACTTACTAGGAAGACTTTAGAGAACAGGGTCAAATTTCTGGCAGCTGGGAAGAGAAGTAGAGCTTAGGCATACATTGCCTCTGTGGGAGACAAGACAGACACCTTTGCTTTATTTCTAAAGTGTAGAAGTTTGTGGAAGTTTTGTATTGGGCATCTGTTCAAGCATCATCATGTGAGGAGCAAATTCATGTCTTTGTACAGGATTGGGACAAAGACTACATATATAAAATGAAAATGCCAATCAGTCAAATTCTGAAGCTGAAGTGAGACTTCCATAGTGTGTAGACATTGTGCTAGCTCTCTGCACAAGGATAAAATTAATGATACATCACCTATGATGTCTTCAGATCAAATAAAGTACATCATAGCCGATGTTCATGGTTATTTCAATGCTAGATTAAAGCTGAATTGTGTGGGAATATGAGACTTGGATCAAAAATTACAAACAAAGCAATTTTAGACAATACATTCTTGACTTTAATATGCTACCACCAACTTTCATTTTCTCCATTGAAGAGGAAGCATTTTGCTTTTGTCATGAATAAATATAATTAATAAAACCACAAAATACAAGTCTTTCTCTTCCTTACTGGCAAAGAAACAGACATAAATTTAATGGAATGCTTTCTCATTTATATGATTTACTTGAGGAAAAGAAAGAAAAAAAAAAAGGACATTAAATACAAAAGGAGCTATTTACGAAGTGCCAGAAAAGAAGCCCTACTCAAATGGCCCTTCTGAATAACTCAATGGTTGGAATTTCATATTAGGTCTGGCACTGAAAATATAGCCACAAAATATATTTGCTTAGTAAAAGATATGTATTTTCCCATTTATTTGTGCATTATGGTGAACTCGCCCCAGCAAAGAGAGCCATCCCAAAGCCTCTGCACCACTTAAGTCCTCCTTAACCCCTATTTTAGGAATTTAAGTGGAACTGAAGTGGTGTCTAAGACTTAATGTGATGTTTCCAGGCAGGTGTGAACTTAACTTTTAATCCATCTTTCACCAAAGTCGCAGGCATTGTCCTGTTGCTTTCCACAACAAAATCATTAGGTACGTATTTATTTTAATTTTTTTTTGAGCTTGGAACAAGAAGTAAATATTTGGAGGAGAAATAAAGGTTGTGTTCTAGAATTTGACTTTCAGTCCCTGAGGATTTATTCTGTCTATAGTGTGAATAGAAAGTCCCTTCTACAGAGGAAAGCTTTCTTGTGAAAAGTTAAGCTTGCAGTTTGGTTGTTAAAATGGTTTGAAAATATCCAAGAATAGCCTGTTAGTGTTAGTCCTCCATTTCACATACTATTCCTTCAAATAATAAAGCAGCCTCTGCTTCCTATTTTAAAAAATAATATGAGCATTCAGACAAGATTTACAATATTTCACCGTTCTAAAAGGTTGTTATTTCACTCTTTCACGAGCATGGTTTGAATCAAGATTTAGAGTTCTTAATTTAGATCTGTATTTAAACAGAAGTCAGTCAGGCCATGTAACGTTTAAAGTTAAATGTATGCTTATAAATTTGACTGAGTTGTGCCAAAAAATTGGCACCGACTTAAAGTCATACTTCATCTTGAAAAACTGTTTGTCTACCACTGTTAGAAATAGCATCTCTACTAACTGTAATTGGAAAGGGTTTAAGGAAACACAACTATTGTCTTTGTCAATCTACACTTCTTTTACAGTCAGTTTGCTGTTTCCGTCTAATGACGCCTTACGAGTTTATTTAAATCTTTCCATGGCCAGAAAGGAGACAAAAACACTTGGAACATGATTGTGAAATAGGAAGCACTGGAAAGAAAATAGGAAGGCAAGCATAATATCCAAGTGACTTTGACTTTCAAACTCAATTGTTAAAACATAATAGTTTCTGAGTTGTTGCTAATGCTTTAAATGATTTCTACATCTAAATTATGTCAAGAAATTTGAAGACATCTAGTGGTTATTTTAAGGAAAGCAATTGAGCAAATATTTACGAAGCTTGGCTTGAAATATTGTTGATTTCAACGCTAGCAGGATTAGGCCACAGGAATTCAGATAATTGAAAGCTGACATTCTCTAGTAGGCAAGTTTGGATTGAATCCCTCTCCTGAAGTGTGTTATCAGTAACTGCTGGTTTGAATTAAAAATTAGCAAAACAGTCCACACAACTGCTGCAACATTATAGATTGTATATATGAAAGATTTATGAGCAACAGAGAAACTGGGAATTATTTGTTCTTTCACTGAAAGCTACTCATCACTCAGTACTTTTATGGTACAGTAATTATTATGCATTCTTTTTGCAAGATAAGTAAGATGTAGTATGGTGTCATTGCTGCATCTCGGTATTACTTTTGTGCTCTGTTTTTGCACATTTTCTCCAAAGAGACCAAGTACTTGCTGAATGGTCACACTGGTATGGTCTTACATACATAGCATGGTTACATGTGTGAGCAAGATGATTATGATCTGGCTGTTACTCTTTAAACATCTTCACTGGGTTGTTTTTTTTAGAAGTATGCTGTGTATCTTGAAGATAATCACAATGAAGCAAAGATGGGTGCAATAAATTATTTAATATTGCCAGTGTATCAGTAGAATAGTAATTAGTGTCAGTTCAGCATAGTTTGATACATACAGCACAGGAAATAGAGCAAGATTCTCTCCAGGTCTTAGACCTGAGGTTGTTTTCAGGTCTGCTTGGCTCAAGCCCTGTTGCTTCCTTATGCCTATGTTTTCTCACTCAGTGATTTTCTATTTTTGTTGCCTATTCATATTGAAAACTTCTTGCTTTAGGGACAGGTCTACTTTCTGTAAATAGAGGCCAAAGAGGCCAAAGATGCTCAATTCCTCTGAAGTTCCTGAGTTCTCATGTAATGCAGATAATGTGTACTTGGATACAAGTGATTATAGAGGGGAGGATCACGCAATCATTTTTTTTTTCTTCAAATGTTTTACCTGCCATTGTATTTTCATCCCCGTCTCATCCCTATCTCTTCAAAATTACTCTCCAATTTTGTCATGCGCTGCTGAGGTCACCAGTCAAATTCAGCAGTCACTATTGTCATGCTCCTTTGAAATTGTGTTTTATAGAGGAAAGACTGGATTTGGCTGATAGAAGTGACTGAAAAATGGTTACTTCATATTCAGCTATTCCTGTTTATGAACTCTGGGATAAATTACAGCTTTCTCGAGTGGAGGCTCATACTGCAGTAAAAGATCGTATTGCAGTAAAGTATGAATGCAGCTGATGAGGAATGGATGCTGATGCCTATAACTCCTCAACACACAGTGATTGCTGTGGTGGGATAGAGACATTGCATTGGTTTTAACTATCTGCATAGATCACTATGGTTCAGTATCTGTTCCTGTTTAATACACTCCTGCAACTTCTAAACTTCTACAGCAAGGGTCTTGTCCTTACAATGAGCTCTTGACAATGCCAGTGCTTACTGAAGACTATTTGTATGAATAGTCACAAGTGTTTGTTTCTTCCTGTAGTCTTTTCAAAATGACATCTTAATCACACATGGCACTTGTTAATAATTTCCAGTAACCTCACTTGTAGTTCAGTATGTGCCTGGAATCAGGTATCTGTTGAGCTAATTCTGTACTGAGAAAGTAGTTGTATTAATAATAATACTCTTCTTGTCATGCATTGTTAAATAGGATTGAGTGTCAACAAGCAAATGTATGTCAAGACTTCAAGAGATTTTAAATAGAGTTAGAATACATCGGTTAATTTGAAATGCTGGTTCTTCCACTTGGGTGTATAACTGTGTGAGTAAAAGGAGCTAAATAGTTTCCTTGTTAGAAAAGGCATTCAGTAAAGGTCAGTGAACACTGTTCTTATTCCAGCTGAATTTGAATGGCTTTCCTGTTGCCCAAATAAAAATGCCTAAATGGTTTGAAGTTGCAAACCGTGTTTTAAACAGTATAGTTAAGGATTTGTTGTTGTTGTTAACCTACACAGCTTTTTGAGAATCACACGCTATGTTGGCAAGTTATTGGACCATCATCTAAGAGACATTAAAGGGGACAGGAATATGCTACTCATAATTATGCAGCTCGACATATAGTTCTGTTCAATGTCAAAGTGTTTCATAAATAGTGCAGATGCCTAACAAGAAGTCAGTTACAGGAAATGTAGTGACTTTTATGTGAAATATTTTACAATTATGTTTCACATCCCTCAAACTCTGTAAGATAGAGAAATGAATGCTTATTTTACATAGTAAAAAGGCACAGTTTGAGAATTGGTATTAGAATTCAGAATACATTGTTCTTACTGATTGCTGTTACTACACTGTTAAGGCCAGGGGACATCATCACACAACACGGCAGAATAAATAAAATGGTGGGTTTCAACTGATAAACCCAACATCTGCTTTAGCTTTTGCTTTGTCCCCAAAGGGTACCTGATTCTTTTTCTGCCTTGTATCTTATATTGACATATCCACGTATGTAAATTCAGTGTAAAACAGAGGTAGGTGAAATGATAACATATTATATTCTCCTTTCCTTATATGTAAATAAGCAGTGAATGAGATTGCTTTAAAAATTGCTGCTACTCAGCAATAGTACAGGTCCACGCCAGTTCATTTTCAAACATGCCTAGACAAAGAACATGGCTTCCTATGCCTAATCACTTGCTAGTTTAAGAACGGTCTCCACATGATACTAGGGTATTACAGTTACTTTAAAATCTTGTTTTACATTAATGCCAGTCCTTCATGTTCAAAAATCAAGTTAGCACACACAATCATGAAACTGGGTCAAGTCACAGGCCTTCTTTGAAACCTATTGATTATTCTATGTCTGTATTCTTGTGTCTGAGGCTTTAAATGCACCCAGCTCACATTTTCAGGTTCTTTTCTGCAGCACTAGTGCTAGATGCTAAATTTTGTTTAGAAAAATCTAAGATTTCCAAGTAATTTCTTTTCTTGAGAAGATCAGAGTAAAACAAAAAGAACCTACATATAACACATATGAGGACAAGAGTTATCAGCGCTGATTTTAGAGGTTGTACTGTGTTTACTTACAAATTTTTGCATTTTAAGCTTTTTATTTTTCTTAAGAATACTTTTGGTCATTTTCATCACACATTTTTATTCTGTTTTCTCATTCAGTTTAATAAATGAAAATTCCAAATGTTATCAAATGCTAGCTTCTTATTTTGACTCTCATTGAAACAGCTTTTGCAAATGAGATATTGCCCTATGCAAATTATATTATGCATTTCAGTAATACATGGTCACGGCTCCCACATTTAATATTTATCCTGTTTAAGTACTATAAAATAATCTCATTAAAGGTAAAATTCTAATAATATATTAATTGTTCTGTGTGCTTCTTCACTGCAAGAAACAGTTGGATGAGGTAACTCCACAAAAAAATATGTGTCACTGCTGTAATAAAGAATGATCATTGGTAGTTTTTTATTAATATACTTAAAAAGCAGAGTTTAGTTCCTTTAAAAATAAGTAGCTAAGCAATGGACCAAAACTCTTTCAATGGAATTTCATTGTGTTCTCTGGTACCATGTTACCAAATGTAACTGGGTTTGCTTTAGATTGCTGGGAAATTTATAATAGATGTTGACTGAGGTATATTATTGCTACAGCAAGCGCTGTTCCAGGAGCTTCATGGAAAATGTAAAAACAGGGAATGAAATCCTAGCTCTGTGGAACTCAAGAGGGAAAACTCCCACCACCTTAATTGTGTCCAACTTTTCATTCAGTGGTTTTGGACTCTCATTGTCAGAAGATTCACAAATGTTGTATGTGACCACACTGGCCATTAAACCTTGAAGATCACTGGGGCTATAAATTATATTAACCATGTATGTAAGGTTTTGCATGACCATGACCACAGTACAGATACAGAAGCCAAAATAAAGAATAGTCTATCACCCTTTATTTGGAGTTGCACTGGTGTGAATAGGAGAGGAATTTGGTTTTACAGTGCTACATTAGGTGATATTTACCTCAGTCAGGCATAGTTTTTTGAGGGGAAAAAAATTACCGGGTAGCTCGTACTGAAGTGGAATGGGTACAGTAACATAACGAGTTTCTTTTGCCCAGGTGCTCCCTTTACACTCACACAATTTCCTAAAGTAATTCAGTTTTTCATAGCATGTTTGCCTACAGCTGAGGTCTCCAAATGATGTATAACAGCAAAATCTGAAGAACTCTTTCAAACCTTCCTAACAGAAGACAAATAAGTTTCCCATTTTGGTTTGCTTGCTAGTAAAAATAAGATTGGTCTACTTTAGATTTTATTCAATTACTTTACTTTGAATTAGTGGTTAATTACACTTGCAGTATTGAATTCTACAACATAGATGAAGCTGTTCTGTAAGGAGAAAAAAAAGGCTATGTACAGTGCTTTTCATATTTAACATACACTGATGCACGTAACCGATCAGCGGCTGACTAACCTGACTAATTTCCATGGTTTCATTCAGCTTCACTCTTGAAATTCCTGTGGTCTGCTGAGCAAATAAAAAATATCCCAAATTTAAAACATGAACACCATGAAAGGTTTCCAAAAGATCAGACTTTTTAGTAGGATTTTTGCTGTTCATAGGCCCATACATTATGTAATTTGGAAAAAAATGTTTCTTCTGAGAGTAGATATGTGCTGTGAGGAATCTTCAACACTGACTAAATGAAATAAAAAGCCCTGTATTTAAAAAAAAGACAAACGAACAGATTTTGGACAAGAAAATGTTATAGTGATAAGGAAAAGTATACTCATGTTGTTGATAATATCTATGCTTATGGATAATTCAATATATGCTGTATTTAGTGAGGACATTATTAGGGCTGGCATTCTAGTGCTAAGGTAATCTGGGAAACAGTTAAATGCTAGACACACGTGACGTTTTTTAATTAATGGTAAACTCTTCAAAAATATAATTTTGGGGGTATTCAGTAATTTGGGTTGAGTTAGGCAATAAGTTTCATCTGAATGGAAAGGAAGTAGGAGATGCATGAAAACTGTCGTTTCACTATTTTTGAAGGGGTTTGAATTAGAAATATTCATGTTTCTTTCTGACAGTTTGTAAGCAAAATTTTGTGCTTTGAGTCAAAACAGCATTTTCATTAACTGTGAGAGAAGAGGAATTTAACTTAAAAATAGTGTATAGGCAACAAAAATAGGAGTGATTTGACAGAATTAAAATTTTAAATTATCTTTTTAACAGTCAGAAATTATCTAGGAAAACGGAATTAAAACAGAAAGTTTGTCTTCATACGAATATATACACATCTTACAAAGATATCCAACTCTCAGGAGTGAGAAGGACCAGAACTTTTCAAACACAAAATTACAGTGTAAACTTCTGAACTTCTGTATTCTGAAAGCCATAGCATAAGCAGTCTTCCTCTGCCATATTTCAGGTATTTCCTTTAGGCACAAATAGCTTCCTTTTTATGGGGCATAAAACACAGCTGCTTAATCTAGGCTAAGTGCTGCATAAAACTGAAGAATAATGGTACAGAGGAGCACTAAAGGTGCACCCACATCCACTGTATGAAAAGGTTTAAAGTTATCCTCTTTGCAGTGTCCTCTTCACATATGGATGAGTTTCTGAGGATTTTTATTTTACACCATTCACTGTATTTTTATTTTTGTTTTGCAGAGAAATGGTTAATGCATGGTTTGCTGAGAGAGTTCATACCATCCCAGTCTGCAAGGAAGGAACCAAGTCCCAGAGTGAATCCTGTGCTTGTCACCAGCCTGCCTGTGCTGAGACCACCAACTCTGGGACGCCAGCAAGGAAAATCTCTGCTTCTGAATTTGACAGACCCTTAAGGCCTATTTTTGTCAAGGACTCGGTAGGAGCAGTGAGCTTCCTCTGCGGCTCTGAAAAGAAGGAACAGATGCCTCTGCAATCTCCAAGGATTGAGACCAGTGCAGGGGATCAGTGCTCAAGACTGTTAGAACTTGTGAAAGATATTTCTAGTCACTTAGATGTCACAGCGCTTTGCCATAAAATTTTCCTACATATCCATGAGCTTATAGCAGCTGATCGCTATTCCCTGTTCTTGGTCTGTGAGGACAGCTCTAATGAGAAGTTTCTCGTAAGCAGGCTGTTTGACGTGGCAGAAGGCTCCACCCTGGAAGAAGCTTCCAACAACTGCATTCGCCTGGAGTGGAACAAGGGCATTGTGGGTCATGTAGCAGCTATAGGCCAGCCTCTGAACATCAAGAATGCATATGAGGTAAACCAAGAAAATTTATCTTGAACAATTCTTGAAAAAAGAAGCAGCCATATTATCAGCTGTTGTAATATTGCCCTTTTAGTATATGTATATGGAGCTATATTGACTTAAACCAGTCAAGATGCAAACGTGACGGTTTGTTTTGGGTTATTATACATGTATTGTAGAATACATGCATATACAGAAGCGTAGCTATGAATAATGCTAGAAGGAATGCTGACATCAGAATAAATTATGTAAGTTTGACATCAGCAGTCAGATATCAGCCCCATCTTAACCAGCTACGTGCACACCAGTATTTGCATTTCTAGCTTTGGACTCTTAAATGTTTACATTTCTGCTTGTATAAGGATGTAAGATACTTCTGCACCAGAACGAATGAAATTGTGAGGGTAATTGTCTGCAAAACTGGAGTCCTATGACTAAAAATACTTTGGAGAATTTTATCATACCTGAGGCATAAAGAGTTGGAGCTGAATGACCAAGAACGGGATGAGGATTTGGACTGTATAGAGGTCTCCTAAATGAAACGATACTCTGATTTATTTAATACAAGGCCAGATGAAAAAAGGAAGAGAATCTAGCACTGGGAGAGGACATCTCTTACATCTTTATTCCAGGCTCTTTGGATATGCTAATTTTGTGCTTTGAATTTAGGGATGATGGAAATTTTACTTAATTGATTAATTAACTAATTAATAAAGGCATACAGAGTTGAAAATTACCGCTTCTGATTGATCACCTCTCTCTTAATCTGAACGTGTTTGCAAAATTAGGTAACATTAGCAAGTAGATTTTTTTCAGAAGCAAAAAATAGCAGTAGAATTTCATGCAGTTTAATTTTCACCAAACACTTGTTTGCTGCCTCAGAAACTGTCTCAACATTTGCTAAGTACATGTTTCCAGCGGGACATCACCTGTCCTTATAGTTTAAAAGTTCATGCTTGAGTTGGGTCCATCATGCTTAACTTGAAATCAAGTACTAGAGAAAGAACAGCAGCCTTTGAAAATGACCTGATTTATTTTAGTAAGATTTAAAAAAATATCGGAGTTTTATAAACAGTATTCAGCTGAAAAAATGAAACAAGCAATCTCTGATAAAAGCAAAAACACTATCTACATTCATGAAACTTTGTTTCTCTGTGGCCATATGTCTTTCAGTATATTTCTGTAATTTCTTCTTGATGATAAAAGCTATACTAGGGATGGTTAGTCCATGTCTACATTTATTATAATGATGGTCTAGGCTCAAGAAAGGCTTGTTCTAGGGTTTGGGTTTTTTTTGTTCTTTCTGGCAGTTGTATTTATCCACAGGCACTCATGTTCCACATAAATGCTTTTTTGTTGTTGTACCACACTGATAGTAACAACTTTATATTAGCAAGTAATGGAACCTTTGTTATTCTAGGTAACAGTTAAGTCATATATTATACTTTTCTTAACCATTAAACCAGGGAAGAAAAATAACTGGTTTTTAGGCAAGTAGTTAAATAATTGTGTTTTTTTCTTGTATCAGGATCCAAGATTCAATGCAGAAGTTGACCAGATCACAGGGTATAAGACTCAGAGTATTCTCTGTATGCCAATAAAGAATCATAGGGAAGAGGTAAGTTGCAGTATTGGGATCACTTCATGTAATACTGTTTCCAGCTATGCTAATGCTTTAAACTTTTATTACCTGGCAGTCATTATCTTACAGTAGAAAACCATCTCTTTTTAAAAAAGACTGCTTATATTTGCTTGGACTTTAATTTTGTCTTATCTAGTTCAGTAATGTAAGCCAGAGGGAATTATCAAGAAGAGTTTAATCCCAGATGCAGAAGTAGAATATATGTATTTAACTGTAGAAGTGCTGTTCCTGGTTGTAGCAAGTATCTGTCAGCATTAAAGTTCTCTGCACTCTTACTGGTTTATGTCAGTGCATGCTCGGATTGCAATTAAGAGTTACTGTACTTCAGCTTAGCTTGTATCTACATTATTTTCTTCAGAGGACACACATGGGTTTTATAATTGTCCAAAAAGCTGGTTTTTACATTCTATTAACTCAGCTCATAAGTAATAAATTCAGAAACATGTTAAGTGCTTAACATCAGTCATTGAAAAACACGTGGTGTTAATATGATTCAGAAAAGTTATCCACAAGTCATGTAACTAAATCACTCCTAATTTTAAATAATATGAATCTGCTCATTGAACTCTTGTACATATTTCCTATCTATGCTACTTCTCACAGAAGTTCTCTCTTCCTCTCTCATGCTATTGCAGTAGGGAGAATTCTTATTATCGACTGACGATGTCTTCCTCCACTGAGTAGTTGAACAATGAATTCAGTAAAGTCAATGAAAGCCAATTAATGGAAAAAAAAGTAAGGTGCACTGTTTTACTTGGGGAGTAAGGAAAGTGTTTTGGTTTTTTTTTATCCTGAATGTGGCAGCCTTCAGCCACATCACCATTTCTTAGAATACTCACAAAGTGTAAGGCTCTCTGTAGAGTGCATCAGACCTTTGAGATGGAGATTTTCTCTCCTGTAATTCCTTTATTTTTCAGAGTATTTATAGTTTGCTTCCAGAAAGCTCAAACTCCAAAAGAAATGCTGCCAAGATTAGTTTGAAGACATCATACCTTCTTTTTCTTGCTCTTCCATGTTTTATTTCTCTTATGGAATGTGTCACCTGGACTCTTACAGCACTGAACTTTTTTTTCATTAAATAAATTGGTTAAACTCTTGATTTAACTTGTTTGTTGAATCTTAATCTAGCTGACCCAGTTGATCAGCCAGGATTTCCTTTCTTCACCTATTACTAATTTTGGTTTAAATTTTTTTTTTTTTTTTTTAGTTCTTCCAAGGACAGCACTTGATCCTCTCCTACTCCCACTTAAAAGTCATCCCCTTTCTAACTGGCAGCAGGCACTGCTGGCTCTGGGCCAGCTCATCAGCAAAGCAGATGTTGTGTGAAGAGCAGTCAGGGACCAGTGGTCCATGTCAGGCTGATGGAAGGCTTTAAATTTCACCCAAGCCATCCCATTTTCTTTTTGTTGAATGGAAAAAATGCTATGCTCTATGTAATTTGGATCAGAAATTAATTACAAAATCTTGCTGGCCAGGGAGTGTGAAAGCGCTGACTTCTCACCGGGTCCTGATGGTAGGTAGGAGAAGGAATAAGAGCTGTAGTCTGTTGGTCCAACACACCATGACTTACAGGCTGAATAAACCTGCAATTGGCCGTTCCTTCATCTAGCTTTCTAGTCCTAAGTGCATCCGCGAGTGGAAATGAAGCAGGAATTTGTTTATTTTGAAAAGTTCAGCCAACCTTAAGTTTGAGGAAAGTGTTACACTCTATTCATATGCAATAATTTGAAGGGGCTAAACTGTATTATTTCTTGTAGGAAAGGACAGTGCTTTTAAATTTTTTCTGATTTTAAAGTCCCTACCAGAAGGTTTTTCTCCCTCTCACCGTAACACATGGCTGACATGTTTCTGGACAGATGCTGGAGTCAGTGAATCAGTCCTTAATTTTCCATTTGCGTTCTGCTGCTTTTTCTGTTTAAAAAAAAAACAACAAAACAACAAAACCAGAATACTGGCTCCTCTCAGTTAAAAAAAAATAAAAAAAAAAATCCCCAAAGCCCCTCTAGTAATATTGAGGCTAGTGAATGCTGCCTTAGCCAAGGATGTCAGCAACCAGTCAAAAGACAATTCTGGAAGAAATCCAAAAATAAACACTGAGAAAGAGAAGCAGCTGGGGTTTTCTGTTTGTTTGTTTAGTATTAGTACTATTTTTTTTAAATAAAAGAGTCAGTAATTGAGAGGAAGAAAATCTCATGCTGATTACTAAATCCTCTGGGCCTGCTGAAGTATGGAGATTTTTCCAATAGATTTTTTTTACATTTGCCTATATTTCCGTGAGGCGTGTGAAAACCCAAAGTCTCACTTAAAAATAACACCTAGTAAGAAATTCCATAGATGAAAAGAAGAAAACAGTTTGATTCACAGAAGAGCTCACAAAAAGGACCCAGGAACTAGTAACGAGAAACAAAGCAGTGCAATTAGAGGACTTTACCTCTGCACAGATGTGCATGAAGAATGGAATTACGTTCACTTAATAATAAAAGAACTTTTCTCAATCTCGTACTCAACCTATTCTTGCTGACATTGCATTTCAGATGCAGAAAATTCTGCTGATTATGTCCTTTAAGATCAGATCATAGAGGCTTGTATACTGCTAGCTTTATGAAGAGTTCTCATTTTCCTATGAAAAATTACAAATGCAAACTGACTAAGCTTTGCATCTGACTTCAGGGGCTTTGAACAAAGTTCTGATATCTGTAAAGCCCTGCTGCACAATCTTTAACTAAACAGAAATTCTTTCCAACCCATCATATGACAGAAGTATTGCCTGTGATGCTTTCTGGCCTGCAAGGCCAGGTTATCACCACTGAAGAAAAAAAGGAAGAAGAAAGGCCTTGTGTAACCTGAATTGTATTCTACTTAAAAAGAAAAACAAAATGGTTCTAAATCAAATAATTTAATCTCCTGTTCCTGCATTTAAGTTTGTCATAAGGTGAATGTGAAGCCATAGCAAAGATTCCATTTTGATCCTGAAAGATTTTCTCTTTTAGTGAATCTTCTGTGAAAGCAGATAACAGTATACAGTTATCTAGACATCAGACTTGCTACTTGGATTGTTAACACGTATCAGAGAACACATTAAAACCTTCAAAACAGACTGAATTTTTATTCTCAATAGTACAAAAGCCACCAATGAAAAGTTAGTATTAGCCAGCTTGTACCACAGAGTTACCATGGTTATTTTTGTGCAAGAGGAAACTGGTATTGCTGGCCACAGGCTTTAGCTGTAACTATTAATGCTAACCATTTCAGTGCTACAGTGCTTATACAGAAATCAGGGTTTTACCACTGCTGGCAGAAGACCTAAGTTTGTGGCAGTTCAGCATTGTGTATCTCAAAAAGCAGCTTTTCATTCCTGGTGCGTCCTTAAACCTTTGATTTTTCAGAAGCTTCAGATGGTATGGATTTGCCTTCTAGAGCTCTCGTAATAAGTCAGTAAATGCAGTGGCACTTTCTTCTGGTTTTGTTTGGTCTTGGGTTCAGAGACGCAGAAAAAAGACTACAGAAGTTGTTGCAAATAATTATCACCTCAAATTTCTCCATCTGGTTTTGTGGACATTTGTAAACAAACAAACAGTCATTTTGACAAAATGTGGCAGAAGTGAATAGAGGGTGGAAGTCTTGAGCTTAAACCAACTTGTGGAGTTATCTTGAACTGATACAAGACTCTCTAACTAGTTTGGAATATCTGTAGAATGGATGGTCTCTGATGCCCACGTCATCACAGGTGCTATTGAACATCTACAAGAACGCCATAATTTTCTGTTATTTCTGCATTTTTTTTCTTTCAGCTCTGCAAAATAATTTCCATAAAATTCTACGTCAGTTTAATTTCTATTAAAATCTGTAGGATTTTCTCATATGGGAACTTTTAGCTCAATTAACTGAGACCTATCTCCCAGGCTTTGAGTATGTAAGACTGAACTTCCTGCTAATTGGCTAGGGAAATGTTTTATTCTGGCAATGCTCACTCCAATTGTTTAGTTTGTTGTTTACTTTTCCCTATGTCTTGTCACTGGGAAACTCTTCCTAACAAATCAGGGGTGCTACTCTGCATACAAACAGCCTTTGAAAACATCCTGCTGAATTTTATTGCATAAAATGTGACCAGGCGTGTTACTGTTAGCCAGCTAAGTTATTTTCTCCCACAGTGAACACTTCAGGTATAATACATCACAGTCACCGCAGTATGGTGTAGATCTAGCCAAGCTAACTTTAAACAAACTGACTGAAGTTCCAGTAGCAGTCTTGCTGCAGGATTATGGAGATCAGTAATTTGCTTCTTGGGTGGATTTTCAGCTTATGCTGAGACATGTGTTATAGTAGCTAGGCTTCTGGAAATCATGCGGGCTTACTGCTGGCGTGAAGGATAGAAGAGAACGTGAAAATTTTGTTGATTAAAAATGAAAGTCTGTAAATACAGTTCTGTCCCTGCAGGATAATTTTACAAGCCTGAATCAAACCTCTGCAAGATCAGGAGAGCAAAGTAAGGTTAAAACCACTTAGACCGTCTTCTCAAGCGAATATGTTCCCATCTTTAAAATGAGACAAAAGTTGAGCTTGCTTCTTCCTGTTACCATTCTTCGGCTTAATGTCATTTTTTTTCAGGTGCCAGCAAAGTAAACAAAAAAGTATTCCTTCTTAGGAGGCAATATTATATTAATTGTATTTTTAAGTCGGCTGAAGTAAGAACCAGCTAAAAAGGGTACTGGCTGCCTGTAAAGCTGGAACAGGTGTCACAGAGATAGGCCTGTAATCTTAATGTGCAAAAAATTGCAGCATGAAACAATCCAAATAAAATTCAGAGCACAGTCATCAGCACTGAAGTGATCAGTCATCATCTACTGGGAAGTACTCTAGGTAGCATGCCATTTCTAGAGGCAGGAGTCAGCTATTGTAAGAAAATAGTAAAAATAAAGCTCTCTGATAATTAAAATAAATCTCTCCTTGTAATGTGAGTCAGGCTTTATTAAATGGGATAACTGGTATAGGTCAAGAAGAAAGGTTACAGAACAAGAAGCAGCACTGGAAGATTACCTGTGTTGCCAGCAAGAACACAATTAGGAAAGCTGTGTTCAGATGTGATGAAATAGGTATGGATATTGACTCAGTAATTGTTGGAGGGCTTTTTCCCCCTTTTTGGGACTGAGAGTAAGACAACCATTCTCGAAACTGATTTTGTCTTCATGGCATCTGTCTATCTTACGTGATCTGAATGGAAGATAACAAACTACTTGCTTTCTGATCCAAGGGGAATTTTTCCAACTGACTTTAAAGAAAGCCGGAGCATTAAGGTCCTTTACATACAGCTTATTCCTTTATGCCCACCCCTTATGTGCTTTCAATACAGCAAACCTGGATGAAGGCTCTTGTTAGGAACTGAATGACTGCTATATATACACCTGGTTCTATAATCCCACCTACATACTGAGACTCAGGGTAGAGCTCATGAAAACAAGTGGGTAGGACTCAACAGCTAACTGGTTACTTTAGGGATTAGGCCATAAGCTTACAGGTATCAAAGTATAACCAGATACTAATTACTTCAGTCTTTCCTCTCCCTTAGTTTTCTTCAGTCCAGGGTACTACCTTAAGCTTTTCTAGTGGTCATATCCTTTCATAGATGTTTTTAACCCCTTTCTTTCCTACTAGTTTTGTCTTGGGTGACTAAGAAATATACAGGATAATTCTGTAGGCATAGTAGGAGAATGACAATAAATCAAAAATACATATCTTTGCCTTATTGCTACAGGATTAACTTTCAAAAAAGTTCACTTGGTGCCTGCCTGCTAGAGAATTAGACACATAAAATATTGTGCCTAAGTAACTTAAAAAACATCTTTTTGTAGACTGAAACAGTGCTTTCATGATCAAGTGTTTGAGTGGACTGTCATTTTGTTGTGATATTCTCCAAGCTTTACAGAGAATTAGCTTTATTTCAGATGTCTTGTTTATTGCCACAAAGATTTCACACTTTTAATGTACCTGTTGTCTGAATAAGTTTTCTGTATAGCTGAGCTCAGAGCAGTTAGTCACCTTTGATTCAGTTTTTCTGCTGGTGCGAACATAACTCCCAGCTGGAGATCCCAGATCAGGCCTATTGTTATTTCAGATTTGTTTACAGTAAGTTTTAAAAATGAGGATTTTTTAGTATTCTCTAAAATGCAGGCATATGTTCTCCATGGCCTAAAATGCTACCACAGGATTTACTTTTGTCCTAATTACATAATTACTTTAGTAACAGGAACAGATCCTCTTGGGTTTCCTACATCTTCTCCTAATTACCTGGTTGCAGGCAAGACTCCAATGGCTAAATAATATCCATCTGAGGTTTTTCTCATTACTGTCTCTACACCACATTCTACAGAATTTAGTGAAGTTCACTGGAATTTGTACTGATATAAATGAGGCAAGAATTTGGACCAGTTTAATTTTTAAAACTATTTATTTTATATGAAAAAAATGGTACATACTAAAAAGTTGTCTTTAAAAGCTTACAGTGCCACTGAAACAAAAACAAGGTTTGCATCTGCACAAAATTGTTATCATCATCAAGAAAACCATGAATTTTTAGCAGGTTTATTCTCCTCATTACTCCCTCCCTCTTCAGTTACAGCCTTTTATTGAAAGACCCCGACAAAGACCTAAAACTGACCATTTTTCTTGGAAGACATGCCTTTGTTGGTGTATCAGAAACCTGCAGTGCTATTAAAGGGAGCCTAAATATTCTTTTTCCTATATTAATACGGTCCTTTTACTATTTCCTTACAGCTTTTTTAAGCACCACAGACTGTCCTTTCATGGAGGGGATGTGTTTACACAAGATGAAAGTACTCACTTTTTGGATGCCTTAAAAAGCCTCTGACCTCATTAAAGTTGTCTTAGCTCATGCTGGATCAAAACTGAAAAAAATAAAATAAATTAAATAAATACCCACGGAAGACAGTGGTATGAGAAAAGGCCTAACCATTAATCTCTGCACATGTAGGTTATTGTAAAGGCATACTGACTGGTTAAAGGATTTACTTGCTATTCAAAGTCTACTACAGAAGTGTATAAGGCTAGTTGCACATTGTTATTACAGTAAGAAAGTTCACTGGATAAGAAATACTCCTCATTGAAATAAGAGGGGTTGACTGTGGGAAAAACTGGGTTGTATGAAACTGAGCTGACAGTTAAGCTTTATTTCAGACAGACATTTCTGAGCCCACAGTTGGCAGTGATTCATGCTGCAGAACAATGACCTTATTTGTAACATCAGTATTTTGGGACGGCTAGGCTGAGAGATAGTAAATAGTCTTATTTTCCATTACAAAAATAAAACTATGCATTCCATCAGTTTAACAGTTAAGTACAACTTTTTAAACATGCACACCACACACTTTTCTTCTGATATTGTTTATTGCAAAAAAGCAAGATGAAAAAAATAACATCATTAACACCTTGCACTGATCTTGCACTATTTGGATCTCAAACAAAGGAAGTTCTTTGCAGCTTTGTAAATCATTTGTTGTAATCATGCCAGAAAATCTGAAAAGAATCAAAAGCTTTGCATATACTTTATGGCTTCTTACCACATACTCTTTCATATTATTTTCCTGGGCTAGGTGGGCTTCATCTGTGCTAGCACATTCTAGCCTCTGAGTTTACTGCACAACATTATTGTGTTTAGCAGAAGGTGAGATGTAGCCATTTAAATATATGAATAGTTTAATTGTAAGGAAGTGCAGGGTTTTAGTGACTTCCTTCCAGCTCCTCCCAGTTTCCAGCCTCCCTTTCCTACCTCTTGCTCTGATGCTATCCCTCTTTTTCAGTTCTGCCTTAGCCTAAATCCATTCCAGGTGCTGCTTGTGGCTATTCAGCTTGATACCATAAACTGTGGGCTTCATTTCTGGGTACCGGTATAAGTAATGGCTCAGACATCATTGTCCTTACCCTTCACTTGGCACTTTCCTCCTCTATTTTGGTACCTTTCTCATCGGTCCTGATAAACAGCATTGGGTTCACCACCTTATAGCTCCCACTCTTGATATCAATTACAGAAACCTGTTGTTACTCACTAACAGAAGATTTTTTATTACTTCACAAATCAAGGAAACTGTACTTTCTCCAATTCTTTTAAGCCTAAAGTCAGATTAGTAATCATTTGTAAAGTCTCAGAAGGATTGCAAAGATACTAAATTATATCAAGCAAAGGCTAATAATCTAGGAAATGTTTATGCATTAGAGAGAAACATTTATTATGGTAACAATTTGATTTAACAGAGAAAAAGAGTGTGCATTAGTAATTTGTAGTATAATAATAAAAATAAACAACCTTTTTTAATGGAATGACAAAATATTGAGTTAGACAACCTCTCATTTTCACCGTATCGACAGTGAAAGTCAGAAAATTAACCTGTCTCTTGTTCTGAAAGCCTTCCAGTTTTACTGTGCTGTGAAATTATGTAGTTATTTTATAACTCGGAAGAGTAGAAGCATGGAAGTACAAGGATAAGTGCATAATACATAAGAAGTTTAAACTAGTTTACAGGACAGAATGGTCACTGCCAGTACACAGGCTGAATAACTGCAGTGAGGAATCTACAGAAATACTATCCCAGTGAATTAATTTTTTAAAGAAATTCTCTTCATACTGACTGGTATGAAGGTCTCTTTAAATTCTCTTGTTTTCCTTGGGCTCTGAAAAACAGATCCAAGTTACAGAGAAGAAATCTATGCCGAGTATGTAAGACTAAGTCCAAAGCAACCACTCAAATTAATTTCTCCCCAGATGTCAGAATTAGAGCCTCCATTAGAAACTGGAATCAGTATTAAGCAAAGATCTGAATTCCACTTTCATTTTTATAATGAGTTCTGCTGTTTGCAGGGCAGATTGGTTTCCTGGGAGGCTCTCACCACTGTACAGAATTGAACTCACAAAGACTGGCAGTAGCAAAACCATGATGCTTAAACAGCTGTGTTGTTCTCTCATATTCATTTTACATTTTTTGTAAATCTAAACCAACATCCTGTATCGAGAAATCGTGTTTATTGGCTAACTATCCTCTATGTAGAAAGCTACAAAAGCTTGGACTTTAATTGACTGTCCTTAAAGAGACTGTTTTCTATTTTGTAAGGAATCATGTTTTAATCTTCCTATTCATGGAATTGTGTCCAGAAAGTTGAAATCAAATTTTACCACAGATTATTTCTATACTAAAAAAGCATCATCTGAAATTTAGCATAATTTAGACAGAACTTTATAAGAATAAAATTAGATGTGTAATCTGGCTTGGTTTCTCATTACACATATTCCATTTTCTTCCACTTAAATCCAAAAGGAGACAAGCCAACAAAGGAAGTAAATAGAGCTGCTCTGTTGATGTCTTTATTTCACAAATCATAGTAGTTTTTTTCTAGTTCAGGTAAACCCTCCTTGTTATATCTGTGCACTGATTTACTTATGTGGGCAGCCTTAATTTATGAAGCCTCTTGGCTGGTGATCTTAAGAAACAGTCCATTTGAAAAACCGTACACCAAGAGCAGAAAGCCATTAATGTTGATCAGGCCATATGGGTTTGCTTCTTAGGTCCATCGCAGATGTCCTGCGGGACCTGTGAATGACTTTTTACCCTTTTCTTAGCTTCTTCACCTTTAAAACAGGATTCTTCCCTACATTCCGAGTTGCTCCATAGGGAAAATAATTAAAAATGGTGAGATATCAATATATCTTGGCAAGAAGGACAGTCTAACTACCAGCTGAAGCATAACAAAATCTCTCTTCTCAGTGTTGGTTTGATGTGGTCTTAGTAAAAGCCTACTTTTAAAAATGTACTAAGTTTGAGTAACAAACGAGTCTGGCAGGAACATGACCTTTGTATACTATTTTTCAGCAGATGAAAATTAATCTGGTCAGATTCTGAGAGATAAAGAATGCCGAAAGATCACTGTAGCCAAACTCTAGATCTGGTAGGGAGGCTATGTTTTAGAAATTTCGTAAGAGCTAGCAGGAAGGGTATTTCCTACACACACAAGCAGATGAACTTTAGAGAGAGCTGTTGTGTGGTCTGGCTTGTGATTGCAGAAATGTAAACTGTTGTTGTCTTTCTGGGCGAAGATTGTTCCAATTTAAAGAATCAATTTTGGATCAAATCAACCTCTCTTCATAAGAGCGTTCAGTACTCATGCCACTTACTTTTTTTGATATATCAGGTTCATGCTCAGCTATTGGTAATATGAATAATCAGGAAAAATCATGCTTAAATATGTTCTGTTATCCAGAGGTCAACCAAATGAATGCCTGTAATGATTATATATTATCTTCCATAAATATATCTAGAAACAGAATCCAATTACAGACTCCTAAAAATTATCTAATTACTCCATTTTGAATACATTAGGTTGTTGGTGTGGCTCAAGCAATCAATAAGAAATCTGGAATTGGTGGCGCTTTCACTGAACAAGATGAAAAGGTATAAAAGCTGGACATTTATGTCTCTTCTGTTTTCATAGGGGAACAGGGGATGGATATCTTATTACTTTTCATGCTGATCAGAAATGTTAAAGGTATTAAAAATTAAACACCTCTGAAAAAGTAAAAATTCCTGGTAATACTGCAAATTTTGTTCTTTATGAGGCCATGAGAAATATGGATGTGAAATAGTTTAATTTCTAGATTAGCATGGTATCTCTCAGACATGTCTGAAACACAGGCTTACTCTACTGAAATGCATTGTAAAACAGTTTCATAACTTTTAATAGACGTAATTTTTTATTAGCTGGTTCTAACTCTCATGGCATCCCCAACAAACATGTTTCGAATATTAAAATTTTTGTAGTGATTCATTTTTAAATACTGCATCACTTCTCAGTATAGCAATTGCAGGACAAGAAAAAGCTTTGTATAAATTATGAAATTATAATTATGAAATTATGAGATAATCAGCACCTTGATTCCTAATTCTCACACTGCAGTTGCTTTCCAAAGATTTCCAGGCTTCACATACGGATTGGTATAGCAAAAACCAGGCTGCACTCAGGCTGAAGAAGTTCACTTAACCCTCAGCAATAAAAAAATCACAATTCACCCTTTCCATTTGAAAACTTGCCTTTAAAACAAAATGCGTACTGAGTATCTGGAGGATATCAGAATTAATCCCATTCCAAAAGGGAAAAGATTTGTGGTTTTACTATGTTAGCAGAATTTTATTTCCACTTTCCAAGAGACTGAGTTCCCCAAGAGAGGCTGAGGCACTCAGTTTTTCTAGATAAAATATGCATTGCTGCAAAATGAGCTGATTCCTCTGAGCTGCTCCCTGTATCAATCCTGCTTTTACCAGGATAAACTGTGAAGATCATTGGTTTAAAAAAGGGAGAAGAGATTCTTGAGGAAATAACAAATTATGAGTAACTGAAAAAAAAAACCAAACCTGAATGTGTCGTTGCCAAAAAATAACTTTAAAATATCAGTACTTCAAAGTGAAAACAAAAAATTGCTTATCTTTGAATAGAGTTAAGATGCTGTGAGACATTATCTTCATGTGGTCTTGGTGTTCATTTGTCTTCAGGATTTTGCCGCATATTTGGCATTTTGTGGAATTGTTCTTCACAATGCTCAATTGTATGAGACATCTTTGCTTGAGAACAGGCGTAATCAGGTATGGTCAACAGGTTTGTCCCAAGAATACAGAAATTACAATGTTTAGCTAGTAATCAGTGCCTGCTCCTGATATTTCTCATATAGTAGTTTTTTCTTGGCTATTTTTAAGTACTCTAATTGAATGCTGTGTATCTCTGATAAAGCTCTAACTAACTGCACTGAGAAGTAGCTGGGTACATTCCAGCTTGGGCTGCGAGAAGTGGACCATCTAGGGTAAGAAGGTAAAGCTACATGTCGGAAAATTCATTCCATGTCCATATACTCGATATTGCCTGAAGTTACCCTGTGGCTCACTATATATATTATATAACCAGAGGTATACATACTCCAGAAATTTCAGATAGAATTATCCCTATAGAATGGCAGAGGTTATACAGATTGCTCTTTTAGTCTACTACAGCTATAAATTGTCACTAACCATATTTTCAGTAATGATCAGATGGAAAATTAATTTCCTTCTGATTAATGTAACTGTATTTTGCAGCCATCTTTATAACTTATAACTGATGGGTTATTAATACCATGGCCTTCATGAGTGAATATGTCTGCCATATACGGTATGGAAAGGTTTTGGAGAAACAACCAGGCAGCAGTTGTTTTAAAATTTTCTGGTAGGTCTGAGTTTCTGAGTGACTATCAGTGTTTGTAAAATGTTACAAATTTGGACCATCTTTTCAAAGTGGCTCCATGCTTCTTGTGAGGAAAACCAGAATATAATATGAGCACATCTGAGCAGCTAAGTCCTTCAGCAGCAGCTTTGAAATACAGTAGACTGTATCTAAATGATGTTTTCACCAAATTAGTTCATTAGCATCTGTTAGAATTACAACAGATAATAATTGTATGTAAAAGTCTTAAGAAATGTAAATGTCACTGTTTTTAGAATGCACATGTGAGCCATAGGAAACTACTAGGTTTCCTAAGGATAAATAATGGTGTTGTCTGGATTTCTCAGGTTTCATTTGATGAACTGGTAACGCCTAAATCTATTCTGTGTCTCTGACTGAAAACATCAGACAGCTAACTATGCTATTTATTTCTTCCATCAAAAGTGTCCAACTGGCTATTATGTACTGTTACCTTGCAGTCTGTGTGAGAGCCAAAACTTAATTTTGGTCACAAACATATATGTTGACTTCCTTGATTCAGGAAAAGGAAGAGAATCAAAGACAGTAGTAATGATGATTATTGCTTAAATCACAATTAGTCAAAATTTCACAAAAGACCTTTTCCCCAGGTTCTTCTTGATCTTGCCAGCCTGATTTTTGAAGAGCAGCAGTCTTTGGAAGTAATACTGAAGAAGATAGCTGCCACTATAATATCCTTCATGCAAGTGCAGGGGTGTACCATCTTCATAGTGGATGATGATTGTACTGTGAGTATGTTTTTTGTCTAAAGGCAGAAGTTCTTGTTCCGTGGGAGTGGTGTGGGCTTCGCTGTATTCCGACTCAATAGTTTATTGCAAACCCGTAGTATGTTCTGTCACCTTTTCGTCCTCTGCCTTTTCTTTTACAGCATCTACTCAGGTTAGTTGTTGACTTGGAAGGCTTCGGTCTTTGTGTGAGCCAGACTGCCATTTTATGCAGCCATATTGCATTACATGTTGGTGAACTATTGCTCTAAGCTCTCTCCTATGGCATAGATCTTGAATGTTGAACTCCTTCATAACTGATTTTCTTGGCTACTGATGTAGGACGGAAAAAAGGAAAAGGCTGGGAGAAAAACAATGTGGCTTTGCTTCCTGTGCAGAATACATTTTGACAGCACTTTTTCTTTCTCGAGTACAGCTAAGCAAGGAGTATCTGAACAAGGTATCTAAACAGAATCACGGCCTGTCCCAAGATCCTGGCTCACTGAAGCAAAGCACAACTCCTTTCCAATCTACCCGCCTGTATTTCCTTCCTGTTGAAAACAGGCTGCAGAACAAGGATTAGGGTATTAAGTCACATGCCTCACTCTTGTACTGGAACTGCTAGGTTTACCTTTACTACTCATTATAGATACTGGTGTACTAAGATCTGGAAGTGACAAAGCATTTCCAGGTTCTGTAGCACAGAAATAACACACAGCACTTGTGATCATCTAACACAATCCCATCTCTCACTGTATTCAGAAGAACCACTCCTGCACACAAGAATACAGAAGAGGAATTTACATAACTTTTGTATTCACATATTCACACTGTCAATCAAGTTAGTTAAACTCCAGAACCTAGTGTGCAGTTTGCAGTTTGAATCTTTAGTGCAGAGAGAATCTAATTTCTCTTTACATTTAGGCTTCTCAACTGTTAAAAAAAGCTGCGTGGAAAGCAACACAGATTAGTCAATATGTCTAAAAGGTTTTGATGTCCTCACCTGTCCAAGCAAAGCAAGTCTGGAATCGGATGAATGTTAAAATAAAGAAGTTCTGTGCTGTCAGATAAATTTGGGACAGCTTGTAAATATTGGCATTTCTTCTCAGAGTGATCAGTAGAGAGTCAAGACTCTTCAATGGTATTTAAAGTTACATCAAAAGATATTTTTGTGGTAGGATCCTGTACGCTTGCTGCTAGATGTGAAATGAAGTTAAATAATTTTACACTTGTCTTTATTACAGAATAGATTTTGGTAACTGCAACAAGTTTTTCATGAATACTACTATTCTAACTTATGACAACCTTATACAACTATATATTAAAATACTCTCTCGGTATTCCAGGATTCATTTTCTAGTGTGTTTCACATGGAATCTGAGGAATTGGAACATTCAGCCGAAAATCTGAAGAGGTAAACCAATGAATTCAAACTTCTGTTCATCCCAGGAGAATGTTGAAAAAACTATGCTTTTAATTTTTTTTTCATAATAACAGATCTTATTTCCATTGGGTACCATGTATTACTACTGTTTTTTGTAGAGCAGGTTTTGCCCTGAAACGTACACAGACAAACTCCGTTGCCTTAAAAAGGTAACAGTGAGCAGAATAGGAGAGTAGGGCTTGATCTCTTCACTTTGTCAAGTCTTAAGTACATAGTTGTATTGCAAGGCTAAGCTATGAAAATGCACAAAATGGGAAAAGTAGAAGTCTAAGTTGGTGGGCTGCTCTAAAACTGATCTGTAAGAAATCTGCATAGATGACTAAGTTGTAGAGTGGACATATCCACATTAGTAGATACCAGTCCTATTTACAATTTTAATCAATTATTTGAATCATTATTCTTAATTCATAGATAGGGAAGCTGACTCAAAGAACATGAGTGACTAAATCAAGAATAAAGTCCTGAAGTTCTAACTTTCAGTCATCTTTGAGAAACCATTAAGAAGTTCAGCTGGGAGGAAGGGAATGATGTAGAAGTAGTTAAATTAAAATACCCAGATTAAATAGTTTCCGAATTTAGTCTAAACCTCAGTATTGAAGTTTGAAAATTACTGTCTCCATTACCTTCCTCTGTCATCAAACCCAGTTGTTTCAAAAAATGTCAAAAGAGTAAGACACAGTTGTATATAAAATGCACTACTACAGATACAGTGTGCAAAGAAGATGGAGATTTCTGTACACCTTTTATCCTTTTTGCAGTGAACATTTATTATATTAAATTTAATTCCATATATCAGAAAATTATGTCCAAAGTGTGTGGCTTGAGCGGCTAAATAAACTGTTGAGCTGTATTATGATTTTAGGCAACGTACAACCAAGTACAGAGATACAATAGGCTAGTAAGATCAGAGGTTGAAAGAGAAAGTTCCTGTTTACTTCCTCTTCTACACTATGGGAGCAGTAAAGAGAATTTACCCTTCCTATTCCTTATCCCTTTCATGGTTACTAGTTAATGGACTCAAAATGTAATTTACTGCTTGCATGGGCCATCAGTAAATTATTTCTCATAACTGATGGGGAAGGAATTTTGGAGGTTTAATTGCATGTCTGAATCCTGTTCATGAGACAGGACAATTCTATGCCAAGGACAGTACTATGAGTCAACCATTGGAGTTAGAACTTCTGCTATGCTTGAAGGGTATGATTTTGGGCAATAGCAGAAATATAATGACAGGGATTAGATGGGAAGTATTACTTTACATAATAAAATTTCAGGCTTCTCGTGTAATCAAGTCCCTGAATCAAACCCCAAATCAGACCGGTTTTCAGAATTGTGGGTCATTGCCTTGTATAACCAAGTTTGTGACAGAACGAAAGAGTAATTCCCTTCCTCCAGCACTGTGAACATGTTTACACCAGAAGGATAACAAAAGTCAAGTCAAATGTCGGGGGGGGAAACTACAGGAGCTTGATGGGAATAGTTTATTATTAGGACATATGTCCTCCTCCAAAGCAGGCAAAGGGTGCAAGAGAATTAAAATGCCTTAATTTAATACATAGTGGCTAAAAAAGTAGGAGATGATTGATTCTGTAAAGATATTTTACATCCTGATTTGGAATAAACAGTTCTATTCCAGTAACAGAATCCCCATGCAACTGATTGTGCCTTTGATTTTAGAACAAATTTGAAATGAACTTAGAAGCAGAAAATTCACAAATGTTACCTGCTGCACTCTGTTTAAAGAATATGTGACTTTCATCCAGTATTAATTTTTCAAGTGTGTCAGATTTGTGAATGAAGTTTGTTTTCAAGAAGTTCTGTTTATTTCAATATAAACCCAGTTGTTCATTCTTTATCCTTCATCTGCATAAACAGTACTGGTTTGTTTATTTCTTAAGTCTGGTGTTCAGTGTTAACATTGTTAAATATTAAAGAAATGGTGGAATGTATAAATCAATCCACTCTGCAGTTTTGTGATGACAGCTGGATTAGGATACAGCAGTTTTGTGATGACAGCTGGATTAGGATACAGGATTTGAACTCAACTCCATTATATATCTATTGGTTATATGCTTTCTTCATAAAGAAAGATATTGCAGTTACCTGCTTTGCATAATGAGATGACCTATTTTCATACTAAGCACATAATAATAATCATAATGTTGTATCCTTCAGGGACTATGATACAAACAAAATCAATTATATGTATGCTCAGTATGTCAAGAATACGATGGAGCCTCTCAACATCCCAGATGTCTGCAAAGACAGAAGATTTCCTTGGACAGTATGTAAAATAAGCTTAGATTTGAAATTCAGAAATGGAAAATGTTTTTCTGTTTACCTTTCAAACCTTTTTTGTTTTCCCCTTGTTGCTTCTATTAATTTCATGGCCACAGTCAGAATTATGCAAACACAAAGGAAGGTACATTTGCTTGATAAAATGCATTATCAGTGAAGAAACGGTACAGTACTCCCACAGCATCCTGGGTGGCCAGCAGATGAATTTATCCCTACAGCCATTATTAAAAAAGCCTAACATTAATTTGTCAATAAATAGTGCAATGTGGAGAGTTTGCAATATGTTCTATGGAAAACGTTTAAGTGAAGACCAGTTGGAGGTTTTCACAGTAATCCTCGGTAGTTTACTGTGAGCGTTGGGAGGCTCTCAGAAGTTCCTTCCCTTTTATCCTCTCCTTTCCCTTCTTGTCTGGCAAGGATTAATGTTATAGATGCAAGTTCTTTGCTGTTTTGGAGAAGGAACAACTTCACTTTTCTTTGGGAGCTTTTGCTTCACACTTCATCAAGTGTGAGCTTGTGGTATGGTGTACTACTGAACACTGGAGAGCTAGGAGGGAAGGTCACTTGGCAAGACTCAGATTACAGTCAGGTTGCCTTCAAAGTCATCATCAACAAAAAGCAAACTTGGAATTCTGTATTTTCCTGCCAGTGCAGAAATTAGAAAGATGTCTGCTCTTCTTATTACATTTAAACCTGTTGGCTAGAGGGGCTCAAGGAGAGGGCAATAAGAGGAAGAGGAGTTACTATGATCAGCAGATAGCTTTTTACCAAACTGTTTGTTCTCAGATGCACAACGAAAATATCAGAAAATACAGTGTTCAATGTGGTTGTTCCAGTAAGTGGAAGCAAGGGGCAGGCTCATGGTGGGGAGCTGTGTTGCTTCCCTTTTTCTCTGTGCAAGGTTTCATGGATGTTCTGGAGTGGGTTTCTATGAAGGACTGAGCAACACAGGAATTAAGTGCTCACGACTTTGCAGTACAGGGCCCAAAGCTATCTTAACTGCGGGAGCGGAAGTAAAAACAGAAACAAATGGATATACTGTATTAGATCAATCAAGAAAGAGGTGATTATTTTGAAGACATTTTAAAATAAAATGAATACCTTGAGAGCCATCCAAACAACTGTTTGTCTGAAACAGGTCTTTCACTTTGTCAGTAGGGTTAGAGTTCTTTTGCATTTTGCCCTGGAATCTACATGACTTACACCTTATGCGTGTAAAAGAAACTCATAAAAAGAAAATAATAGTATTGCTAGAAGGAATTTTGGATAATGTTTTTCAACACACAGTGGCTGCATCCCCGCCATTGTGTAGGAGCAGTCTCAAGGCAGGGCTGTAGGCTAAATATTTTGAAATCTTGTGAACCCTGACATGAGGGAAATCCCAGGTGTACCTACTGCCCTAGAAACCCTGGCTTGCCTCTTTCTTTGGAGGACATTCAACAGCATACTTACGCACCTTATGAAAATAACTTTGTGCTTTCTAAATGCTTTGGTGGCCTCAACTACCTAAGTAAGTGACATAAGGCAGAACAACAGCTTCGGTTTATTTGTGGAAGAGCCATTATGTTGTCTGCTTCAGGTTCAGTCCACTTACAAGGACAGTATGGAAGCCAAACGCTAAGCTTCAGCAGTCATGTGCAAATGTTCTTCCCTGAACCAACAAAGTTAGTGCACTGGAGACAAAGTTCAAAAATCTACAAGACTCTGTAAGGGCATTTAAGCCTATTTTTGCTTAATCTCCTTCCTATTCATTAATACTTGGTCAAGAATTTTTATTAAGCACTGTGCACTGTGGTCTTATCTCCAGTCAAGTCCAGTTTGACTTTCAATGCATCTGAACTTTACCATGAAACGGCAGGTTCTTCTCTTGGTAACCGTAAACAATTTTCATGCAAGCTTGACTTTGTGTTTCTCAGCTGCCCTTGCTGCAGAGTTTAGGGAGAGATGCTGATTCTTATATCCTTTTTTTTACAGCTGATTTCACAGGTATGTCACAGTTCAGAAAACTTCAAATCCTACTCTTGAGTTACTCCATATACCCTCTTGATAACGGGCTATTCTTAAGTAGCAGTATTTAAGTTCCTGGCATCATGTAAAATATCTGGCACAATGTAATCCTTTTATGTTTTCTTTAAAGAATCACATTTCCTATTGCCATTTGTGAGCATTAAAGTGTTTGTGCATTTGCCTGCAAAGAAACTGTCTACAGTCCTTGCACAGCACCAGACAGCAGAGCAGCAATAGTAAAAAAAAATTCAAAATAACCTTTTGGTCTGAAACATTAGTGTGTACCCATTTTTTTGTGTCACATATAATTAGAGATTGGACCAAATTTACTTCTCAGCAACTGCCACATTATTCCAGGAGCAGTCAGAGCAGAATTACATCTTTTTCTCACTAGGTATTTGGAAAACATGGTAGAACTTTTTGTTCCACCCTTCCACCCTCTCACCCCGCAGATAAATTCAGTTTCTTTCTCTTGGAGCATGAGACATGATAAAAGGTCCTTGGAAGACTGCAGAATGTTGACCTAGTTGGTGAGTTTTCCTACTTGTTCTTTGGATCATAATGTGGTCTCCACTAAGCCCCCCTTTCATTGCGTTGGTGGATTTAATCAAGGCATCTCAAACAAACCGAAAGAGTTTATGAAAATTTTAGTGCCACAAAATGCAGTTAGCTTCATGTAGGTATTCTTGTTTTATGACACCTGTTCCTTACACTGCTGTATTGCCAGTGAGTGGATACACTGGAAAGGGGAGAGGTCAGCTGCTTTTACAGCTCATCACCTGAGGAGAGCAAAAAGGTGTCTCCTAAAGCCCATCTGATCTCATCTGTACACTGAGTGGAACACTTTGTCTTGGTGCAAAGTTGTCATTTTCATGGAAGTGGTACCTTCTAATGAAAGAACCTATTATAAAATTAGCACATTTTTAGCACAATTGCACAGGTCACTGTAAAATCCTACTGAATGAAGACTGTCATCATTACCTGTATTATTATTCATCAAAGCTTGTGTCAGATACAGTGTTTATTATACCGTCCAGCCAAAGATGTGCAAACTCTTTGAAGATATGGTTGCTTTTTGAAGGAATATGTAAGCCAAGAATAGTTGTAGACCCCAGCTCTACAGCTTTTTCACTTCAGCCACTTGAACATTAGTCTTTAAAATGGTAACTGTATTTTTTTCTTTGTATTTGTTTGTTTAACAGAATGACAATACAGAAAATGTAAGTCAACACATAAAGAGTTTGCTGTGTACGCCAATAAAAAATGGGAAAAAGAATAAAGTGATAGGTAGGTATTTTTACAAAAAGTATTTTTACATATTTTGTAGAAATATTTCTGTGGTCCACAGTAAAATCTCAGCAACATGGAATCTCAACCCAGGAGAAAAGATCCTTAATTATCATGTTTTCAACTAATAAGTCCACTGCAACCTTGACTGCAAATTGCTTACCTAAGATGTTACCAAGTATCTACAACACTCTTGTGTCACCATTTTTACAGCTTCTTTGCATTCGAAAATTTTTTGTAAGTAAAGTTATTTTCATTGCCTCCTGTTCAGAGAGTCAGTTACCGCTCTTGCTTGTGTAGATCTTTTACAAGGCAGTGAAAGAAAGAGAAGACACAGATCAGTAAATAAGCTCTTCAGGCCTGAGCTGTTGGTAGTGCTGTGCTTTTAGGGAACAGTGGCAGCATGCGGTAAGGCGAGTTGAACTGCACAGACATTGACAGTTTCCTCAAATGAGACTCAGCTACGGAAAGATTCATACATTAAAAGGCTAGCTGCTGTGCAGTTTTGGTGCTACGACTTGCCCTTTGGAGGTGCCTGCTTATATCTGTGGATTACACAGGGAACCTACAGGCCTATCATAAGACACTAGTTTTAAGTGTGTAAAGCTATCCAGTGTAAGTATATGTACAGCATCTCCTTTGCTTTTTCTAGAACTACTGTTCCTCTATTTTAAAGAGTGGCCATAGTACCACTATTTCCTGGGGTAACATTTTCAGAAGTAATTTGACATCACTTAGGTCCACATAGGCCTAGATGCTTAAAGAAGCCTAGCAGCCTAGTTATCTCTGGTTTCCTAAAAATATTTAGGTGGCCACAGTCTGGGTCCTCAAAGACAAGTATACACCTAAATAGTTTTGAGGATCTAGTCAGGAAATAAGCTTACTGAGCTTTAAGTCTTTCAGTGAGTTTCACCTTAAACAAAGGGGTGATGATGCTTTTGGAAATTACCAGGACTTCCCTGTACCACGAAGAGTAGAATGTCAGCCTGCTTTCCTGGCATCATTGAGTTCCACACATAAACAGAACATAAAATATACTGATTCCTGGATAGCAGCATGACTCCAACTTCCTCAGCTTCACAAAATTTGGCAAGTAAATGTTAAGAGTTCCAAGAATGCATTTTTTAATGGTCTTCACATAAATTTCCCTTGAGAATTATGGCAAAACTGCATAACCTAATCTATATAGTAAATGTGAGGTCCCTTTTCCATGAAGACAGACTTTTTTTTTAACCCCTGAAACAGAAAGAGAAGCATCATCTTTACCTAATGGAGTTCTCTGAAATTTCTTTTAATATATGCTTCTTAAATTAGTTTTTATTACTTTGTTTTAAATATTCTACAAGACCCTAGAAGACCAAGATAAAGATTGAACTGTTGAGCTGTAATTAGAGATATTTCATTATGCTGTTAGCTAGTGATAAAACAGTTGCATCTGATCTCATCTAGTTTTTTTCTATTGTTATTTTCTGTGGAAGTTAAAACTGAAAGTTTCAGTCAGGCCACCCATTTAGGTGAGTTTTTCAAATCTGAGTAATTCTGATTGGGATATGTTCTTAGAAGTCTTTTAAGGTTTCACAGCCTGCCTACGGTTCAGATCTTTCATAGGGCAAGGTCAAGAAGTTGTCTTTGGGACAATACCCGAAAGCTCCTTTAGCATACCATCTACTATGTAAGACTATTATTATGTCTACTATTTTATTTTTAAGGCTAGTATACCCTAAACAGAATTTGGGAAATGGGGTGTGCAGATGGCTGTGGGGTGGGAAAAAACTGTCCACAGCAAAACCAAGCAAATCTGACTGTCAAGGAAGATGAAATTAACTTTTTTATTCTCCCGATTTGTGCATTTTTCAGGTATGTGAAAAATGTGTATTGCTTTTGTGGCTTATTCACTGTTGAGTCTTAATCTTGTGTTCATTACATCACAGTTGCTATGGAAATAATTATGTCATAAACAGTACTAAACAGAGATCTGAAAGTGAGTGTCATGAGATTTTCCTATAGAGTTTTATAAGCCAGCTTCTTTTTCCCAGGGAAAGTTAATCTTAGTGAGTCCTCATTTGCTAGGATTACGTATTTTTACTATCATTCAAGTATCTAGTCATCTCATGCCATTAAAGTTCAGAATCCCGTTTGCAATATTCAGATACCACAACCCCTGCCACAATAGTGTGCAGCTACAGTTGTAATACTCTTACTGATCTCTTAGAGGACACTGATACTAAAATAAGTGCCCCAGACAGAATGTAATTTGGAAACAGGACAGAGTTACATTGTCACCAGACATTAGAACTTCTACATGCAAGGCCAATGTACTTCTAAAAACACAGTTTGCATGTGTGTGCTACAGTCTTTTCCTCAGTTTTTCTACCTACTGTAACAGGGAAGATGTACACTTGCTCCATCAAAGCCTTTTCTTCCTTTTAATTAAAAATCTCCATGAGCTTTTTTAGTCTGTAAATGTGGAATACTAAAATGCTGGAAATAATACTTTCCTATAAAAAATTATTAGCACTGACAAGACCTTACAGTTGCTGCTGATTATGTTCACTGTTGGTACTGCTGTAAACTAGTATTCATTATAATTTCTTCCCTACCCATAAGCAGAGAGCAAATCTGGCCTCCCTGACTTTACGCTACAAAGTTCAAGGCATTCAGATTCTGTTCATATATCCTGTGTAAATTAGGTGTAGCTCTACTGCTACAAGCAAACCTAAAAATTTTAATAGTGTTCCGGAAACACCATGCTAAATAGTTATATTCTCTTTTGCTGGTTAAATACATATTTAATATTTTACTCTTTCTGCTGCAAAATATTCTTCATAGAATACATGAAGTATACAAACCAGTACACAGTAGCAATTTATAGAACATGACGGCTTTTTCGTTTAGTAATTTTTTACAGAATTTTTAATTTACAACTGATATTTTCACTGGGATAAATATTTGCAGTTAGCCAGGAAAATGCTAGCTTTTATGCTGGAAACTGTTAGTACTTACACTTGTGAGAGTGAGAAGACATTTGGTCTCACTTAAAACAATAGTCACCTCCAAAGCAGGTTTGGCCAAAGACAATGTACATACTTACAATGCAGCTGCTTTAATTAATATCCTGATTTCTTAGCAGAAACTGCCATCCTCTAGGTAAAACTGAAGTGAGGTCCATGTGTGAATTTCCCTCTGCTTAAAATGGTGCCAGGGATTTAAGCTGCAGCAAGGTCTGGCAGAAGTTACCTGTCAGACTTTAGAACGGCATGTGCATAGAAAAGTCCAGAAATTCTTAACAGAAAATAAGCAGACGCAACAATCAGCAAGTTTGAACCTAACGAGCTGAATTCAGTAAGAAGCTTTTCAATTAGTTCAGTATTCTTTAGAGCAGGCTGTAATTCAATCACATCCTCATAGAATCAGTGAGTATACTTAAGCTGTGAGCCTCAACTTGGGTATTCTCTCTTTAGTTCGTTTATTTTAAAAAATTTCCAGTACTGGCTCAAATAAGGAAGTGAAAACTCTGTGTACCACTGTTCTGACTTTCATAAATTTTATTTTGGCATGGTTACAAAAATTTAATTAGCCTCCAAAGGACAGATTGCCTTTAGGGATTAAATCAATCTAGAACACTGTTAATAATAAAAGTTAAGATGAAAACGACCCTAGGATTTCACGAGATGATCAAGTCTGTAAAGCCCTACATTTTTGTTTTGCAAACCCTAATACATACTTTTGAGTCTACTAAGTAATATATGTTTTAGCATTTATTCTGTAATACAGTGCAATTACTCTAAAAAACTTCAGGAAAATCCTACAGCACTCCTGTCTGTCACTTTTATGTATATTCATGGTTTATACTGTAGGCTAAACTGTCCTAGACTTAATTTTTCTCTTGATGTTCCATACGATAGGTGCTATGTTGGCAGTTGTCTGTATTCTTTTAATTCTGTATCCTGACATAGGGGTTTGCCAGCTTGTGAATAAGATGGAAGAAAACTCGGGCAAAATCAAGGCTTTCAACAGAAATGATGAACAGTTCCTGGAAGCATTTGTCATCTTTTGTGGCTTGGGGATCCAGAATACACAGATGTACGAAGCCGTAGAAAGAGCCATGGCCAAACAAATGGTGACATTAGAGGTGAGCTCAAAATCTAGGTGGTCCTTAATTAGCCCGAAACAGATGCTGATTTTCTGCAGACCCTGTCTGTTCTACATGTAAGTGTAGCTACTCACATGAATACTGAACAGAAACTGTTGTCCCCCAGGAGAACAGCATTTGACCTGTTGGGTTGCACAGGAATGTGTTCTGTTTGTTTCTGTATCTGCCAGCAGACCATTTTATTTGGTATTGTATCTTAACTTTACTCATGAGATTTAGTGGTGAGCTGAATGCATCTTTTCCTCTACATGAGGCTACACATTGGCAACATAGCCAGTTTGTTCTGTTGCGTAGGAAGAGAAAATGGTTTGGGGGATTAGGGGCTTCCTTTTCTTGTCTGAGGTTTTCTGTGATGATTTTGGCTCAGTCCTTTAGACAAACCAGTTTGAGGAGTAACAGCAGCATTATTGTAGGTTTTCACTAATTTCCTCAGACTCCATCAAACCATATCAAGATGAACATCATCTGGTCTCAGCCTTTGAATTAGTTACTGTTAAGTTTAATAGCTAAAGAGGGCTTTTACTCTGAGCAGCTGAATTACTCAGAGGTGATAACTTGAAGCTGAAAATGAAAAATTTGTAGATTCTGGTCTCCTAACATTCATTATGCAAACAAAGTGTTTGCAGAATTCCTAAAATGGGAATTATGTACCTCTAAAAGAAACGTAGTTACAACTCAAATAAATCCATATTGTTATGTTAAATACAAAGGTGGTAAAATTATTGTCAAAATAATTTCAGTGCTTTAAAAAAAGATCTGTTTATTTATATGGCAAATTAGTAATTCTCTCTCCTACTATAACATTTATAGACAATATAGGAAACCCAGACAGATGATAGGTTAGTATATTCTTTACAAAAAAAGTCAGTTTCTAGTTGCTAAAAAGAACTCCATAACATTTTCATGTCCTGTGTTCTTAACAGCTAAAAAATAGGAGCTTATTTTGTTAATTTAAAATAAACATATTGTCTTTCAGACTTTCTTGCCAAGTTTCAGTGAGGGCAAAACTTTCTTTTACATCTGAATAAACTCTTGAAAGGATTATTATGGCAACAGTGTCAGGCTTATAATTATAGCTGTTTCACATATTTGCCTTTGAAAGTGGGGCATGAAAACGTTCCAAAGAGAAAATCAGAGTTCTTTGCTCTTTTATAGAAACTATTTACATTTTCTTGGCCTAATTATCTCAAGAAGATTCTGTGCTGTGGGAGATTTATGAAAGCTGCAGGTATCTCCCCATATGCTTTCAGAGATCTCCCTTAAAACCAGTGTGGGCCCTGCATGGACACCAGATTTCATCAGCAAATGCAATGCAATGCAATGCAGTGCAGCTGCAAGCTTAAAATTCTGCTTTAGGAGAAATAACTTTTTATCACATGGGTCTTTTGTTTGTACTAAGGTCTGCTTTTCCATTTCTGTAGGTTCTCTCATACCATGCTTCTGCTGCTGAGGAGGAAACGAGGGAGCTGCAGGTAACAGCGGTAATTGAATTTTTTACTATTACTTTAGAAATATTCCACTAATAGAAGAAAGAGCAGTCCTTTACACAGATGGGATCCCTAAACATGCAGAAGCACATCTTCCAGAAATAAAAATTATAGTGACACTTAAACTGATTGGTTCCTGAGTTGAATCAGTAACATCACATAAAAGGGAAAGGTTACAATGCCTACAACGAGTGATACAGTTTGGTCAGAGCGCTGCAATTACAGGAGAACCAGAAGTACACTGACTGTCTTTCCGATCAGTTTAAGCTGATGCAATGTTAGTATCATCTCACAGTGATTAAGTATTTCAGAAGCAAAGTGTTGAGAACTCTTCTTTCTGCAGCTAAGTCTGAATGTTGCGTATTTTACATCTTTGGTACCTTTCAAGCCTCCCAAGTGTGTGTGCAGCTTTATGGCCCTACACGGAAATTCCGTATTTAATTGTTTATGCAATGGGCTTTTTTATTTTTATGGTTACTTTTCTATGTAATGTCCTGTTATGCTCATCTCTAATTCTGTGTTTAGAAACCACTGCCTAAGGAATAACTACAGCTATGATTTCAGATGTCATTCAAAGCACAGCCTGTGCTTAGTCTCTCCAGTTCTTTCTGTTGGAACAGGCATTCTGGGGAAATAGCATCACCCCTGCTTTACCAAAAATAATTGGAGGAATGGAGAGGAAGGTAGACATAGGGGACCGCAAGCTGGGTAGTATGGGACTGGCCCAGACAAGCAAGGTGCCACAGAACAAGGCACAAGACTAAGGATAGTTCTAGAATGGCTAGCGTCACGCAGATTTTGAACCTCAGTCCTACTATGCTGTTGCATCAATAAAGAGGCACTGACAAGACCAGCATGCAACACATGTCCTGTGGTTTCTTTTCAGGGCTTGTGTGTAATCTCTGTGGTTACATCTTTACTGCTAAATAAAACAGAACCACAATGAACCTAGCATGGAATCACTGTCCATTTCTACTGCTTAACGGTCCGTGTGCTTCCTAGCACAATTTTGGCCCATATCAACCACCACTTTCTAAGGCTATACCAGAGCACATAGCACAGGCCATCTCCAATAGGCAGTGTGGATGAGTGCATCAGATTTTGCTTCCTCTAGCCTACAGTCTTGCAGTGCTATTCAAGCAGGTTTTGCACCTCAGATATACCACATATCCTCATGTCACATCCCAGGGCATGAAACAAATACCCTTATTTTCATGCCATGAAGCTATCACTCTGAATTTTAACAGAGCAGTCAGATTAGTTCAGATAATTTGAGTTGAAAAAAGAAATCAGGCACTAAAAATAAGGGTATCTTAGAACTTCAGGGCACCACATGGAACCCAAAGCAAACCACAGACCAAGTGCTATGCAGTATGGACAAATCAGTTTATGGCATTTTGCCTCACTGCTACAGAATGATCCCTGTCCTGTTTTATACAGCAGTACATATCTAACCACCTCATTGATAATTTGGTTTCTTCTTTGTGCTTTTGTGTACAAGATACCTAATTCAGTGACCGTTCCTAAAATTGCTGCTTTCTTTAGAAATCTTAATTTCTTTCTTTGGTGCCACATTCCACCACTTTCATTACTCAAAACTTCCCTTATGACATACGGACTTCCTAACTGTGTTGCCTTTTATGAAAGTAGTTCTCTTCTACTTTTTTCCAGCTTGTTTTTCTTTTTAAATTGCAGTGATTTAATTTCTTCATAGGTGTCACTCTTCTTTCTTCTCAAGAATGTTTTGTGGTGTTTGAAATTTGTGGTGTGTGTTGCACAAAAGAAAACATTGATCCTTGATATTTTTTCTCAATTCCTGAGTGTGAAGTAATTTGAGGTCTTCACATGCCAAGCATTATGGAAATGCTATTACTATTACAGTAAAAGTTGCTCAAAATACTTTCTGGTTTGTAGAGTCTCTCCATGTTAAAATACTTCACTCACCTACTACCATTTATATGGTCTCCAGTCTGCTATTCACCTTATTTAGTATATGATCTACATTTTTGCATGTGGTTCTGCAAGTGCCGTAGTTATATCTTAGACTACCACTCAGTCCCTGACTTCCAAATAACCCAAGCTTCTGTATGTCTTTACTTCATCGCTAACTCACCTCACGGATGTCCATGATAGCCAAACAGATGGTCAAAGCTGACTCAAACATGACAAATCCAAAGAAAAGTTTATTAAATTGAGAAATTACTTGATTTATAATGTGTTTAAGAATAAAACCACAGCCAATATTTGGATTTAAGTATTGCACATTGTTCTTACTGACTTCAGGAGAGGCTTATTCTGTACATAGGTTGAGCCTGGCATTCAGTCACATGCGTGTGCTTATAGAGAATGTAAAAATAGTAACATACAAGCTGATATTTTCTTTGCTGTGGAAAAAACATGTTCTGTAACCTTTCTCAATTTGAATAACAATCAAGAGAAACACTTTTCAAAATTGTCTTCAACATTTTAGAGGCTGTCTATGCTTCCTTTAATCATTGTTGGGATTCTTCCTGCTTAGCAACAAAGCCAAGAAACCCTCTTCTGGTTATAGTTCTAGATAGGGTAAGCTCTCCTGAGCATGCTAGTGCATGATGGTGTACATACATCTTTGCAGAAGATCAAAGTGATTCAAATAAAAATGAATCTTGAAATCTTCCCAAATCCACAAATGAGGACTGTCAGTGACAGACTCCATTCCATTCACCTTCTCTTCTCAGGAACCAGGAAGAGGGATGGGATCGGCCAGTTTGTGCTATCTGAACAGAAATAGGAGTTTACTCTAGAGTACAAGCACCCTGATAGAAAAGACCTTGCCAAAAGCTACCTATTTTCCAAACCAAGTTATGGAGAACAGGATGTTAATTTTGAATTTGACCAGAAGAATGGTAACCTCATATGGGAAGGCGATTTCACGTCCCTCTATAAATTGATCTCAAACAGTTTGGTGCTTGAAAAATCAAAATTAATGTAAAAAGAAGAAATCATTAAAATACTTTTTTCTTCAAAATTTAGGAGTCTATAAAAATTGAAAACATACTGATTATGTTTATAGTAAGCTGAAAAACAGGAGTATAAACACTGAAAACAAAGTTTTATTTTTTTCCAAGTTAACTGCAAATTGCAAATCTCTAAGGCTAAAATCAAACTGTTAAAATTCAGCTGGAGTCCATTAGACAGCTTGATGAATGATGGCCACAAAACATACGTCTTCCCTAACTGAGAGACAGACCCTGTATTAACGGCAGTTCCCATTGGTTTTTGGAGCAATGAAGATCATAAATTTGCAAAGAAGTGAGGCAAAAGTTATCCTCAAGTATTTCAGTGGGCATCGCAGAACTCAATTTAGTTTTGGAAGCCGCTCTTGACCCTTGAGGATAGACCACTCCTTAGCCCTTAAAAGCTGACATTCTTCTGCTCTAAAAATTTAAAGAAGCTCTTGTCTTTTCAGAGGTACAGCTTTGTAGTAAAAAAAAAATTGTCGTTCTTTCTGTTATTTTGTAAGTAAATACAATGTAAAATTTAGTATAAGAGCTTTCTCCTAGCTGGGACACATGCTGTCACAAAGTTACTTAGCAGAATCAATGGATTATCAAAATAGACACAGGACTTCAGCTTTATAGCATAATATTGGAACTGATACTTGTACTTACTATCTTTGAATCATTATAGTTAATGTAGACTTTATTAGTGAGACATGGCATTGGCAACAGAAATTACTACAGTGTGTTGCAAGTGAAATTTGTGACAACATAATTACCAGCAAGTGGTTTCTTTAATTTAAAATACATTTAATTTATTGCCTCCTGAAAGGTTTAGATTGGGGGAGCAAAACCTTGCAGACAGAATTTCAACCTACTGACAGTAGCTTTGGTTTTCTTCTTAGTTACCCTACAATGAGACGCAATTGCCGACCCTTACCCTAAAAGTCCACATTACAGTCACATGGTTAATACTCCTGCAGTGCAGTCTTTCAGCTAAACCAATTAAAACCTCCTTCCTAAAAGAAGGAAAAGAGACAAATCATGTTTTTTAAATAGCTGTTGTTAGCATGTAGCCTTTGAAATACAGGATCATTGCTGCCTTTTTTCCTTTTTGTCTGTACTCGTGAAGTAGAACACAACTAAGTGTTGCAACTATCAACATCTGTCATTTTTTTCCTGAAACTATTTGCTGTTTCTTGCACTGATAAAGGTAGCAGTACGTGAAAAGAGATAGGGCCAAGTGAGTTTCAAGATCAAGTCAGTTACGTTAAATACATCAGTACTCTTACTCCTACTCTTAACCTAAGTCCTGGATAAGTAGTGACTAAGGGAGTACCTGCTACCTGGGTTGAGAAAGCCAGCTTATTTAGCTTTTGCTCTTAGTCATGGGAGAGAGACAGGTGATTTTAGAAAGCAGTTCAGAGCAAGTGATTATTTCAAGTACCGATTCAGGGAAATATGTAAGCATGGCAGTTCCTTTCTTATGCAAACGATTCTTTCTTTGCAATCTAAATTAAACTGTCAGCAAGGAGTAGAGAACTTTTTTTTTTCTTTTTTTGGTGTGTTGACAAAGACTTTCCAAAAACTTCTGTGAAGTACTTGTGATAGTATTTTCCCCTAATTAAGAATAACCTCTACCACATTACTGGGATACTTTTGTGATAACAATCTTTCTGTTAACACATCATAGAAAGACTTCAGCGTGTGGAGCAGCTAACTAATGTAACCACCTTGCCTGAAGTGATAGACAGATGCTACTCATAGTTTATTCCACGCTTCAGATTGTACAACTTTGATGTAATGTGTGGAGATGCAATCCAGGTGCCTAAATTACACGATGTAGCAAGTCACTGTCTATAAACTGGACCTTCTCTGGTGGCCAAAGCTAACACATTGCATATTAGAACTTTTATTCCACCACTGAGGGTCAGCTGATGAATGGCAATTTACTTGGCTTCAGAATTTTATTGATTTTGCACTCATATCATTGTATCAAGCCAGCCAAAATAGATTAAAATTATGTTTCTGGATATACCTTTTTGCAATTTGCTTTGTTTTATTTCTAAATGATATGATATCACAGAAAATAGGTGTTTCATCAGGCAGTTAGACTAGATGATTGTTGTAGGTCCCTTCCAGCGAGAACTATTCTATTCTATTCTATTCTATTCTATTCTATTCTATTCTATTCTATTCTATTCTATTCTATTCTATTCATTACCTGCCTTCTGTAATGGGCTGCAGTCAAATTTTTCACTTTCATCATCATTTCCACATATTACAGAATGTGATATAGCATCAGTCACCTCCTTTGAGCCTGGATACTGTCTGCAACCTGTGTTTTTCATACAAAGCAAATGAAACGAAGCAAAATTGTTTATAGTTGCCACTCAGTTATCATAGTGGTTCCACATTTTCCTTAGCCTTTCATTTGCTGCCAGCGTATTTATAGAAACCATTTTTGTTGCCCTTCCCATCTCTCACTAGTTCCAACTCAAGCTGAGCTTTGGTTTTCCCAAGTTTAAAAAATTATTTTCTATACTTAACCAGGTAATGAAATGGAGTCGCTAATTAATTATTTGCTACCAATTACTATTAATACAATGCCTATAGTAAGAATAGTAATTAAAAAGTCACAGTTATCCAAAGAAGGGAATTAATTGGCATGTCTTCGTCTTTTCTTGACTATTTTGTGCTCTTCATAATATTCCTGAGGTGGAGAAATTGAGCAAGAGGTTGCAGTTTGGTCAGTGCTTAGAGAAGTTGACCATAGTTCAATAGGTAAAAATTAACATAGCTGGTGAACTTTCATGCTGTAAATAGGGAGCAGATAGCTTTACTGGCTTCAGTAAGTGAAAGAGGAAATACCTAATCCAGTTAATTAACACTTGATTAGCTATAGAGTGCAGATTTTTATGTCTCAGCTGAAATGAAACTTGCTGGTGGGGCTGTCAAAGGCAGGAGATCAAGGAAGGGAGATTTAAATCATGATTAAGTCAGAACACAGGCATGAGGTGTTCTGCTGAGCTCCTACTGTGCCCTTCCAGCCCCTTTCCTCATGAAAGACCAAACTGCAGTTGCAGTTTTTCAAAATCATGTCATTAGAGTTCCTGAATGGTTGCATTATTTTCCACTGAACATACAAGCCCGGAGCTTCTTTCACATGCTCATAGGTGAAATACCACATGAATCTAAACTGAGGGACACAAAATTACTGGTGCAAGAAATGTGTAAGAATGTTGGAATTTTATTCCTGTGTAAATACTATTTTTCATAATCTTTCATGACTTTCCAATTCTGACACATAGGAAGGATAACAGCAAACTTACATGGAACAGAGATTGGTAGACGTAATTATGGGGAGAACTGATTTGCATGCTACATGTAATAATACTGTAGATTATGACACATGCTTCCTTTTCAATGTCTCAGCCTTCTAGGACACAGTTCCCTATGCTGGAGAAATGTTTTCCCCTAGAATTACAAAACTACCATTTCAGTTTTACCTGATTTTCTTTTAAACCACACTCATACTGAGGTGAAAACTGTAAAGAAGTAGCACTGAGAACTCCACCATTTATTTTACTGAAAAAAAATGATACCAAGTTTTGTTCTATAGTGTAAGACCGTTTATTCTGTTAGCAAGCTTAACATCTGTATTTTGAAGGGCAAACAATACCTATACTCTGAATTTTATAACTACAGAAAGTAGAGTTGTAATACATAAAGTTGTAATACATGTAATAAATGTAATACATGGAGATATTACTGATAATAAAAGTTACAGATTTTAAAAAGTATGGATTTGGGTTTTTTGGTCTACTTTATAATTTCAGATTTCGCATTGAAGGTTTCTGGTGGTACTCAAATTACATCAAAAACATTGTCCAAAGGTTTTAAAGATTATCAATCACAGGTGAACCCTAATTTTTCAGGTTTATAGAGAAAGCTCTGCCTGTGGACATGTTCTGACTACCATAGCACAGAATGTGGACTCTGTTAGGAGTTCTGTTCTACTGACATCTCTTTCCTCACCTTTTTTAGGAAAATGTCAACAGTTAGGGAGTTTGATGTCTGCACACATCCATAAAAACAAACATGTAACTCCACTGCCATATTTTCTTAGTCTCCCAGTTTCATACATACTCTTGGTTACAATTTGCCTTAGGTAACAGACTGACCAGGTAATCCTTTCCTTATTCTCTTGATCTATGGAAAAATGTGTCTTGAATCTAAGCAAATAAGGTAATGTTAAACAAGAAAGGCTAAGGAAAGATAAGTGAGAAGTAATCACCAGGTTTCAGTATAATGTGAAGGTAAATTTTAGTATCTCACTACTTCTCTGTTGAAAAAGCAGATATTTATGTAATGCTTTCTCTTTCCTAGTGCTAAGTTGTGTTCTCTTATTCTTCTCTAGGCTGCTGTAGTACCATCCGCACAATCTCTCAACCTAACTGACTTCAACTTCAGTGATTTTGAGCTATCAGATTTTGAAACAACACTGTGTACAATTCGAATGTTCACAGACCTCAATCTGGTGCAAAATTTCCAGATGAAACATGAGGTATGAATGCTGCTTCACATAAAGAGACAACTTAATTATTAGAAAACCAAAATAGTGAAATGAACCTACAGTAAATATAATTGGAAATCTGTATTAAAGAATAGTTAGCAAAGTAGGAACGTACATAAAGTAGGCAGTACTGGGGTTTGTCCTCAGTTTGGTTCTACTGAATTATTAATAATTTGGTTAATGGACTATAAAAGACTTCTAGAAAACTTGGGGAGTGGAGGTAGAGGACTTTGTTAAAATTCAAATGAGTTTGAAAATGTATAGCAATATTTCAAAACCAGCAAGAATAAATATATAAAGACTAACAAAACCAGCATAAATTAAAAATGGTTAACAAAATAATACCTAGTGTTAACAGAGAAAACTATTTCACAGCTACTAGTATCAGAAACTGTGTAAAATTTAATAATGTGCCATAGCAGAAAAAAGGGATAAATTTCATTCTTTACTGACAGAGTGGTATGTAAGGCCCCCGCAGTAATTGTACTGTAGCCCATATTTGGAGCGACACAGAGATACAAATTAATTTTTAAAAATCACAATTTAGGAGACTGAACAAAGTTTGAATGAATTAAGCTGGTTTTCTCCAGAAAATAGAATATTGAGGAGGGAGATGATAGCAACTTTTAAGTAAGTGAAAGACTGTTATAATGAGGACAGTAAAACTGTTAGCTATGTTCATATAAGGTAGTAAAAGTAATTAGCTTATTAGTCTTTCCCCCACAAAAGATTAGTTTAGAGATTGGGAGGAACTTCGTAGTTATGGAGATAGTAAAGACTGAAACAGATTACTTTATGTGGGCTGTGGAAATTTCGCTGAGGTTTTTACCAGTAGATCTACTTGTAGATATGCATCTGTCAGAGGTGATCTAGACAGGTATTCTTATTCTGCTCGTGGCCCTGGAGGTAGACTAGATAATCTCTTAGGTCCCTTCCAGTCAATACACACAATTTCTATTTATAAAAACTTTTATTTTTAAATACTTTATTTTTACTTTATATATTTTTCAACAAAATTTCCAAAGTTCAGTATCAAAATACAAGACTAATTTGGAGGACTTCATAGGCGAACAGATTAGTAAAAGAAAAGAGGTATTTATTTTCTAAATCACCAGTTTATAGACCAATTTAGATTAGTAATGTTTAAGAGCGAAAGGAGTACTATATTACCTAATCTTATCTCTTGAATATCCCAGTACTTAGTTTCACCTTTGTAAGAAGGCCAAGAACTTGTACTTTCTTAAGGGATATGTCCCAACAGAAGAGAGGTAGCCCAGTAATGGGTGGGCTTCTAGTTCCTAGTGGAGCAATTGTAATGGATTTGCAAAACTAAAATAACACCATGACAATAGACACAAAATTACACATCTCAATAGAAGCAAGAGAACGCTGACAGTTTTGAAGCTACACTTTCAGCTTTCCATACTAGAGCAAAAGAAAACTGGCAGTAGCCTAGCACTCCATTTTTAACAGTGGAAAGGCAGAGAATACTACTGCTTTTGTCTGTGTGGAATCATTTATGTGGGTGAATGATACTGGATTTTGCCCTAGTGAAGCCCCATCTGGAGTACTGTGTCCAGTTCTGGGCTCCCCACTTCAAGAAAGATGAGGAGCGACTGGAGAGAGTCCAGTGGAGGGCTACAAGGATGGTGAGGGGACTGGAGCGTCTGTCCTGTGAGGAGAGGCTCAGGGTGCTGGGCTTGTTCAGCCTGGAGAAGGCTGAGAGGGGACCTTATAAATATCTTAAAGGGTGGGTGTCAGGAGGATGGGGCCAGACTCTTTTCAGTGGTGCCCAGCGACAGGACAAGGGGCAATGGGCACAAACTGAAGCTTAGGAAGTTCCGTCTGAACATGAGGAAGAACTTCTTCCCTCTGAGGGTGATGGAGCCCTGGAACAGGC
>Ga0065711_1027378_pt1 | contig 50185 bp, 24 predicted proteins | sample Hoacrofraction12_FD_59098 | JGI IMG/M metagenome (GOLD analysis project Ga0065711, IMG submission 59098) | Hoatzin crop microbial communities from Cojedes, Venezuela - Epithelial fraction 12 v2 (version 2) | ecosystem: Host-associated > Birds > Digestive system > Esophagus > Crop | place... | reverse complement strand
CCGGGCGGAGGGCGGCGGGCGCCGGGGCTGCGTGTGGCGGGGCGTTGGCTGCAAATGCCCAGTGCCGGTTCGGGACGGCCAAAGGGAGGGCGGTTAGGCCAGTCAAGGAGGTGTGTGGGCTGGCGCCTGGAGTGTGGTTGGTGGTGTAACCCAGCTAAGCTCTTATTTAAGGTGCTGGGGGCAGGCTCGGGGCAAGGAGAAGCCTCGTGTGCGTATATGTACGTGTATGCATGTATATTTATGTATGTATACGAATATAAATAAAGTGTAGGTTGGTGCTGATGTCGCTTGGCCATGTACTGCTTTCGTCTTTCAGGTTACGTCTTTTCCAGGAGCGGCTGTTCGCAGTCTCTGCACGTCCTCTCCTCAGGAACACCCGGAGCACGGGAGGTTAGTTTATAAAGGAAATCTGGCAAAGGCAGTGTTAGGTATGTGTCTTGAAGTGGTTTGTATTGCTTGTTTTGATTTAGCAGTGTTTAATAACTTTAAAATGCAACATTATAAGAGAGAGTGTTCTCCTTTCCGACTCTGCTAAAACCTGGATCCTCTGTACAGCAGAAATAATGTGGTGGTGGTGCTTGGTTTCCGCTTCTGCGCTTTGGTCTGCGGGGAGTTCTGTAGGTGCTGTGCATCTCCGTAACCCCTCAGCCCCCTTCCATTTCTCTTGCAGCCTTTGGAGTGCATTACCCAACCCAGTAGCAAAGACCAGCTGTAGCTGCAGTTTACATTCTGTGTGCTTTCAAATGTTACTGACATGTTTCTGAGGTAGACAGATACTATGATAAAAGGCATAACCTGTAATGCAACTTTGTTGATCTGTCTTTGACCAGCTAATGTTGCAAAGACCTAGTGAAAAGTAATCCATTGGATGTTTTCTGATATGCTTTTTTGAAATGTATCTTAAAGAGGGAGGACGTGTGCTTTAACATACTTAATTACCACAGCATTGTAGACTACTGGTTCTCGTGGTGGCCTGAGAGCTGTGGGTGGTCTGCAGTGCTGTCTGCTGCCTTTCAAGCTGCACACAAGATGGCTGTGGAGTACTTGTTAATATTGAATAACCTAGGTTTTTCAAGTTACACATAGTGGGGGACCAAGCAAGCTTCTTTGTAATGCACACTGAATGTCAACATTAGTTGTTGATGAAGAGAGAAATTCCCAGTCATATCTGTGATGATTACCACTACGTGTGTCCGTGGCGGCAGTCAAGTTTCTTTTGACATCAGTTTCCCATCTGTGAAGTGAAAACTTCATAGGCGTGCGTAATAGCTAGTAGCTGACTTTGTCATAGAAATAGAGCCAGCTACCAGCTTTGATAAACCCGCATGAACATATAAACCACCCAGAACAGTGGCAAGAAAACAGGGTTGAACTTCCAGTGGTGTCTTTTTGAGTTCTAAAAAAAAAAAAAAAAAGACACGTGCATTTTCAGTAACTGCAGCTGTTGAAGTAATGCCATGAATATATAGTAGCAGAACATGTGTAATTACAGAGATGATTTTACTCCTAAGTATTAACCTTTGTTTATGTTTTGTTTTCTGTAGGTGTGAGGTTTTTCTCTTACTCCACCAGCATATTCAACCTGTTCATGGTGCCCTATGTCATGCTCAAAACTGGTATTGGGTTTGAAAGCCTGTTTATACAAGCTGCCTTTTATGGGTTGATCGGTTTCTTTACATTTGTGACACCAGTTACTTTGCATGTCCTGACAAAAGGCTATGTGATCCGACTCTATTATAAAGATGAAATGGACACGTATACAGCCATTACATACAATGCGATCTTGGCAGAAAAAGCAACTGTTTTCCATCAGAAAGATGTGAAGATTCCAGACATCACCAAGATGTTTACAACATTTTATGCTAGAACAAAATCAATGCTTGTTAATCCGACGCTTTTCCCGAATATTCAGGATTATAACCATCTCATGGGCTATGACAAATCCTTGTATTTTAACTTCGAGGAGGAGAAGGAAGCTGATGAAAGGAAATAATTTGAAGATAATGAATGTTACTATCATTGTTCATGATGCAGTGCTGTATATGTGAGAGAATGTAAAATTCTATTACACTTTCTGAAGTATCAGGTAGCTAGAGTTCCCCAAATGCCTTTTGGAATGTATAAAAAAACCCTTATTTTTTTAAACTTGTAAACAATGTGAGGGTTTCTGCAAGAGTTAATGACACAAAACATAGTAAAAAAGGTATGCTAAGATCTGTCTCGTGCTGGCTTGTTCTTGGCTTGGTTTTAATTGTTACCTGTCCAGGAGAACTGTAAAATGGATGGGCTGTGTGGCAATCTCACCATCTCCATTTCAAAAGGAACCATTCCTATAAAATATAATCAGTACTCATTACCTGTCAAGTACACAGTTAAGCTTTTAAGCCTTAAAGATTTGTTGTACTTAATCCAAAAAACATCAGGCTTTTATGTCAATGCTGCTGGTGGTACCAGTAGCCGGGGGGAGTCTTCAGAAAGCTGATGGCTGTCGCTGCTAGTTCTTGCTACAGCTTCCTGGAGGCTCGCAGGCCTCTGGAGAAGATGGGGAGAATGGCTGCGTCGCAACAATTTCTGACTGCTCGCAGCTACTGAATGGTTTCTTAAGCTGGAGTCTTGCTCCGAGCAGCCCGGTGCCCAGAGGAGGAGAACAAGAAGCCTCTCGTGTGCTTGGCAGGGGGAGGCACCTTAGCATGAGATTTGCTCTGTGAATATCCCGCTGGAAACGTGGTATTTGAACCAACTTAAAGAAAATATTAGCAGCTAGTGGTTGGAATGTACTCTGTCAGCGTTTACGTGAGGTGGGGGAGCAAAAGGGAATCTCCTGTAGAGCGGTGTTTGGATCCTGTGCCTTGAAAAAACATACCTCTTGGTTTTTAGCACTGCAAAGAAAGCTGCCTTTAGCTCAAGTGAAAAGAGGATTTGGTCTTTTCCTGTGACTGGACTGGTTAGTTCTGCACTCTGAGTATGTGGAAATGGGATTTAAATGTTTTTAGCCCAGAAGAGGTTTGTCGTGTAAACTAACAGTTATTTTCAAATAATGAAGGGTCTAAATATTTTGAGTGCTAAAGATTACTGAATTAAAAAAAAGCAAAATTCAAATTATTTGCTTTGCATTAGCAGTGCCCCTTGTAATAAGTAAATCTGATGCTTGCTACTAATGAAGTTATCACAATACTGCAAATAAAGAAAAAATAATTACAGCTACTTTTACAGATGTTTCCTAAATTCTAGCTGAAAAAATGTATTTAAAAGTCTAAGTGTTTTCCAAGACTATTACTTCAGTTTTTTGACATAGGATGACGCTGTACATCATATTAAAACATCAATGTTTTTGAATGTTGTTTTTCTGACTCTTGAAACTGCTCTTAATGTACTTACTGAGTAACTAAAAAGCGAATCATCGCATTCAGCTATTTTTGAGGCAATTCTTTTGTGTTGGCACAGCTATAATTTTAAAAGCCTGATCTAACCCCATCATAGGTAACAATAAAAAAGAATAATTCATAAATTATATTGAAAACAGGAGGCCAGTAACAAGCAATTCTGATCACCTGGTTGTACTATTTGTCCTTATTGAAATGTTGTTTTACACCTAATTAAAAATATTCTTTCCATTCTTTCCATGTCTGATGCGTTGACTCTCTTCTTTTTGTACTTGCGGATAAAGTTAACTTCATCTTTAAATGCCAAATACAGGGAGAACAAGAAATAAGAGTTTGCAAGAGAAGATGAGGGCCCCAAAATTATATTTATGTACCATTTGAGCAATATCAAAATCCTCAGCCTTTTCTCCTGCCTGCAGAAAATTTCCCCTGTTAAATTGGAGATTTGGCCAAGTCGGATTTAAGCAGCAATAGTAAAAGATTTCCATCCCAGTGGCGAAGTTTCTCAAAAAAAGTATGGAAGTTAAACATTATTTCTACCTGTTTGTCTTCTGGCAGTGAAATGCAAGTTAAGGTAGTAGGTGGTTTTCCAAAACATAGGTGATTTTAAAGAAATAATTTTAAAGTCCAGATTTCTACCAGAATATAGATGATGATTCTGTCTGTGCTGTAGTCTCAGAAAAGCATTTTATACTTCCAATGTGCCACTTGAAAATAATGATAATTCCATAGCTTTCTTCTAACAGTACTTTCATATTAAAGAAAGGGAAGATCAAAGTTAATAGAGATGCACAATATTCTACCTGCTCCTACCTTCTTTGCTGCTAACTTGGCAAACTCAGTTCAGGAAACAACCAAGTTTTAAATCTTAAAATCATAATACTTGTTACGCTTGGCAAATAAGTATGGCTTTGGCCTCATCCCTGTCAATGTTTCCAGCTCTCTCTGTCCTTGTATATAAATCCAGGACTCTCAGATTTAGATTTTTTTCAATTTTTACTTACAATGTGTACTTAGAATCATAGAATCATTTCGGTTGGAGAAGACCTTTATCGAGTCCAACCGTAAACCTAACATTGCCAAGTCCACTGCTAAACCATGTCCCTGAGCACCACATCTACACATTTTTTTAACACCTCCAGGGATGGAGACTCCACCACTTACCTGGGCAGCCTGTTCCAATGCTTGACAACACTTTCAGTGAAGACATTTTTCCAAATATCCAATCTGAACCTCCCCTGATGCAACTTGAGGCCATTGCCTCTCATCCTCTCACTAGTTACTTGGGAGAAGAGACCAAAACCCACCTCGCTACAACCTCCTTTCTGGTAGTTGTAGAGAGCTATGATGTGCCCCCTCAGCCTCCTCAGCCCCAGTTCCCTCAGCTGCTCCTCATAGGACTTGTTCTCTAGACCCCTGACCAGCCTCATTGCCCTTCTCTGAACATGCTCCAGCACCTCAACGTCCTTCTTGTAGTGAGGGGCCCAAAACTGAACATAGTATTCAAATATACTTGCACGTATGTGACTGGCTTAGATCCCTGGAACTAGTTGAGAGCAGCAGAGACTAGTATTCAAGCAACTGTAGTTTGTTCTTCACCTTGGAAACCAAATAAAGGAATGGAAGTGTAATCCAAAAAGACTTCTAGATGCATTTCTATTTTGTTTTGGGTTCTGAGCAGTCTGTCTTCATACAGATATTTCATATTTCATTCCCAATGGGAAACTCTGAAATGCTTGGTGTCCTTCTAAGCTAGGAGATGTGTACGAACCAAAACAGGCCCTCTCACTACAAACAAATCCTGCAAGAGAACTGACTGTAGTGGGAGTGTTTCTGTAGGCTGAGAAATGTTATCAAGTCATTCCCAATGCCTGATTATGTTTTGATTCTTAAATATCAGCTCCGCATCCTTCACAATCCTATTAATTTTGTGGGCTGCTACTTTCTGCTCATTTATTTTTTCTTGAGTTTTATACCCTTGGTGAAAAACGGTTCTAATTGCGTTGTGTTATTACTTGCTAATGTTTTTGTCCCTGGTAATTGCTGATGTTTCTTTGGATGTAAGTAACTTGTGTATGACATGGAAGAAGCAATTATAAGACCTAGAGAAGGTGTTCATACACAAGGGTGGAGTTTCTGAAGGAAACACTGATGTAGAAGGCCAGTCTTCTAAAACACATGATCTACAAGCTGTCTTATCTGCAAGGCTAGACCTACTATGAAGGCTGCCAGCTCCTGCAACCTTTCCAGTACCAACCAATCACTTGTCACTCTCAGCTGAGTTTTGCATCTTACTCTGGTACCAGTTTCACTCAATCTGGTAAGAAGAGTATCAACATATGATACGACTCCAGTCTCTTTCCTAGACACTTGCTTCCTATATCTTGTCAGCCTTAAGAGCTTCCACAGAAGGTCACAGATTACTTCTCTTTTTCCTAAGAAAACAGACAGGATACGTGCAGATTTTTCCTTCTGGTTGTTGACTACATGTTGTTCTCTTGCCAGTGTCCTTCTCCCTTTTTCTCAAGTTTTTGGCTTTGTCCACAGTATTTTTCATTAGTCCCTATCTGTTCTTAATTATGAAATACAATGATTTTTGTCATTCTTTAATTCTATTTTTAAAATCAAATTATCCCACAACCCTCAACCTTTTCTTGCAAATGTAAAAAATTCTGATGAGAAAATTATCCTCCTTTGATACTTTAAAGAGAGATCTTTGAAGCTCTGAGGTACTTCACACTCCTAACCACACTCTCTGGAATCAGAAGGTAACTAGTTTCACTGGAGCTTGCTTTATTACAAACCAAAGTAATCACACTGGCAAAGATGAAGAAAAGCTGTGTAGATTTTTGCACAGTACTGCGAGAGCCTCATTTAGGTGATGGAAACTTCATGAAATTCTGTTTGTGCTGTAAAAATTAAGAGCACACATGTGAATTATTACAATTGCTCAGTCTAACTTAATAGGTGGAAACTTGGTAAGCTGCTGCAATTCAGTTGCCCTGGAGTTCTGTGGTCATACCACAAATTTTTTCGTGCCCCGTGCACAACACAGCCTGCTGCAGCCCCCCTGAGAAATGGGACAAGTGTGCTAGCTGGAAGTTGGAGCCACTATAATAAGATTATCCCACAGCTATACAGATTTCAGCGAGCACTATTTTAAGCAGGGGAGAACAGAGAACAAGAGCAAACAGCAGCTAAGCCTGTCCCGCTGTCTCCATGTCTGGAATACCAGGGTGGACAGTGTGGCTGTGGTGTGCTTTCTGTCAGCCTCAGGTAGGACGTAGGTCTCTCTTCTCCCTTCACCCCCAGCTTTCTCCTTGACAACTTTAATGGTTTAATATATACTTTCGAGTATAACTATAAGCTTCAATCCTAAACTTGGCTTGGAAAGAATAAAGCATAAGCCTACTGGCAGCAGACAGAGAGTAATTTCCAACATGATTGTTTCCACAGGATACCACCTGGTGTGTATTTACTTCATTTTAATAGCCTCCAATGGTTTAATGTGTTATATTCAAATCAAACCACTATGCCAAAGTGCATACAGCACTGAAAAAAAAATACATTCAGAATAAAGCACATCACTTTTTTTTCTTTCCACAGCTATTTGCTTTCTTACTCAAATGCTACCAACGCACCACTGGCTACGTGCTGGTGTGCTGCACTTGGGTCAGACTCCCCCGGCACCCTCAAGTACTTCATTAGCCGCATATAGAGGAGCTGAATCCTCTACAACTTTCTAGTATCCTGGGGCTTGACTTTCTACTTCCACTATAAACATTGCCAAAGATAGGATAAGAGGATTTGAGAAGGGAGATTTACTCATGAATTGCTAGAGTTTTCTATTTTTGATGTTGATTGCCAAGTGTGTTTTGTTTTGCAAATACATGCCTTACATATAGCCCCTTTATATTGGAGAGTCTTCAGCAGAACCCTAAACCCAGGATAAGATGTAATAAACAGCTTCCAGCTGCAAAAAGACCTAGTTCAAAAACTGTCACAAATGGTCCTGCAAGGAAAAATTAAATTATTATTGCCTCTTTCTTTATTAAATAAATGAGTTTAACATCTTAAAAGAGTTTTCCATTAACGTGAGGTTTTGGTACATGCCAAGAACTAGGACGTAATTTTTCATTCTCTCTGACTTGCACTTTGAAAAGGAGGACTTTCCTCTGCTGTACTAGTATACTGTTACTTATTTTTCTGTGATGGGATATTATGATAATGTAAATTATAAATCTTTCCCAAGGGAGATCTCAGTGACTTAGAAGTGCTTATCTGGTCAAAGTACTCAACTGCAGCCAACAATCCAAATACAAAGTGATTATTTTGAAAAACAAGTAAGTTAATCACTTTTTAGATGTATTGAGAAAGAAAATACAAATATCATAAGTTAGTTTAAGGATTTTAACCACAAATTGGTGAGGCTTGGAGTTAAACTTCTACCCTTAGCATGACAGATGCGGAAAAAATAAGAAGTCATAGGTATGAAGTGTGGTGAAACACTGGAACAGGTTGCCCAGAGAGGTAGTGGAGGCCCCATTCCTGGAAACATTCAAGGCCAAGTTGGACAGGCCTCTGAGCAACCTGGTCTAGTTGAAGATGTCCCTGCTCATTGCAGGGGGGTTGGACCTAGATGACCTTTAAAGATCCCTTCCAACCCAAAGCATTCTCTGATTCTATGATTCTCTGATTCTAAGTCCTAAATTATCTAGGCTTGTATTTAGTGTACTGTTAACTGGGTATGAGGGTTGGTCCCTACTAAGTGTAATTTCAAAGGATTTTAAGAATAAATGAAGTAAATTGTCACAAATCTCTAGTGGAGTAACACTGTTGTGTAGCTCTTTCCACTTCTCTTTCTCTCTTTTTTACCTTCCTTCTGGATCAGAGTATGTAAGAAAAAGATTACAATAAAAAAGAGTATTTAGTAAAACTAAAATATATAGAAGTTTATGTCCTTCCCTTCCAGTGCCCTTCATACTGACTAGAAAGGGACAAAGCAGACTCCTCACACCCACAGAGCACTGGTTTGGGGCTTCAGTGAGCATCACAAGAGGTCACTTCTATGAATGGCATCAATACAAGCATCAAAAGCCGCAATCTAAAACTGAATTTGCTGAAAAGATTTTAAAATGATTGAGGTTACTTTGATTTAAGGCCAATTTGATGAGACACAATGGTCAAGGTTGTAGACTTTGTAATGGTGGTTGTAAGTGATATTTTAGCCCTGACACCGGTAGCACTTGTTGTTCCTATTTTCCCGTTAACCAGCCAGATCCTTTTAAAATGGAGTCTAGTTACACTGATTTTTTAAAGCATTGGAATAGTCTTGACCTGTACAATAAAAGTGCAAGAAGAAACAGGAGAGGACAGAGGTTTCCCCATGAGTCTGTCTAAGCCACCAGGGGGGACTCATTCCTCATCTATATATTTACTGCAGCAAGTATCTGAAAAAAACACCTATTTCTTGAACCAGGTCTAGAAAGTCAAGGAGTTCAGCAGAGAGCCTGTCTTCACTTATGTTAAAAGAGCTTTCATATAAATTTGCAGGACTCTTTCCAGTCTGCCCACGAGTACATCAGCCAGCCAACGCACTGTGCAGCGCAGCGAGCACCAGTCTGGCTGCAGAGGGACAGGCACCCTTTCAGCCCGGTCATCCTATGTGTCAATATGGTACAGTCAGTGCAGTCTCACGCCTGCTTCAAACTGACCTGTGGCTTTTGCTAAATCTGTTGGACTGACAGAAGGCTCGGCGGGGAAGCTGGCTTGGCTTCTTGGTGGACAGACTGACTCCACACCAGTAGCCATGGCGTTGTGGTTGAAAGGAACCTTTTTTTGACTGTGCATGCACAAGGTAGCTCTTCTTTAGTGGCTGTTTCATCACTCCTGAGTGGCTGTCTCATTACTCCATTTCTTTTTTTCCAACTATTACAGCCTTCCTCATTTATTTCAATTTCACTACATATTTTACCATTTTTAAGTTAAATTTGGCCATTTTGTAACCAAACAGTATTATTGCTATGGTCACAAAGGGTTTATATATTTTATAGCATCCTGTTAAACAACAGCAAAAATCTGTGTGTGATGTATGTACTCTGGAGATCTGTCAGGAAAGCTGTATAATTTGGAATTCGCACTTAAAAGCCAAATATTAGATGTTTCTTTCAGTATTGAACTCTGTCAGGCCAGTCTTGTGGTTTGCAGAAAGATTGGAAATACTAAAGAGAATTCTCTAGCCATATTTAATTTTCAAATATTTATCTTCTTTCATTAATTACCACATGTATTAACTCATTAGTTAGTACATTTCAGTACCTCTAATTTTATTCTTACCTTCCTTAACTAGTATGTGAACATTCCCCATCTCCCCCATCTTCTGGGTGCAATCATTCATGGTTTTGAGCAATATCGCTATTCCTAAATTATCTTTTGTGCTACACATTTGGGCTTCTGAACACCAATTTCTTAATCTTTTGCTACTTTACCTTTGTAACAAGTACAATATTACCCCGCTGTGCACAGATTTTGTGAGAATAAAAGCTTTAGACACTGTGATGGGAAGTGGGGAGTCAGAACAATTGATTAAGTTATATTTGTTGTAAGTAATTTTTATGGAGTCTCCTGCTTAGCACAAAGCCAAATACCTGTATATTGCATATACTGCTTCTTTTTCGTAACAAACAGTCTCTGATCGAAGAGAAGCCTGTAGACATGCATACAATTCAAGTAGGTAACTCATGAGCAAATAATCTGATTAAGTTCCGTAAGTCATGTTTTATTGTATTTAGAAAAAAAAAGTAGTTGTATTTCCTGTCAGTTAGATGGTGACTGTGCTCCCTTAAATGAGTTGTTACAGGGTTTTTTGATCTGTTTCTGTAGTTGAGACTAGCAATATTGCTGGGTTTGGGCAGTAAAAGCTGACCCAGTTTAGTCCACAAAATTGATATAATAGATACAGGCAAAATATGTTATTATTTGTGTATTGCACTAACAGACAGAAAGAAGGGGCTCTATCTAATGCCAGAAGTGCTTTAAGAATTTTTATTTTAGTGTTTCAAACTGAGTATCAAAATCTGCAACCTAGACTGTTTTCAATGTCTCGGGTTAAAATCAGTCTCCTAATCAATCTTCAGCTGTGACAGGGAGATTCTGTGTTCTTACAGAAACTTCTTGACAGCTTTTGTTAATTGTCCCGGGTTCGGTGTCCGCCTTGACCCATGCCTGCACACTGCCCTGGCACAACAGTTGGGCTCCTTGCTCTTGGGCAAACTCTGCCACACAGCTTCTCCAGCACAGACTGTGGGGAGAAGTGTGGGAAAAGGGCTTAGAGGGGTGCTGGACTCATGAGTTGTGATTTTATGGGTTTTTAAGATTGTTTTCCATGAGAAGTATAACTGTGATAAGTAAAGCTTTGAAGATGGTAGCTGACATCGTGCAGGATATTGTGGTTCTGCTCAATAACATGTCAGATGGTTGCATTCAGCTCCCGTCCTTACCACCAGTTGGAAATACATCATCTAATTACACTCCTCCAGAGCACCAGCATGTTCTTTAAGCACAGTGGGCTTTGTAAGAAATTCATTCTGAAAGCTTGTGAGAGTTATTGACTACCGAATCAATAGACTAGTGGTCTTATTGACTACCATATCAATAAATGAGTGGACTTGCTCTTCATCGTTTGTGGACTTTTCTCTTCTTTATTGGGTACAGGAAACTCTGTGAGTGTTTGAAATTATGCCTTAACAAATGTTACGTCCGGTGAGTCAACTAAACTTGCTGTTTACGTACTTCTGGTAATCATAATTTTACTTCTCCTCACTTCCCTATTTTATGCAGTTTTCTCTTTCATTTTTCACGTGGCTTGAGCTCCATTGTCTGGGGAAAATATAACAACAAGGGCAGAAATTCTTTTCCTTCACAAAATTTATTGAGATGATAACTGATAGTGCTGCAGTAGAATTCATTAAGATTGGTGAGACTTTGACAAAATAACCAAATATTCCCTGAAGACATGTGACTGAGGATTACTGTGCTGAATTTTTGTTCCTCTTTCCCCAAAACTAAGTTTTATGCCACCAAATACTGAGCCAAAAAAGTAACTATGTTTGAACTTATTTTTTTCATTTTATTCACCCCTGGAGTCAGTGTATTTCTTTGTACGTCGTCAGAACTCGAAATATCATATACTTTCTGTGGTAAGTAGAAAATAGCTTGTTCTTTTCTTACTGGTGTTTGCACAATAATTACTGTAGTCTGAGGAAGTGTGAACTTTCTTCCAATTTGTTTTTTTGGTCAATACAGAAAAATAAAAAGAAGTTCATCTGGAGTATATTTCTGTCATTAATTATCCTATTATAAGAATTTTACTGCATAGGCGTAAATATTACAACAATGCTGGTTACAGCAGCTAAGAGAGGAGTTTACTCCCAAATAAAGCCGGCATGTTTTGATTCAGGAAAAGCTAGAAGGTAAGGGATTTAAACTTGTTTTGCAAGTACTGTATTGTATAAATTATCCACATAGATTTAACCAACGTGTTACAATGAAAAGCTTCAACTATACGGAAAAAGAAGGAGGAATGTGGTATTCAGTCAGGCTTTGGGACAACATAGTGTGTCCCTTCTTGCCGTGTTTGTGTTGTGGGCTGCTGGATCTGTGTAGTTCACTGAGTTTCCTGATCGGTTCTGCAACAACATGGCACCTTGGTGATGTCCATGTTGAACAGGCTCAGTGTGCCCATGCAGGCTCAGGGGCCAGAAGCTGGGCTTTTGAGGACATGATACTTCACAAGGAAAGGCCTACGACTTTTTAAAATCTGTGTGCATGACTAGTGCATATCGCCTGTAAAATAGCTATAGAAACTAAGGCACAGGAGGAAATGCTTATTTTGGGTACTTTGCTTTACTTCAGTATTCACGTTAAAAATTTGACAAGGGTAAAAATGGCTGTACGTAGGCTTGCAAACCAAAACTTTGAGACCACAATGAGTTCAGTTTGCCCTTTTCCCTGTCATCATTTCCTGTGCGTGCTTGTATCGGAGATGAGAAGCTGACTTGCTGGTTACCAACAGCCAGTTTCCCTTTGCATGCCCCTTGCTTTAACCCCCGAAATGCAAGAAAGAACCTGTCTCTCTAAATCACCCTGCCATCCCCCTCCCCACCCTGCCTCCAGGCCCACAGCAAGCTGAATGACTTTTTTTTTGAGTAATTTGTCACTGAATTATTTTTTATAATTTAAATTATCAGCCAAAGGGCTCTAAATTTGATTAGGGACGGGTTGTATGATGCTTTATCACACTGCATCTGACACTGTGCATTGTACAATGCTAGGTGGGACACTCACAAAGCAAATCTACTCAAAGGTTCGTTTACACTATCCTGGAAAATATGCTGTTACATGAAAAACATTTTTAGGTGTTGTTAGCAGATAGATAGATTCCATGGTTAGCGGAAGTAGGGATATTTTCCAGAAGAGGATCATGCTGGCCTAATGCTAACAAAAAGTTTGTGCAACTTCAAAATAGAAATAAAGGTACTTTTGCCTCTGGGTTTTGTGTGCAAAAGATCATCAACAAAATAATTGAGTTTTCTTGCTGCTTGAAGAAATATGGTATTGGTTTTGCCCTCTAAGAATTTAAATAAGTGTATAATAATATAATTTAATATTTACTATGGATATTTCTATTAGACAATTTTATAACATATGCCTTATATTAAGCATGTTTGAAAACATGTATGTGTTTATTGTGAGTGTGTATATATGTATATTTTTATTGTTTTCCTGGAGAAGCCTATTCACATTACCAATATGAAATACTTCTTTTCCTGTAGATTCTACAGATCATGCTTTCATGTTTAATCTGACACCTTGCTACATCATGAACAGATCCGTCTGGACAACTTATCTCACCTGGATTCCAAGTGAGTCTCTCTTGACCAGACAATATATTCTGACAATGCAAAAAAAGCGAACACAAGCAAAAAGCTGACACTTCATCCTAAATCCCAAATGGAGATCAGTTTCTGTGATTAAGAATGGAATAGATACATTTTTGTGATGGACAGAAATGATGATTTGTGGAAATAAGCGTGTTTGAGTTTTATTTGCCGGAGCAGTTACCGGAGCTCTGCGTGCTGACTGCACTGTCCATGCAAACCTGAGGCTGTTGGGTGCACGTCCATTTGTCTGGAAGAAGCAGACAAGATTTGCAGCAGACAAGATTTGCAGCACACAAGCTCTTCTGGCCTGAAGAAGACCCAAGTCTTTTTATGGAGAGAGAATACCATTAGGCTGCCTGAGTATGGCAGGACTTCTGCCAAGAGTATGCATGCTCCAGAAGCTGGAAATGTGGATTAGCTGTGGAGCTGAGTGAACTCTGTTATCTTTGCTGAAGAAATTAAAACAGATTTTGAAACTGTTGACTCAAATATTTTATAAGACTAATGTTTTTGATTCAAAATCAGCTTTTTGTTTTTCTGGAAGTGACAGTTTTCAATATATGTATTTTTGTTATTTTTGGGGGGAGTCTTTAAAAAATATTGTATTTTGGAGAAAACTACTTTTTATCTAAATAGCGTGGCTGCATAGACGATTTTCCTCCCCACCAGCTATCATTTTCTTACCTGCAATGTCTTAACCAGGAAGTGACATCACCTTTTTGAAGATCGTCTTCAACGTCTGGTTTGATGGTGCCAAAGCGCTACACTGGAAAGAAGTCCTCTGCAGTGGACTCGACGATGAATACTCGGTGTGCGGAAAGCTGAAAGGAGGTCAGTGTGGAAAACATACATTGCCTTTCCATTGTCTGGCAGGTTCCCTCCACCACAGTGCCATATCCTGCCAGCCCTTTCTCACCACTAAGCAGATTGCTGAAAATACTAATTGATCAGCTCATGCAGACAGATTTTTCTCTCCACAATCTGACTGATCCACCTGCAGGCAGCAGACTTCAGAACAGGCAGTTCTCCAGTGCCAGAACCCCACTAAAATAGGGAGTTTCCAAATTCTACACTTTAACATCCTTGTACTGCAGTTTCTGTCTCCATAAATTTGAATTACTAATATCCTTCATCTCATTATGACACTTTTATTGTCATCATCTCTAACATGACATGGAAAGACTGCATTTGACTGCACTGCACACAGAACTTGAGAGGAGCTAGGAACACTGCTAATATCCAGAACACAGTTTATTTACATAAGTGTCTGGATGGGTTTTTAAAGAGATTCTCTACACCCATGTATAATGTTTTTTTTATTAGAGTCAATCCTGTTGTAGGGGCTAACCAGCATCAACATGAGACAGACTCAGATCCAGAGAATTCAGGCAGGATGTCAGACTAAAAGCCAAAAAGACCAGGAGGGACATCAAAATACACAGTCCATGCTGTCCTTGCTTTAAAAAAGAATATCAGCTCTTTTCAGTTATCATTCATCTAAACTCCTATTACAAGTTAAATTATTGGAGTTATCACAGTAGGATGGGTCTGTAAGAGATGTTGCAGGAACATTGTGGTTAATTCCTATTTTCTAACATGTGGTTTAGACAAATAGAGCTCTGGGAGAAGAAACAGGTGGGGACTTTATCATTGGAAGAGCGAATGGCATTGGCGGTGCTGCTGAGAGATATGTCATGTTGCTTTGAAGTTGTTTAGGAAGTTTGATGGCTTTATGATTAAGTAACCATTTATATTATAACTATCTCTGTTTTACAGAAACAATTGCAGCAGCATTTGACATTAAAGGTGCAAGAATAAAGTTCCCAAAGGTACTTTTCAGAATTTTATACAAAGAAATAACAATAGTAAAATAACATACTTACATGTACTTATTTTCTGGAATGAGTTGTTCACTGAAACTGTAGAAAACAGCAAAAGGAAATATCTGAAAACTTTCTCATGCTAGAAGTGATGACTCTGGAATGGTAGCACCTTTGAAATGCTAGATGCCCTCAGGTTATTGTTGCTCTGTTATTCCTCCTTTATTTTATAAAAGAAAAGATCGGAAGTATTAGTTAATGTCACCTTAGTAATTCCATCTTGTTTGATAAATTATTGTGTTTCCTTTTACCTGCTTGAGTAAATCCATCCATATTCTTCCTGCCCATTTCGTTCTTTATGTTCTCTGCGTGTGCTGATCTGTTCCTCCCTGAAACCCTTTGCAAAGATTTGAAGAGGGATAACAATATCTAAAGTAAAAGCAATGCAGTGCTAGGCTCAAGTTAGCCCACTCTCATCCAACACCTGCCTCATCAGCCACCTGAGGCTTCCCACGACCCTAACATTACCCTTACCATCCATATCAGTCCCCACAAATGTCACTAAGGAGACCCTACTGGCACAAAATCTCCAGCCTCCTCTTAACTCAAAGCTCCTGGGCCTCTAACAGTGTTGAATTCCAGCCCAGCATCTTTTCCAGCCCCAGAGCTGATAGTAGGCAGGAATGTCCTCTGCCATAAGCAGTCCTCCTATAGATGAGCTGCTTATGACAGACCTGATACTTCCTAATGGGACTCTGCCAGACTAGGAACTAGCCCTAATAATAGCCTTTAAAGTGAACTGGAAACTCTTGCAAGCCTCCCAGTCTTTAGATTAGTCCTAAGAGCCCTTCAGCTCCCAAGTGCTCATCCCCAGTTTGCCATACCAGAAGAGGAAGGTGACAGGCCTCAAACAAGGTAGGGCAAGACCTGGGTTCAGTAAGGGCCACCAAGCTGTCATTTGTCCTGGTGCCTACAAAAGTCTGTCCGTGCGAGGATTGGAAGATGGGTAGCTAGGCAACAGCTAAACCTGGGCTGATGCTGCTTTATGGGTCAGACTGATGGATGTGGATGAGCAGAGCGGTGGGTCTGGAAGGAATGCTGAGCTGATGCCACAAGTAGTGTCGCTTACAGTAGTGTGCACTGCAAGAAAGTGTGGCTGACAGAGCTGGGCTCATGGCTAAGGTTCAGGCAAGCAGTATCTCGCTAGTCAGGGAGCAGCTGCTCCATGCAGGGAAGTGAGCAGGGCCCTGACAGTGTGATTTACGTAGGCAGCTTGAGACCTCACACTAGAAGTGCTGGTTATACTTTGATCATGGGCTGAAGAGTGTCTACGGCACTCTTCTCACATGGGTCCTTCCTCCTACTCTCCGCTCTCTAACATACTTTGTCCTAACCTTGACATCATGTCCAAACTCAGGAGGATTTTTTTGCCACGAATAATAGTACGAGGTTGCTTTAGCTTTCACAAAACAGACATTTTATATATTCACATCATACATTCAGTATAAGTTGATGATTTTGCTAAACACTACTGACGCTGAACAGCAGCTAAATCCCCAGTACGTGTTTATAGCCGAAAACAAAAAGGTGCACTGTCCAGTACAACAAACTCTGTTACAACGCTGGTCAGAAGCTGTGTGGTGTGTAGCCTGGAGGATTTACCTGGGACTGTCTGTAAAATACAGAGGCTGTTATTGCAACTACCTGTGGTCTACATATGGGTATTGGGGCAAGAAGGTGGCAGAAATTCAGCAGAAAATAGAAATCTTGATAGGACTAAATCCTTGCTGGCTGCAAGCTATAAGGGCTAGTAAGGTTACTGCCTCACAGCGGGGACAAAAAGCCTGCTGCTGCAGAACGCAGCCTGGTCTGTCAACTCAGTTACTTCCCGTTTGTGGAGTCAGAAACGTTACTCAAGAGAACGGCTCTGGATGGGGGAGCAGGTGCCGTCAGGAGCACAGAACTCTGGTTTGAGAGAAGACCCTGACAAGTGCAAGCTGGACCACAGCCTAATGCTGTTCCTGAGTACCCCGGTCATGAGAAGAAAATTGAACATTATTTTTTTATGTACACTTATGTCTGAATACAGCCATGAGAACAGTCCCCGGTGGGAATCTTTCTTTTTCAGTCCTAACAGAAATCACCAGAACCATTCTAAGCAGCTACTTAGACAAGAGCAGACAGCATTATGCACTAACTTTCTTTTTTTTTTTTTTTTCTTGCTTGTTTTAGGGCAATTACTCAATTATTTTACAAGGATTCTCTGATGATTCTGAAAATACTATGATCGTTTGCTTGAATGTCACCATGATAGTAAAACAAGACCCTTTCTAAATGCAACAAATGTTTCAAATAATTCCAGAACACGGAGGTCACTTCTGCAAGCAACTAGAAACTGAGCTGCGAAATAATAAGCACACTAATTTTCCTGAGGTAGAATACATCATGTACTGTCTGGAAAGCTAGATGATGGATAGTCCTATCCATTTATAGCACTGCTGTAATCAGATGCTCAGCCAATGTGCACAAAATCTCCGGGAATTAGGCATCCTGATTAATTCACAGAATAGCACTGACTGGATGTCAGGCTGAAGACTGCATTTTGGTACTGTTCCTTGAGTTACAAAAAACCCGAGTCCTCAGACTGTGCTAAACTAATACAAGAAGTTTTGAGGTTTTGAAGTACAAGAATCAGAAGCTTGCCAGTACTCAATTTAAAATAAAACAGCAATTGAATGTGGGAACCCAGTTGTGTTCTTCTTTTTCTTTTAACAATAAAACTTGTTTGTACAATCAATTTGAGAAATATTTTTTATTCTCCTTTTATTTTCTGGTTCTCTTTAGATATTTCCTAATGTTCTGCTCTGTTTGCACTGAGCTGAACCAGAGGAGTAACGATTTGTCATGTGGTACTAGCTGATATGCATAACATCCAAAGCAGAACATGTTTCCAGTTACACTGATATGGTATGGCTGAATTTAGATATCCAGAGCTGTAACTGCAACCCCAAGCATGCTTTTAGCTCTTGCTCAGAGTCCGAGGGGCAGAGGCCGTACAAGCTGTCTCCTTCAGAAGCCAGATAGTCATTGCCCAGGAGGTTGGTCTATTCCGCAGTTAGCAGCAGCGTATCTAAAGCTTTTGCTGTGGCTTCTGCCTCTTGCGCAGCCCAACATTCCGCCCCCACCTTCCCTCTCTGTTGTGCCTCCATGCCTCAGACCTTTGGTGAGATTTTGATGGAGTGTTAAGATTTAGTCCTTAGGAAGAGAGCTGCTGTCCTTCCAGGCTTCATGGCGCTTTGGTGCTGCTGTATGGTGAAAGGCAGCTGACCAGCACAGTGTACAAACGCTTCATGCCTTCAGACAGGTGCCCTCCTTACCACGTTGGGATATCACGTCCTCTTTTCATCCTCAGCCCCCAGCCAACGGTTGCTTAGTGAGTTCGGACACTTTTCTCTAATGAACGGGTCGGTGTTGAAGGTGCAGGTCGTGCTGGCCACCAGGTCGTGCTGTGTCTGGCAGATTGCTTCCAAATGCATGGAAAAATGAAAAGCCAGAACAAACTAACCCTCTTTCAGGCTGCTAAATACCAAGCATGAGAATTAGTAGAAGTGAAACTTTTAATCTCACTTTACATGTAAAGGTGTTTTTCAAACTGGGTGTCAGAAAACTCAGCAAAAAAGCCACACCCAAGTGTACAGATACTCCATTTAATGCTTGGTTTCAGTACAGCTAGTTTGGCAATCTAAAGCAAAATCATCAAGAATCAGTAAAAATCTAAGAAGCAGAACTGTGTCATGGCTGGAGGCAAGAAGCCACGATTACATCCCAGTGGCAATGGCAAAGCATCTGTTCTTGCGTTCAACCCACAGACCGTTCCAGGAGTAGTCCATGATGGAATATCACAGCAGCTGCTGCTCACACTTGAACCAAGTTACCAGAGCTGCAGTCAGTTTCCTCTTAATCTAAAATATCAGTCAAAAAGCAGCCAGAGAGGCTGATAACCAGTTCCGACTTTTCTTCTATTTTGCTCATGTCAAATAGTACTACTGGTCTAAGGAACAATCTCATTGTATGATGTCCCTGTGTACCCATTTCACAGTGTTCAGCAACTACCAGGTGAAGCCTCAAAACAGTTTTTAGTGACAAAGTGTTCTGGGATTTTTGCTGCCACAGGTACCACAAGTACCACAGCTAGGAGAGACTAACAGCTCCTGGAAATCAATGACATTCACGTGCTTTATTTTTCATAAGCACACGTTTTAATGCCTTATATGTGTTACAGAAAATTTACAGTGTATGTAAAGGTAGAAATCGAGTTTCTGTATCTAAATAGGGACATTTACAGATAAACATACGTATTCAGTAGCTTGCATTGCAGACTTTTATAGTGCAGTTCTTCAGCTGAAGGATTATGATTACACATGCCAGCAGATAGGATTGCGAGGCAGAACGCAGGAGCCACAACTTTATAAAGCAAAGACCTTTCAAAGGCCTCAAGCTCTCCCCTGCGCATGACCAAAGGTTTCTGCTTGTCGTGGCGCTGGTGGCTGCCACGCCACGTCCCACCACGGGCAAGAGGAGACAGGTTTTTGTGAGGCGTGCGGTCAGGCAAACAACTTGCCTTGAAATGGCTGCAACAGCGTAAGGTGAAGGGCACGGCTGAAGGCAGAGCTTTGCCCTGCGTGTCTTGCTCCCAGGGCAGAGCTGGTACAAGGCTTTCTTTTCTTCTGCTGTTGTCCGGAATCAACAACAGTTATCATTTAATCTTTTTCCTTCCCAAACTTTCCTGAGCCCATGCTCGGGGCTCTACAGCAAGAGGAGTCTGCTTAGGATGAAGTGAATTACTTGGACTCCGTAAAGACTGATCTGAATGTTTCCCTTTCCTTCAGTTTATTGCGTCAGTAAACTTTGATCCATTTTTTACTTCTTCATTTCCTTGCTCCGTCCAGAGTTTGAATGGTGTGAACGCTGTGAAGGAAACCATTCACTATTTCTTGCTTGAAATATGCAGTGAGGCGCACACATCATGAGGAACCTGCATTTCACCAGAAGTTCCAGTGAGCTGTGCAAAGCCTCCTCCCTGGCAACCTGACATAAATCAAGAAAGGCCTTGTGTGTGGCATATTTATCAGAAACGAATATCCAAAGCCTTCACAAATATCTCTTTTTCTCTCCCTCATTACTGCTGTTTTTAAGCGGCTGTCAGGATTTGCTGCAGATGGGAAAATAGCTTTTCTTCACCCCCTCACCCTCTGTCGCCAAATATGTAATTATCAGAAGAAGCAGTTCCTGCAAAATGTGTTTTCCAGTAAAAGCACACACTTTTTGAGCTGTGTTGTTACAGTTTCATTTGATAAAAACAGTAAAGCATGCATAATTTCAAATGAGGAAATGTCCTGCTGACCACAATAACGTATACGTTTGCTGGCTGAAATTGTAACATCATTTGAGATAGACACACAAAGAAAATTCCATGTAGTTCAGGTATTGCAATAGCATATCCACTTTCCAGGGAGGTACGGGAAGGCATAAGCAATCCCTCAGTCACCAGCTAGCTTAGCTGGTAAAAAGCACGCGTCCTCACACTGAACAAATAGACTACGTGGTGCCTGCAGTAGGAAGGAGCTGGACTTGGTGACGCAGGAGATGCGCTCTAATCTGTGTCACAGGCTTCGAAAGAGAAACACAGCAGCGTTAATCCCTTTTGCACAATTTTTTTCTTGGCGGAAAATGCTAGTAATTGCCTTTGAAGTGTCAGGGTAGCACACATTATGCTGAAAGACTTCAGCTGCTTCGCTCTGCCTGTGCATGACTGCCAGCACAGGGAGCTGAGGGGCAGCAGATGGGGATAGTGACATTTCTAATGTGAAGAGATGGGGAGGGAGGGAGGGAAAGGAGGGAAGGAAGGGCAGCTTGTCTCTGCAGAGCTCAGGGGAGAGAGGACAGGAGAAAGGGAATCTGGAAACTCTCCTTGCTGGGGTTAGAAATGACTGTACTTTGGAAGTCCCAGAAAATAGTCACTGTGCACGTGTACTTGTCTTGTTGTTCACTTTGACCCTAAATTAATTTGACCCTGTTTTAGAATGACTTGGCTTTATTTCACATCTGAATATGAGCTGAACAGACTAGTAGCAACCTTTTGCAATCATATATCACGCCGAAGCAATCTGCCCCATGTCAGTGGGCATTGTGTGCAGTGGAATTTTCGTTACGTCTTATAAGCATTAAAGATGCTTTAACAGAGTAGCTATAACACAGAACAACAAACATCGTCAATGAAAGTTTCACATATGACTGTTGGAAAACCAGGCTGACAGCAGCAATATGCCTTTCTGATTCCCCGGGCTACCTTTCAGTGACTCTGACTGCTAGACTCACAGTTTTCCTACCCTGTAAAAGTTTTGGTGATTTTAGTATTCTAATTATAGAGGAAAGGGGTTCCTAAAAAGATCTAAAGTAATTGCTTATCTAGGACAGTCCAAAATATTAAAACAAAGAAAAATTATTCTCAGATGAGTAACAAGGAAAAAAAAGAAGTGGTTGTATGAAATAAATATTTATGGTAACTTCAGAATGTTGTGTACTTACTTTGCCCAAAGATTTTAAAAATTGTAGGATTCAACTCACTTAAATTTGAGATGCTTCAGCAAATAAGAAATAGTTTTCTACTTTTTCTTTTTGACACACTGGCATTATTTAAGGAAAGACCATCATGCCACAAAATCATTGTGATTCTGCTGATAAGCCAGGAGTCAAGCTGAGATGGTCATACTCATATTAGTATCTACTTGACAATCTGAGTTGTCCTGTAGGGTACAGATACACAGACCAGTTTTAAATTATTTTACTTGCTTTCTTCTGGAATTGATATGTAAAGGGAAAAATTAAGACTTTACAAACAATACAACAGGAAACAAGATGTTGGAGGAAGCAGATGAAACCATGTATTTTAACTTTGTAAATTTCTCTTAGTACTTTTGATCTTATAAAAAGCAAATGCTATATCAAATAGAACAAATAAAAAGACCTATACACCTCCTCCTTATGCACCTTTAGGAATGCATAACTGGGGTAGCCAAAATTTAGAATAGAATAGAATAGAATAGAATAGAATAGAATAGAATAGAATAGAATAGAATAGAATAGAATAGAATAATAGTTCAGTTGGAAGAGACCTGCAACGATCATCTAGTCCAACTGCCTGACCACTTCAGGGCTGACCGAAAGTTCAAGCATATTTTAGTGATGTCCTGGACCTGACTGGCAAACTTCTGATAAGCCCTACTGGAAGTGTTGAGTCGTCTCCAAATCTCACTGAAGCTGAGAGCTGGATATACTCAACAATATATACTTTCATATATCCCAGTCTTAGCACAATCATAATGCAGATGATTTTATTTAAGTGTAGATGAGAAGTCTGTGATAAAATAAAGAAACGGTATTTCTTTCCAGGCTGGTATTGGTTCTACTGCAAATGTTTTATACAAAAGTGGCTTGGTTCAAGATGCCGAGCCTGAATGTCTGTGTGTGGGACCGGGGAGCAATACAGCAGGGAATGCCTGCTTCTGGCCTCGCCGGAGAGGCAGTGCTCTGCAAAGTCCAGAGTCACTGTCACTGCCTGGATGCGAGTGGAAACACGACTGCTCCCTGTTTTACTGCTGGTCCCTCGATAAGTAGACCCAATCCTTGTGATAGTCCACTTCTTCACTCCAATATCGTGGTGTTCTGGGAGGAAATATGGAATAAAGTGACAAATATAATTTCAGTTTTGAAAATGTGGAAGAAAATAAGGAAGAAAGTATAGGTAGGGTAAACAGTTACATAAGATATACAATAAAATGCCTGATGTTTGAAATATTTATAGACAAAATATTGCAATATCAATGAGTCAGGCACTAATATTAGGTTTATTTGAAAGAGGAGACTTTTTCTAAACATTCTGTCAATACAACAAGGATGACTAAGACATCATAATTCTGTGAGAAGAGCTAAAATTCACCATAAGCTCAAGGTATTCAGCAATTACAATCATAACAATCTGGGGTTTTTTAGTACTTGGATTGCAGTGGTGCCTTCTGTAAGTAGTTTGTAATCAAGACTGTTGCTTCCCTGCTGCGTACTGTATAAATATTTATGATATTAGTAAAATAATATTTTAAGTATTCTTTGAAATGCGAATCATGGCCAGATCCAAAACACTTACTAAGCAACTAGCCCCAAGAGACTGAGCCAGAATCCCTTAATTCTGCAGTAAGATTGTTTGACATTGCCAGAGAGCAACCCATAAATCCTACACAATGAGGGGACTTGTTCGGTACAGTGCGAGGTAGCTTTGCTCTGAGGACGGCAGACAAACTGAATTCATTCTTGTTTTCCAATGCAATTTCCACTGTGATTTGTATTTCAAAGCATGAACAGCCTGAAAAGCATATAAGCACATAGCATGACACAGTAAAGTATATACAAGAATCTAAGCACAAGGATTTTGCTGGAATACTGTCATGGTTTAACCCAGCAGCCAGCAACTACGCACTAGACAGCTTCTCGCTCATCCCTCCCCTTCCCCCCCAGCAGGATGGGAAGGAGAAAATGGACAAAAGGGAAAACTTCTGGGTTGAGATAAAGACAGTTTAATAAGACAACAAAGGAAATACTAATGCTACTAATGAATATACAACAGAAACTCTACACAATGAATTTTTTCTCACCACCCAATGACCAGCTGGTAGCCCGTCCCTGAGCAGTGACTGCAGAATCTGTGGCTTTCCTGGAGCTCACGAATTTTGCAGATTTCACCAAACTCATGAATTTTGCATAACTTGCCAAACTCATGGAAAAAAAGACCGAACTCCCGGAAAAGTTCAAACTCCCAGACAAGAGAGAATTTGAACTCGCAAAAAAGAGAAAGGGCTCCCTATCCCCCAGCCAACTCTCATTCATAAACTGAGCACGATGTCTATGGTATGGAATGTTTCCATTGTCCAGCTTGGGGAGGCTGCCTGGCTCTGCTCCCTCCCAGCTCCTGAGCACCTGCTCATTAGCTGAATATGGGACTAGAGAAAGTCACTTCTTAGCAACAACTAAAAACATCAGCGTTATCAACAGTCTTCTCCTACTAAATCCAAGACACAACAGCTACTGGGAGGAAAAATAACTCTGTTCCAGCAGAAACCAGCACAAATACCAAGCTGAAAATAGAGCCAGATGCCTAACTGTGGTGAGTCTTGACCGTATGTATTGTTTGGATGTTTAAATTGATGTTACATGGATTTGACATGAAATTCAGCCTTTTTTGCAATGGTCTCACACATTGCCAAGGGACATCACGTTGACCACAGCTCTGTGAAATAGAAGTTGGTAGGCAAACTGAACTACCATATTTTCCACCACAGTAAAGCATGTGGCTGTGTTATCAAAAAGGTCCTAACACAAGAAGAACTTTGGTGCAATCTTTAGACCAAATCACTGACCATTTCTGTGATTGTTTTCTCTATTTTTAGGCTGTATCTGAAGGTTGAGAAACTAAGAATAAAGCAGTCTTTTTTGAGGCACATTGCCTGTATTCAGGTGGAAACCTTTCAGTCTGCTCTCTCTTAGTGGGACTGGATGGTTGTCCAGTTTCCCAGAAGTCATTCACAGGAGCCACTGTAGACTTGTCGACCTGAGGAACAGCAGTGTCACTCCTCAGTGGACTGGGGTGGCTACTGCCAGCCAACACCCTGCACTTTCTTCTCTGCAGGGCTGTGAGCCTTCATCATGGTGTGGGTCTGAAGCAGTCTGATATTATGAATTAATCTGCTTTCCCTAAACTTATCATAGTAAGTGTCTCATCATGTGCACAGTAACAGACACACTCTAGCGGTTGCACGGTCACCTCAAATTTCTGCGCATGATAAGTTTTTCTACCGAGAAGAAATAAATATCAAAGGGTTAAAAACCCAAGCTGACTCTCATCTTGCTAGGCTACCACGTTTTCCAAGTGCTTAATCTTAAATCTCCTACATGACATTGTGAGTATTCCCACTTCCCTTCTTCCCTGAAAACTGTGAAACAATTTGCACACCTGGACTTGAAGTGAAGGCCTCCCCATCAGGTGAGGTTTTTGCTCTGTTACTGGGGGTGCATTTTAGTTACTGCAGAACAACAGGGTTCTTCACAGAAGCCAGGAACCACTACTTTATAAATGCATATATGCTAAATAATGAAACTTATCATATCCTACAAGGTACATTTTTTGAGTTGTCGTGACAGTGTTATTCCCTCCTCAGGAGATCTTGACGAGCATGAAAGCAAACTGCACAATGTTGTCTGCATGCTTTAGATTGTTTTTAATCTGTTTGTTTCTGTTGAAAAAAAAAACAACCCACCATAATATTTGAGCATTTAAACAGGTGAGATAAATACTAAAATGTTCAAGAAAGAAATGGAATATGCTCTGTGTGGGCTTTAAATTCTTAATAACTCTTCCAAAGTTGGTATCAAGCCCAGAATAAAAGGAGGAGGTTGGCTGCAAGTTGGTGCCTCACTTTGTAAAATCAACAACTGCTCTCTGAATTACAGTGCTAGGAGAGCTTATCCTTGCTGACGATGGACAGGCTATTATCTTGCTGAATAAAAAATGAGCAATCAAATGTGAAAGGAAGCTTTGCACTTGGAATCAAATTCTACACATCCTTAAGCGTGACACAAACTCGCTTAAGTCAATGAAACCATTTTTCAGAAGGATTTTTATAGCTTGGCCCTTGATAAGTGCCTACACATAATATGCACTTGTCACTATGCTCCTGAATGACTCAAAAGACTAGTAACGTGGCAGAAAGCCTTTCACCTGTAGACTGTCAGTTTGAATCTGTCAAGCAACCAAAAGTCCCTGCTGCAAGACATTTTATGCAAAAAGACCAAGCACTGCTAGAAGAATATTAAGGCTGCATGTATAGTTATATACTCAAATCAGGAAGGGTTGTCGCTCATTTTTAATGTGCGCCTTTCTGCTACAGCCTAACAATTCAGTCTTTAATAACCCAAGCACATACCACCTTTCGAGCAATGCAGTACAGGCATTTTCACCAAATCTGCCGAAATACTTGCTTTGATGAACAGAAATCATTATTCTGTTTCTGAGCACCCCGTAAGCTTATCATGGCCTAAGCAAAGGAACAGAAAAACAAGCACACATTCGAGTGGCACTGTACATCACGGTCACTGTCATTATCAAAGTTTAGTTGTGCTGAAAATTTCTTTCCTGAAAATCCATTCAGTTAAAATACTAAAGCTGAAAGGAGGAATACCTGTTTAAACTATGTGGAAATTGATCCCTTATATAATCAGGAATATTAGTGATTGCCAGTTATGGATTAAATAGGCTTTGCCTCCTGGGATATCATTTTCTGTCATCAAATGAAATGCAAGAGACCTAATTGCTCGCTAAGCCTTTTCACAGGAAAATCTGAACAAGAATATGAACACCTGAACAAGAAACTCTCCTAAAGACAAGTTCTGTTGCCTTATTTATTTCTAAGAAACTCCACCACTGAAGGTCTCCCCTTTCCTGAAGATCTCTCCACATATTAGCAAATTTCCACTCCTCTCCTTACTACAACACCTACTGCGTAAAAATCTCCTACAAGACAGAAGGGTTTTTTGCTAGTCGAGTGGCTCAGGGTCACTAAACTCCATGCACAGGCTGAAGTTTTGAAGAAGGTTTTGTTGCAGGATTACCCACAGGCTGAATTGGCACCTTTTAAGGCTCTTCGTGAAAAGAAACCTAAATGAAGATGCTAATTCATGTAGCAGTCATGTGCGATTCTTCTGCTGCAGCAGGCAGAGATTTTCCTCTGGATGGTTGTATAGTACAACTGCCTGCAATGCCACACGGCATGCTTTGAGCAAAAAATGGGTTGAGAGCCCTGAAAAATCGTGTGACGTTTAGAACAGACAGAGCTGGAAAGTCTTTGTAACATAATTTGTTTGGATTCTAATTCCTGGTCAGCACTTTCAACAGATTCACTATTAGGTCAAGATTTTCAGGAGCTGCTCTTGGGCTACAGGCAAAGTTCAGATTTAGTCATACAGGACTGAAATGAAGAGAACTATTTCCTTGCTTAAAATGAGGCGTTAATTATCCTACTAATTGAAACCAGACTAACTAACTTTGAGAGTGATTGACACCACGCAAGTAGAGTTGTAAGAAAAAGCAGTAGCCGTGATGCTGAGCCACTGAGGAAGCAGGCAGCAGAGTGTGGTCAAGGACTGCTTGTGCCCAGAAGGGTACTTCATTTGCATGCTAATCGTGGCAAAAACTGCCTGTGATGGCTCAGGCACCTCCACAGCTTGATGCCAAGCCCTCTGGGGAGCTGATTTGGCTGTGATGGTGAGCGTCCTACCACTGAGATCAGAGAGCTCCTGTGCTGCATGCCCGGTCAGCAAGCCAGAGGGGCACCTGAGCTGCTTCTGCAGCCACCAGCTTGGATCTGGGTCATGAACACCTCCTTCCTTCTCCCCTGCTCCCTGTTTGCACCGAAGAATGAAGAGGAGGCTGTCTCATCCATTGGTATGTAAATGGAGAGTCATCTGATCAGCAGCTGTGAGCACCTCTGCCCATAATTCAGCATCAGCCTGAAAGTAAGGCTGGGAAATATTATTATTCAGTGGAAGGGAAGGGAACAGCTTCTGTTGCCTTGGAGCTATTGTTCCTTTCACTAGCAGGGCTGCTTTGAATATTAAAGAAACTAATAGCGATCCAAATTAAAAACTGTGATTAACGCTTTGTTCCAGCCTTGTGTGCTTATGCTGTGAGAAAGCAAGAGATAACAGAAAACCATCCAAATCCTGTCTTGCAAAAGTGAACAAGTTCATTAAGTTGTACAGTGGCTGCTGCAATAATGGTATTTTATAGTGCAAAGTGACTCCTGTGTTTGCATTTGACATGAAGCTACTGTTCTGGTGAAAGCAGAAAACACGTCTTATTTGATTTTTAATTAATAATGTAATTTAACAGGAAGCACATTTTCTTTAATTTTTGTGCTGTGTTTTGTTGTTGTTGTTGTGGCCTGGAACACTACTGTGAATATGTCCTGCAATGGCACGTCCATGAAGACTATTTTTAGATGCATCTTTGCCATTCTTTTTTACGGGCTTAGTATTAACTTAAAACATTTTTTCTTGCCTCTGCTTCTATCTTCAGTTACCACCTCCATACCAGCCACATGCCCTTACACATTCTTTCAATTTCTTTTCTCAAGACAAGACCCAGCTATTCTATTTAAATGTACTTATCTGTATTTTTTTTAAATTTAAAACTGCTAAATCAAATTGTTGTGCATAGAGCTTTTGTGTATGACGAGTATGGCTGAAAATGATTGTTCGTTTAATCAGCACATGCTAGAAACATTTATTATAAAAAAACCACCAGAAATAAGAAAAGAGCTGAATAAAGAAATCATGTGTATGAGTATATCTATGTATCCATAAAATCTTGAGCAGCAGCCGTAACAAAGGGGTTGGAGCTGCGTTTTAGCACAAGCTGATGCGGTTCAAGCTGCTTCACAGCCTGATGTAGCCACTTTGCTGCATGTGTTCCCCTTAGTTCCCTTATTTGGGTAACGGCTGCAACTACCCTTACAGCATGAATATGCTGAGTTTATTAGGGTGGAAGACATTTCTGCACAAACCCCCCTCATTATATCTTTACATTTCCCTTATGTACAGATGTGGATCTCATCTGTAAAGATGAAAGGTTACCTGAAGGTTTTCTAAATTTTATAAAACGCAGACACACAGAAAACCCCAAACACCTCTAACCTGGGGAAAATTGGCACAAGTTATTTCTCCTTGCAGGCTGTACCTTGTGTTAAGAGGTGTTAAGCAGCCACAGCTTAGGGTATTACAAGATTCAGAGTGCTGAAAAATCTGATGATAATATGAAGCTGGTGCATTTGATCACACATATTAGAGGTTCTCAGATTTTTGTCCAGTGTCTGGTTTTATTGGTCTCGGTCTGTTCAAAGCTGAAGAAAGCATACCTTTTTCTATTGTTTTACAACTGTTCGACAATTTCCATGTGGTGAAAGTTGATACAAACTCCTTAACTTCATTTAGAGCCAGAAAGTCTTTGCAACAGTTCTGGCAAGGCCATTTGACACAACACAGTTTGGAAAGGTTTTTTTAAGTATTAAAAATTAATCTAAACTTATGCTTCTGCAGAAAGTATTCCCACAGCAGTCCTACACCAATTAGGACTTTTCATTTCCTAGCTTTGAAGTACAACACTCACCTGCTTGCTAATATGCTGCGTAATTGCTAACAACCAGGTATGGGACTTCAAGGGTAATCTTCTTAGAGCAGTAGAGTGTCTGTATGTCCCATGCAATGAAAAGGAAACATCCTCGTACTTTTCACTGAAGTACTGAGAAGAGCTAAATGTTTTTTCAAAGAATCTGGAAACAGAGATGTATAAAACTCAGTGATTTTCAAAGCTGTTGTCTTTAGTCTTGGGATGGTAACCTTCTGCTGCTACTGCTGTCAGTTGTGACTGAGAGTGGTCCTTCAGATTTGCTGATAAAGGCACCCTGTGCTACGGCGGGAATTTGGGTGCCAAGCATCAGCCTGCTTTAGGACGTGGCAGAAGAACAGAGCGGGCAACATTCCTGCAGGAGCTGAAGTGTCCATGAATGAGAAATTCTGCTGCTAGATCTCCAGTCATGTTGTCCTGAAAGCAGTTTCACTGGAAACCTGGCTATGTATAACGGCCGTGCAAAAAGAGCTGTGGAACATGGAGATCCCAGTTTCATCTCCCGGGTGAATGAACTGGGGAGTCACCAGTCTCAAGAACATTTGGCAGACCAGAGAGCTGTGCCTGGGAGAGCACTCTGACCACACCAGACTAGGCACAGAAACTAAACTCTGCTCCTGACTAGTTGGGCAAAGGCACCTGTGGTGAGTCTCTTCATAGCAACAGACTCACAGGCTGCCCAACAGGACTGGTTATTTATTTAAATGTAGAGACTTCACCACACTGTAGCCCTCCTTGACTTTTGCATGTACTCCTTCTCTAAAGGAATTCCCAAACAGCTTGATTTTAACTGAGGTTTTACATCTCCACGGGTCAGCGTTAAAACTGAATGCAATATTTATTCTGACTTGTGTGCCAAGAAATGAAGAATTACAGGTCTGTGTGTTGCATGTGGCTTCAAACTTGGAGACTGTTCAGCAAATAGGAAATCTTTACTCTACAAAGTGTAAAGCAGTCTTTTCACTGGATTCAGAAAATACCGTACAGCAGTGTTAGTGACAAAAAATGAAGTGTTTAAGGATGAAGGTGTTGGGGCAAGCAAAATGTAACGAAGAGAGAAGGTGCTTTATTAGTCTTACCAGCTTAACACTTCACTTACAGAACATTGCCCTATCTATTTAATAGCCAGCAGTGATGAGACGCTTGATTTCGTTATCTTACTACTGTGTTTTGCCTTTTTCTGGCTACTCGATGGAATGTGAATTTAAGTCTAGCCTGAAGAAAGAGGTTCCACGCAATAATATTCTACCATCACTTATGGATAGAAAGATTCATTTATGTTTATACACACATAAAAGAAGGAAAGTGCTTTGACTTGAGTGCAATATTTTATAACTGATGAAAGCTCAAGTAAAAAGAAGAATGTAGTGAAATCTACAGCCTTAGGGTGGACTCCAGTCCAGATTTCCCTGTACAGACATTACCTGCTAGAGCAGCTTTGCAGTTCACTCTGGAGACACTAAGCTGCTTCTGTAGGGTGAGTCATTGGTACTCCTGAGGACTTTCTTTGCCATGAAGGAGTTCAACTAGTGATGACCTGTGGATTTTGTGATGAAATCAAGGATTATATTGTCCAAAGTCAATGGCAAGAAAAGTTTAGGGAAGGAAAAGTCCTTTCGTGTACTTGACAAGTAGGCGATATCGGACCCATGACATATACCTCTGAAGGGTGGAAATTCATTATGATGGGTGTTGAAATAGTCAGCAGTTTGGGTGATATTTGTCCTATACACATCACTTTCCCATTGGACATAATCTTGTGGCAGGATTAAACCAAATGGTTTGCTGTGCAGCCAATGCCACAAGAGATACAGTCAGATAATGGATGACATTTTAAAAATAAAATTGTACAGGGATGGTATCTCAAGCATGGAGTTAAGTGGACTTTCCACTTCCTCTGTTAACCTCAGGGTAATGGTATAGTAGACAAATAATAGAATCATAGAATCATTAAGGTTGGAAAAGACCTCTAAGATCAAACCATCACCACCAAGCCTACTGAACCATGTCCTGAAGTGCTACATGTACACGTTTTTTGAACACCTCCAGGGACAGTGACTCCACCACTTCCCTGGGCAGCCTGTTCCAATGCTTCACAACTCTTTCAGTAAAGAAATTTTTCCTAATATCCAATCTAAACCTCCCCTGATGCAACTTGAGCCCGGGAACAGTTTGCTTAAATAGCAACTCAAATGGAGAAACAGTGATGCTAACTGTGGAAGAAGTTTATGGCAGAATGTGTTAAGCACTGAAATCCCAGCAGGCTCCTCTACTGGTAGTCCACTACACAAAGGTTTTGGAGAACCCCCTGTGCTGAACCAACAGCAGCAGGATGCTTTGAACACCTTGATGTGGTATCCGGGAGATCAGGTGAAAATTCAACACTCATCACCTGGAAGACACTGGGTTACTTCGCAGCACCTTTGAGGGAAAAGCATACTGCAGAAGTGAAATTAATCATTGCTTTTCCTTGGATGTGATCCAAGACCCAAGTCTTCTTTCTCCCTCCCTAGGAACTGCTGACCTCCTGCGTGAATAAGCAAAAGCCATCATTCAACCTGTGTATAACAGAAATTGTCCATCTAGAGAGTACATGCAGCCTGCTCTGAAATTTGTTATGGAATGACTGGAATAAAACTGTTGCGCCTGCTCGAGAGTGTTGGTGCAGTGCAAGGGTCACTAGAGACCTGTGGACAACTTTACAGAGACCATAAAGCTAAGCTCATGTCGATGCTGGTGGAATACTGGCCTGCAACCTGGACCCAAATAGTCGCTTAGGACCAGTATGGGGTACAGTGTATTCTCAGACTGAGGAACTGGAAACTTTAATCTCCGGATATGAAAAGGCTATTATTTGTCAAAAACAGGTGACCACTGCTATCAAACATGATACTGGCCAGATTGTCAGAATTGCGACAGAAATAGAACAAACTGCTAGACATCATTGGTAGGACATTTTTATGAGATGTGTGCCATCTGCAAACGGCATATCGTGTCTAATGTTACATCCTATGATCATTGTGTTATTGTGCTGTATTTTATTAGTTTTACTATTAATACATTTTTATATCCATGTTTGTCACGTATTGCAGTGTTGAAAGCATGCATCACCAGTTGTTACCTGATTGGGGCTTAAGTGAATGCCCAAATCTTCCCCCCACCCTCACCCCCGGCGAGGCAAGATGAGTAACAGTACCTTCGCTTGCCGCAGTGGTGGGTTTGCTGGGTGTTTGGTGTATACCGAGGGGTGAGCGCGACTGTTCACTCAGCTCCGGTTTCAGCCTGACACACAGCTCATGCCACAGCCTGACGTGTGCTGGAGCAGCCATTGGGGCACAGTGAGAGCAACGCATAGGCAGGACGCAGTGGGAAGAAGAGATAAGGGCCACTCTGCAGCTGTTGTCACCTGGATCCTCTAGTCCTCTCCAGCTCCCGTCTCCTGCAGAGCAACCATCAGTCGGTTTCTTCAGAGTCCACTAACAAATGGAAATGTATAGACCACCCTCCCAACCTGGAAGGTAGAAATGCGCCAGCTACCCAATAACCCTCTGGGGCGGCTCAGTCAGCAGCCAGACCGCTGAGGCTTCCACACTTGCTGGTGTGGCACAGGAATGCCCACGCCATGAGGGAGGACGAAGGGCGAGCAAGCTTATCATTGGACGGTATCTGCTTTGCCCAGAGGTGTGCAAGATAGAGAGTTGGTGAGCTAGACAATATGTGAACTGATGAAGTGATGAATTAGAGAATTCATGTGTTACACTAGTCTGCACAAAGGGCATTGAGCCCACACTTGATTTTTGTTTTAACTTCATGAACTCCTGAAATAAAGTTTCACTGTCTGAGTATGTTGTCCTGTAAATTTTAGAGATCCAAATGAACGGCGACATTTTGACATGCAGCAGAGATAAAAAACTGGTAGAGAAAGTGAAAACTGGTAAATTACTTCCTTCAATTGATGTATGTCTCCGATTCCTAATGTTTGTTCTGTTTAGACATGAGATGGGTATACCATGCATAGCGTAAGATATCTATAAATCATTGGAGATTTAGACATTTCTTAAGTAATAATACTATTTATCTTTCAAAAAGAGAGAGTGCTCTGCCTTTAAGGATGAGAAAAATCCTTGCCAAATCATCTAGGCCTTTCGGATAAGAGTTAAAGTTTCCCACTTTTCTTTGTCTGTCACTATTTCTGTAACTGTTAAAAGATCTGCCTCGAGACATGCCTTGATCCAGAAAGACCAGGGTGAAGCAAGGTTGTTTGCATTTATGCTTGTGAGGGTTTACTTTAGGCACAATTATTCAAGTTCAGATGTTTAAATGTTCGCTCTTTCTCTTGTTTTAGCTTAAGAGAATTATTCATACCCGTAAAAGAGAAGATTCTAATCCAAACCTCCTAGCTTTCTCTGAGGACCTCTGCTGCTGGGAGATTTTTTCAGTTGGTTCCTCCTTCCTTTCCCTATCCTTGTCCTTATCTAGGGAATTTTCCTCTACCGAAGGAGACTACAAAGCTTACAGCATGCCATGCATATCTTACATACTGTCCTGGGAGTCAGCTGCAGAGTCACCATTTCTGTCTGTTGCCCAGTCAATGAAAATAGATTCTCAGTCCTACAATTGCGAATCACAACACGGGTCCTAGCTGCCTTGCCTGACTTTGCTTGCTTTGTATGAACAAAAGGGAAGATGGAAGGGGCAGGGTTTTCCAAGAAAAAGACTATGCCAGGAGCTCGTTACTGAGTCAAATAAGCTAATTCCAGATCTGCTCAGTAGATTTCTGTGGAAAACTTCTGTTCCCTTCTAAAAAGAAGCTCTACAGTCCTTTGGTGTTTGGCAAGAAAGCAGTCTGGCTGAAAGTGTTCTGGAAAAGCTGCTTCCCAGCTCTCTTACAGCAAGTGCTTGCTCATTAGTGGGAGTCGTTTGCTAGAACTGACTCCACTGCAGCCTCTCAAGTACTGCCAGTCAGCAGCTTTGATTGCTGGGGATTTCTTGAAGCAAGTGACAAATGTTTCCCTTCACCTGATGTGGCTGAGAAAACTGGCAATTACCGGTATGCTACATCTTGCTGTTTAAACCTCTTGGCTTCTCTGGGTGAGGCTGATTGCCACTCTGTGAGATAAAGAGTGGTTCGCTTTGAGATATCGGGATGCACAGACATTGATGTTCCACTGTCGCTATGGTATTTTTGTCAGGACTACAGCAGCAACGGGTTAAAGCGTGGGTGAGGGGGAGGCTCAGGGAACCTTAGTTGCAAAAGGGATTAGTAGCCTTGTTACACAAGTCTGGAGGTTTAATTCAAAGGCCTGTTGAGCCCAGAACTTCTTTTATGTTTGATGCTGCTATATTGCTTTTAATAACATCACTGTTGAGGGTAAGCGAATGTGGAATTCACCTGCATTTCCATTTTGCATTTTATTACGTGTTCCTTTACAAGTTCAGTAATTATTTGGCAGAGAGCCTGATAGAGAGAACAGAAAGTGTATGCTGAAAAGTCAATATATTCACTATCTGGTCACTATATTCAGCTTCTCTGTGCATGAGGTAACAGCACATATAAGAAGCAGCAATCTGTAGTCCAGTGAGAAAATGGCAAATTTAATAGCAAACAGGTAGACAAAGAAGTAAAAGCAATTCTGCAGGAAGGTGGCAAGGGAATAGTGACAAAACTTGCTGTGGGGAGGTCTTTAAGGTCTGGCCGTGAAAGGCCTGACAGCCCTTTGAGCCCTGTAATGCTGTGTTGGCACCGACTGCAGAAGCTGAGGCTGGGGCACAGCTCTTTTGCTGACTCTGCCGTGGGATGATTCTCTCTGACAGAGCAAGCAGCTGAGGTCAGAAATCCTGAGACGACTCAGGGAGACTTGCGAGGTTTCATCTGTCAACGCCCTTCCCTTTGTATTGCATGGATCCACCGTGTGGATCCTTGGGATGAGGCTAATGAAGGTCTTTAAGTTGCAATTAGCAGCTTGGCAAGGGAAAAGTGATGCGTGGATACAACAGTTCTCAGCTGCTTGCAAAAAAGAAATGGGTAACTACTCTTTGTGGTCCCAGTGAGGAGGATCTGCTCAGACATATGGTTGGTGTTGCTGTAAGCCATCACTACACATCCCTTCCTTGCAGGCTGAGGTGACCTGAGGGTATTCAGAGCCCTGGCTGTGGTTTGTCACAGCTTTAAGTGACAGTTCTTCCAGGTTTTAGTTTTTGTCCTGTTGCTAGTGTCCCAAATAGTTTACATAATGGTCGTCAGTGAGTGAGTGGGAAGTACAGAAGTGCTATTCATTATTCTTGGGAAAGACAGGCTAATGTTTGAGGCACCTTCCCAGCGCTCAGGAGCAGCACATTCAATGCCTTTGCTCTGCCCAGAGCGCCTGCAAGAGTAGCTCCACCTGGGCTGCTCTACACACAGAAATCCCAGATACCCGCCTCGTGCCTGTAGCACCATAGATGTGTCTGTCTGATTGTGCAGCCCTGGGGCAGTGGGTCCTGCTCATCCTGCACGTGATGGACTTGCTGTGCATGTGCTACAGAGCAGCCATACATCTGGTGCTTCTGGAGGTCATGCACCCTGGGAAGAAGCAGACTTCTGGACACTCGGGCAGGTGTGGTGGTCTCGGTAAGGAGGGAAGGCATTTGGGACTGAGTGTGAAGTGGTCTTGGATGTTCCCTCATTTGATTTCTGCTGTGTTCACGAAAAAGGACTTCATAGTGTCTTGGCAAAGAAGCAGACTGCACCAGCAAAACAGCAGATGCCAACCTCAGTCTGAGCAAAACAAGCAGCAAAATTCTGTTTTTTTTGTCTGTCAGTTAAGTAAAAATACAGCAAAAAGCAAGAATTAATCAAGTGCAGCTAGTGATGACATAAATATTAGAGTTTTGATAGCTCCTCTGTATAGCACTCACCGAGACCAGTTAGCTGACCAAAATCTGCATAGGATTGAGTGGGAAGGGAGTCCCTGAACACGTATCAACTACATCTTCACTGAGAATACAGGGTTGATTTTTCAGCAAGTAACTGAGGTGAACATTTAACTGTTGGTAAAACTCGTGATGACTGTCACACAGGGTAACTAAGCTGAGTGAGTAATTCACAGTGCTTGAGATTTGTTGTGAATTTAGCTGCTTCTTCAGCTCATGAGCTTTTTATAAGTGGCATGCAACTTTCTGTACATTATCTGTGATTCAATCTGACTCAAGTAGGACCTCAACTTAAGAAGAACTAGGGGCATGATGATGAATTTCTGTGGCAGTGTCTGACCTGCATTAGTTTCTATGTTGTTTTCTCTCCACAAGATGTGGAATTATAAATAGTCCAAGAGAAGCATTGACTACTGAGTGTATGACTGCAAGTAGTCCACGTGTGTCGTGTTTTGGTACATGGTGTAGCTGATGGATGCCTCAAACTCTGGTAGTCAGAGAGAGGCTCAAATCTTCCCTCGTGGTTTCACATTTTCTCAAGATGCAGGGAGCATGTCAGAGCGAGAAGGCAGATGGTAAAATTTATAGTGGTTCAGGAAATGTTAAACATGCTTTTTTGGGCTAAGGACACCTTGCCCAAGCGTTATTCTTGAGTAACTTCTAATAAGAGGTGTTAACTGTCTTCAGTTTCTGTCAAGTCGATATAGTTTCAGCTGTGAAATATTTCACAACATTGTTGTCTGACAAATGACATTTCTTCTGTGCTGGGATGCTGTTGATACCTTTTGGGAGTTCTGTCTCTCCACTTTGTGGAAAAAAATACTGAAGTTGCTTAGGAGCACAAGTTTCATTGATTTTCCAAGAAAATTAAAGGAAGGTTTATGTCCCAGGCTCAGGCAGAATTCACTGGTTATCATGCCATAGTAGATATTTTTTCTGGGGCTTTTATATGGTTTCCTACCTAAGCACCTGAAAGACTTTGTTTGTTTGTTTGTTTGTTTGTTTGTTTGTTTTGGTGGGTTTTGTGTTTTTTTCAAAATAGGCAAATTTGCATGGTGCTGCAGGGATATGACAGGCTGGGGCTGGAAAAATACAGAAGTGCTGGTGCAGAGCTGTGCAGAGCTGCTACGTCAAAAGGGTATCTGGTTCTGGACTCTTGCGGGGCACCTGGTATTTGTTTTGCTGCTCTGTTACTTCTTCCAGGCCTAGAAAGGCCCCAGAGAAAGTGGAGAGGGTTTGTGTGTCTTCAGCCTATTAATATATACACACACTAAGTGATTTGCCTAATGTCCATGGCACTGCAGTGGAGTGAACCCAAATCATCCTGCGTGCACCCTCAACGTTCTCTGCCTGGGCAAGAAGAGAGAAAGCCACCAACGGTGACAGTGCATTCAGTTTCAAGCCTCGCCTTGCTGGCCCTGGGTCAGAAATGGGATATGTGCTCTGCTTGTGACGAGACAGCACCTAGCAGAAAGCTGAGGTTTTTTTTCTTCAGCGTTCCCAGGTAGGAACGTGGGCTTGGATCTTGCGCTCAGTCCCTGCTTCTCCATCCAGGCAGCTTCACGGTGGTATCTGTCACGCCTCAGGGTAATAGAGCGACTTGTTTATCTGCTGCAGCGAACCCTGCTGAGTCTTCAGAGGAGTGGAATTACATTCTGGATGGTGACTTGGGCTGCAGCCACATTGCTGAACACTGGCTAAAATTTCCCCCTGGTTGTTGCCCTCACTTTCTCCCCCATCAGTGGTGACAATGTTGGGAGCATTAACACAGAAAAATCTGCGGAAGCTGTTGGCATTTTATTCAGTGTGTCATCTTGTTGTCTTCAGCTGGATGATACAGTGCTGCAAATATTGTAAATATTAGCCTGGGCTCATGTTCCTCTCCCTGTTGGTTCTGCTGGTAAATCTTGGGTTCATTTTTATTGAAAGTGTGGGTAGGACAACAAACCCTTCTACTCCCATCCAGCAGCAGAAAATGCCATTTATTCAAAATTTGTCTTAAATAAGAGATCAAACAGAGTATCTGGATTCCGCAGGGTTTTCAGCACTCAGCTTTAGGAGCTGGTGAGGAAGACGGACATACTACCAGTTTAATAGTAGCTGCAAATTTTGCTGGCGCAGCTCTGAGCGGGGTAGCTCAGGCTGCAGGGCATGCAGTGTGAGGAACAGAGGGGCTGCCCATCTACAGTCAAGGATAAGGTGGATTTTAAGTCTTGTTTTCATAATGAAAGTTTGAAATCTTTTGTTTAGCCAGGTTTAGGGGCAGGGAGTTGGGTGTGCTGTCCGTAAGTGTAATAACAACCTTGCACATCCGCTCTTGCACATCCCTTGGTCTTCAGGAGATTACGCAGTCTGATGTCCTGCCATTCACGCCATGTGTAATTTGTGTCATCAGGGAAATCGTTTAGACAGAGGAAGAGATTTTAATTAGGAGGATAGAATTCCTTCAGGATAAAAATGGCTATATAGTAATGTCACACTGTCCCTTTTCAGCACTGCAAAGGAGAGAATGTGGACTAAATATTTAGTGTGAAGTATAAGAGATTATTTAGCTAAACAAAACCCGATGCATTTCTGTAGGTCTGTCAAAGTCAATTTCTTTCTGGGAATTCGCAAGCCCACACCTCTCACCCATGCGTACACAAAACCCACCTCCCTGCCTCCAGTGAGTCTGCACAAGTCCTGGGACTTGCAAAGTGAACATGCTGGGCGAGGACAGTTCCTTTCAGTCACCAGCCTACTGTATAACAACTGCTGTGGACGCTCACTAAACCTTGTCTGTTGCACCATGGCCCTGCACTTTTTTAAAGCAGGTGCTAAAAAAAGACATGAGGGTGGAATATGGAACATGATCCTGTATGCTACCTATTCCCTTGGAGACGACAAGAGGGACTTGGGGGAATTAAAGCATAAATAGGGCTTCTTTGCAGTGGTCACAGTTAATGCGTCTGTACGATGAAAGGGAGGTGAAAAAGGGGAAGGAGGTATGCAAAGCTGATACTGATGGAAACCTTATTACTTAGGCAATGTTATTCAAGAACAATTTATCTGTGAGAAAATATGACACTTGTAATGTAGCCAAGTCCTTTGCAAGCTGTAGAGCCAGCTGCATAAGCTTGCCAGAGGCACCGAGTATGCCATCTGAGCAAGTTACAAGGAAATCTCCATTTAAATAAAAAGGAAAAAAAGTGGTTCATGAATATTAGGCACTCTGTGTCCTGCCAGAATGTTCTTTTTTCGTATCAAGGGTCTGATTCTTCAGAAGAAATGCTTTTTTGTCCTCCGTCAGACTGCTGACCGATTCAGTAGAGAGACACTGGAGGAAGAAGAAATCATACTCATCCATGAAGTATCTCTGAAATAGAGCTTTCTGGATTGTCCTGTATTTCAAAGACTCTTTCATGAGTACGTGGTGTGCGATTCAGCCACAAGCAGAATGAGATTCCTCTTGTCAAACTGCAGACATCTGCAATGTCTCCATCAGAGCGATCTGTCAACCCACCATAGAATAATCAATGGAGAGAAACAAGTAGATATGTGGGACTGCTGATTCTAAAGTATTTTGGGTGTCAGTGTCATATAAGGTAATTTGTGCCTAAGGAGGGCCTACTTCGTTTCCCTGGCAGTAGCGATGTCTTTAGCTGTCCACTCTAAGGTTAAGGGAAATGAATCCCTGCACGAAGGTATGCATCATTTTCAGAAGGTTACGTTGGGTTGTCTGGGTGGCTGTGAGGAATCCAGATCTCACCTTCTCAGCTTTTCTCTTTTACATAGTCTGTGACAGAAACTCAGCTTTCCACTCAAGTCCCTCCTTTCCATCAAAGCACCATCATATTTTCTAAAACTTTACGCTCATACTACCTGCAGGCTGTAGACAGCACAATACCCCTCGACGGTACCCAGGAGTACGGCGGCCTGCTAAACTACAGGTGTCCTACGTACCGCGAGGTGGACTCTGCTGTGAAGTCTCAGTGTGTTGGGTGTTGATAAGTAGGGATGACAGTGCAGCTGGTTGGATTTTTGGATGAATATTTGTTGTTGGAAAATGACAGTTCACAGATGCAAAAAGGACTGGTAGGAGCATACTCCTTCCAAACAAATTTTCCCAGTGAAGCTTTTTGCTTTGTGATACTCTGTGAGACAGAGCAGGCTTGATTGCTCAGGAATAAGCTGGGTTCATGTCCTGGCAGTACTCTAGTAAGATTTGGAGGCTGAACTTCTCTCTCCCACACTTGAAGTATCCACTATCAACTACTCTAGCGAGAGTGGAAAAGGGAAGAGAAAAGTCTTGCATTTTGTGGAAAACTTTGAGACGAGTCAGCATCATTTGGATCTGAAATGAGAACAAATGTTTCCTCTAAAAATGTGAAAGAGAAAACTGTTGCTGCCCGGGAGACCTCAGGAAAGAGACCAACAAATTTAGAAGAACATCATGCTTGTTAATAGAAGAGACATGAGCAGTGGAGGTTTAACTTTGTCTTACATGAACCAATCGCCTTTAAACAGCGTAGTTGTTTTAATAAAAAATTATGAAGGGGTCCAGATAGATTTGGTTCTAGGGGAAATACAGCTTTTGCTGTTACTTTCCTTGCTACAGCAAACCCAGGTTGCTCAATTATTTCCCTGAAAGCCTTTGTGAATGCAACTGAAATGACACTGAAGACGTAAAGGAAAGAATCTGAAATAATTTCCACACTTTTTGATTTTCCAAGGTGGGGATGCGTACTGTGTCTAACATGCACTAAGCCTTGCAGCGAGTTCCTGCTTAGCTGGAGGTGCACACAAATGCTGGCGATGCTTCCTGTTGCTAGAAATGTGCCCAACTTTAGATGGCAGGGACAGTTGAGATGATTGTGTTTAAAACACTGCCTCACCCCAGACAATCCAACTTCTGTGCATTGCCTTTGGAATAGGTGAGGTGAAATACTGTAACAGGGCAAGATTTAGAGTTGTTTGGGATCTTTTTGTAAACATGCTAGTGACCTTATGTGAGTGGCAGGTAGCCAATAGCCACTTCAGTTAGCATTCAGTGCTATAATTAGCTGTAAAGAGTTTTGACAGGATCAATGTTTCACCCATTGATCTTCTACATTCATTATTTTGCATTTGAAGGATGCCTAAGGATTAACTGGCAAGTTAGATGGTGTCCTGTGAGAGCACTGTCTGCTTCCTAAAAGGTGAGGGAAGGAGATGTTGCATGGATTTTAGGTGGGTTACTTGTCACTCCTTGTCTGCAGTTGGCAGGACCCAGCAGCAAGGAAATGGATGCTACCCTCATCATCATTGATTGCAGCCAGTCCTGTGCTCTCTTTAGGCACTTGCTGATCTGTATAAATCTCCAGGGTTGACCTACACCGTTCTCTGCTTAAAGGCTTTTGGCAAGATAACGTATGTCTTTCTGAGAGCTTTGTTTGAGGGGTGGTGTGGGAGAGCTGGGGGTGCAGAATAACAGCATCCGTCACCCAAAGTGCGTAAACAGTCCAGATGAAGGACAAAAGGCAGGTGGCAAATTAGGACATGAACTTTTGTCTGTGGGACCAGCAGCCAGTTCCCTGCGTGGCCAAGTGACACAGCTAATCATCAGGAATATGTACCCTCCCCATCCTCTCTCCTTGGCTGGCACCCACCCACAGTCTGCCCACAGTTTTGCAGGGCATTCACACCATTTTCATGGTCCGATCTCTAACATAGTGAGTGCCATTAAATGTAGAAATGTCTGAATGCGTGGACAAAAGGCCTGTGAAGAAGAGAGATATGCAGCAAAGCAGGCAGGGGTGCAGCAGGGGCTGCAGCCTTCTGCCACCAGCAGCACACTGGCTGATCCCAGCCCAGGGATGGCAGCTCCCGCCGGTAACCCCAGAGCCTGTTTGTCTGAAGGCACCCCACCCCGACCTAAATTTTATCTTCCTTGCTGCATGCTTAATTAAGGAAAGTAGCTTCCACGTTAGTATCTCTGTGACAGTTCAGGCCATACAGTAAATTTCACCAGCTAAGGAACACGGTTGTGTTCTGCACCAACTTTTAGTCACCAGGAAAACCTTTGTTTCCACAGGCCCCTTCCTTCTCCAAGCTCAAATAAGGTAGGATGCCAGTTATTAAGAAAACATAAATATGAAGCTAGGAAATATGTTACGTAAAAGAAAAAGCAGCTGAACAGCAGCTAAACTCCAAGTGTAGCATGTCTGTATTTCTCGTCCTGCCTTCCTTCCGAACACCTTTGGAAACATGCCTGCTTCATGCAAGCTGGATTCATATTTCAGAGAATGCATGTGCACTACTACTGTGCTATAAATAAATGTCTGTTGTACCAGCTCTGCGTGTTTGTTGCCTTTGGACTTGCACTGCCTGGCCAGAGCAAGGAGTCCAGCCAGAGCTAAGATCACCTGCCCTGTGTCTCAGAGGTGGCAAGACTGAAGTCTTGCAATATTTTTGTTGTTTATATAATGCTATAAACTGGTGACAATTAAAATGTGAAGAGGTTTGTTGGGTGTTAAGACTGACCTCTCACTTCAGGCTGTGTCACCAATTAATGTGAAACATACTTGCACACATGCGAGTTACTGGCATAAGTATATCAGTTTCAGTGAAGGTGATGTGACTTCTGCATGTAGACATGGCCTAAAGCTCTGAGGGAACATAAGCGGGAAGAGATTGCAGAGGTGAAAGCTGACAATGCTGTGTCATGGCTCCTCGCCCTTCCTCCTCCTCTTTCTAGTTTCACACTGCAGATTAACTGCATAAACATCTGACGTGTGGCATCCTACACCTGTGCCTAGCAAAACTACTCTGATTATACTTCCCCGGCTTTTCACAGGAATCAAATATCCGTTCTGGGGTTGATGGCAAAAATCTCTTTTTAGGGTAGATCACAGCTAACCCTGGAAAAAACTTCCTGATTTTGTGGCAAGGATGAAGTCAGTTTTATTACTGCAACGTTTTACAGTCAGTTTTTTAACTGAAATTTAAATGAAGTTTTAAGGGGGTAGCACAAACTTCATGAAGATTTGTTGGATTTTTTTAAAGCATTTCTATTGTCCAGATTGTGTTCCCTTTTGTAGGCCCTCATCTTGAATACTGTTGAAATATTCAGGTACATTCTTTATGTTTGAAGGTAGAAATATTCACTTAGGCAGGCATTCCTGAATTGTCAGAAAAAATGTTCAAACTCATTTTATTGACTATCCTGCAGTATGGAGACTGGATTTGATAATCACAAGAACTTGCATCAGAAACTTCATTCTTAAGCCATACAAAGCATGCTGCTCCAGACAGCTTCTCTCCAAAGCTACAGCTAGAAGAAATAATCTGAGTGGGTTTTTTGGAGACCAGAAGATTTCCCCTATTTCCCAGCCTCCCCAAAACAATGTATCAGCTCTGCTCTTGCAGTGAACACAGAGCAGGGTTGTGTGTCAGCCTCCTCCTTTCCTCTCTGTCCTGATGTCCATTCACTTCCTGGGGTAAATATTTGCTGCACCATTATTTTATTTCCAAATTCCAGGGTAGACACTAATGGTGCTGCAGAGGCCATAAAGCTTCTTAGGTCTTTTCCGAGCTATTCTGTCATTGTTAAATAATATCTAGTTCTTTTTTTCTTTTTGAGAGCATAAATTCTGGATTATTACAGCTAAATGTATGAGTCCTGAGTTATTTCAAGAAGTCATTAGTTCAAGAGTCCAGAGATCTTTCATCTGCATGTTATATTTTGGATCATGAATAAGATGACTTGCAATTTGATGGGAGTGTTTGCTTCCTTCCAAGATGGTTTTGAGGATGCTAATGCTTGAGGTGGCAGAAAAATCAAATTTGTCAGTGAAGTCAACTTGTGATTACACTGAACTTTGGAAAACAATGGGGCTTTTTTTTTCTGTCTGTTGTGTTCAATGCGGAGCAGAAGCACAGCAAAAAAATGTGGGGGTTAACAGCTTGTGCTACTCTTTGTGCATTAAGTCTCCCAGGTTTGAGAAGAAAATCCGATCTAGCTGTTCTCCAGCCAAATAACCTTTCACAGTTTTTACTTTTATAATTGGCAATGGTGTGTAGGGTGGAATATGAATAAAAAATATGAGTTAATTTAGTCACATGCTTGTATTTTGTCCAAAGGCAGAATGGTGTCCATGCATTACAGACATGTTAAATATCCAAGGGAAGTTGTATCATGTCAGTTTTGAGCCAAAGATGAGATATTTGTCCTGTAAAATCCCCAAGATACAGGGTTTTCAAGATTTTCTTTCAAATTCTGTTCAAATAGTTTATTTTAGAATGTTCCCTCTAAGTATTTACAACACAAGAACTGCAAAGTAGGTTTGCTGCCTGACAACAGAACTGACTGAAGTACAAATGAAACTGTCACCAATGAAGTTGAATGAAACATAAAAAGGAAGTAAATGACATGAATGATGAAAACTAGCTTGGCTTTTAAAGAGATTCCATTATCGTTAATCTAAGATGCTGTTAATGCAGGCAGTTCACAGCATCTTGCTTTCTCCATCTTTCTGTAAATATTCCATGTTTCTTATCTTTAAAATCCTTGTTTCAAGGATCATCTTTTTGCATTTGTATAGCAGCCTGCACAGCTGGGTCCTGGTCCAGGTCTGATTCTGTTGCAAAATTGTAGTGATGTATCTAACAATAATAATTACTCATGCCAGACATGGTGGGAAATGTGTTCTCATGTGCCTATTCTAAAAAAAACCCCTTTTATCCTCAATCAGTTTACTTGTGAAAACCATTCACAGAGAAGATGACAATGACGTAATTTCACTGATGAATCTTCAAAGACAAGTGGGTTTTAAGGTGGGAAATAAAAAAAGAAACGTGGCATATCTGGGCCCATTGCAAAAAGGGGTAGAAAACCAGAATGAAAAAGGACAAACTCATTGCTAACTAGCAACCAAAGGCACATTGAAGAAAGCTGTCTTAGGATACAAGACAAAAACTGGGCATGCAGGCAAGCGGGAACAACACTGTGTAGATCGTTTGCTCTTAAACTTACTTCGGTTAACTGCTGTTGTTGGAGGTAGTCATGGTGACAACAGAAACAACTCCAAAGTTTTACTTTGTGGCATATCATAGGAGATATTCAGCTCTTCAGGCACTCTTTGCAGCTTGAGGTACTTTGACAACCATCACACATACATGAACAACAATTCGGTAAAGCTTGGTTCTGTAATTTTGGGAATAACACCAAGTTAAGTGAGGGGGGATGAAGGACTAGGGATGAAGTGATATGAGAAGAAGCTGTTACAGTCCTAGGAGCAGCTGAGGCACACAGTAAAAGTGATCTAGGTAGCTACAGAGCTGCTGCTCTGACCTTACAGTATACAAGGAGCTGTGTAACATCATAGCAGATAGAGTCTTCTGGGAATTATGGTTAAAAGCTTCAACTTCTGAGTTGTGAACTGGAGAACACATTAGTAGCAATGGCACAGCATAGTTCTTACTGAATAACAGTTATTCACCAATATGTCTTTGATCCGACAACAGGGAATGCCATTTCTGTGTTTGCTCTTGGTGAGCAATGAGGACACGACAGAGAAGCTCTTTTTGCTGAACCAACAAGCTTTGATATCAGCTGGGGAAAGGAACTCAAAGACTTCAGCATGGAGAAGACTTGGAATTTCATTACGCCAACAACTGTCATGAGAGAAAGCTTTGGGAGGATCCATATCATGCTAGCCCTTCCAAAGGACAGGGACAAAGGATATGGGGAGTCCTGATGATCTCCCTGCTCTCTTTGCAGGCAGGAGGGACTTTTCCAGGCACAGTGTGGTGGAGGTGGTAGCTGCAGCCGTAAGGCTGGTTTAGTGAATCTGCCCAGGCAGTTTTTCTACCAAGTTGATGAAAAACAGCTGAAGCCCTTATTCTTAGGAGAGACTGGAGATCTCTCTGAAGTAGGGCTGCAAAGGGGCTGCAGCCTCACTCCAGCGGGAGCTGTAGTCTTCTTTCTGAAACCTCATCCTTGCCCTATGAGTATGCTACTCTGACTTCAGGGTATGCAAGGATCTTGTTTAACATCTTTATCAATGATCTGGATGAGGGGAATGAGTGCTCCCTCAGTGAGTTTGCAGATGACACCAAGTTGGGTGGGAGTGTCAATCTGCTTGAGGGTAGGAAGGCTCTGCAGAGGGATCTGGACAGGCTGGATCGATGGGCCAAGGTCAACCGTATGAGGTTTTGCAAGGCCAAATGCTGGGTCCTGCACTTGGGTCACAACAACCCCATGCAACACTACAGGCTTGGGGGTGAGTGGCTGGAAAGCTGCCCAGCAGAAAAAGACCTGGGGGTGTTGGTTGACAGCTGGCTGAACATGAGCCAGCAGTGTGCCGAGGTGGCCAAGAGGGCCAACAGCATCCTGGCTTGTATCAGGAATAGTGTGGCCAGCAGGAGGAGGGAGGTGATCATGCCCCTGTACTTGGCACTGGTGAGGCCACACCTGGAGTACTGTGTTCCGTTTTGGGCCCCTCACTACAAGAAAGACATTGAGGTGCTGGAGTGTGTCCAGAGAAGGGCAACAAGGCTGGTGAGGGGTCTAGAGAACAAGCCTTACGAGGAGCAGCTGAGGGAGCTGGGGTTGTTTAGTCTGAAGAAGAGGAGACTGAGTGGGACCTTCTTGCTCTCTACACCTACCTGAAAGGAGGTTGCAGTGAGGTGGGTGTTGGTCTCTTCTTCCAGGTAACTAGCAATAGGACGAGAGGCAATGGCCTCAAGTTGCATCAGGGGAGGTTTAGATTAGATATTAGGAAAAATTTCTTTACTGAAAGAGTGGTCAGACATTGGAATAGGCTGCCCAGGGAGGTGGTGGAGTCCCCATCCATGGAGGTGTTTAAAAAACGTGTAGCTATGGCACTTTGGGATATGGTTTAGTAGGCATGGTGGTATTGGGTGGATGGTAGGACTTGAAGATCTTAGAGGTCTTTTCCAACTTATGATTCTGTGATTCTATGATTCTAAGGATTTAAAAGACATTTTGAAGGAATAATTTAAATAAAGAGACCAAAGGAAATTCTAAAGGGATGAAATTCAGTATGCGAGACACAGACAAACTTAGCTAAATATCAGCCTTTGATAACCTTTGCTAGGTAGGGCAATACCTAGCCTCTGTTGCCTGCACTGATGTCTTTGATAAAGGACCACAGGAGAAGTAATTTCAGTTGGAGATAAGGGCTGAAGGACCAGCCACAGGGAGACAACTGTGGGCTGTGTTGGAAAGGGCCCTGTCAAACTGGGAAGACGTCACAATTATAGCTCTGGCTCTGGTCCTGTTTTATGTGTTTGTTAATGACCTTGTCACCTAGAGTACTTGTTTGCTAATGGAATTTGCTGATAACATGGTTTTAGAACAGAGAGGTTTCCTACAAGAAAATATGGGACGGCTGTGGTAATATGGGTTAATAGAAATAGGGTTAGATATAAAACTACAAAGTGCAAGCTCATGTGTATAGGGAAGAACAACAGCAGTTTCTTGCAGTATGACAGGATTTAATCTGTTGAAAATTGCAGAGAAAAAAAACCAGAAGCATCTATAGTAATAATGGAGAAAGCATCACTTAGGATACAGAAATACATTAAATGTTTCACTTCCAGCAGAGATTTCCATAGGGAGTAACTCCACAGGGATAAATTCCACGGTATGTATCCCTCTGCAAGACACTGGTGACCTCTCCTGTAGACTGGGTGTTGTCCTGGTCACACATAATCAAGTATTATAAACTCACATTATAATACTTGCAGAAAACAATACTACCATGACATCAATGATGTTGTAAAACATACTGAAAACATGTTACTTTGCCCAGCAAAGTGAATTTCGTTCTAGGAATGCCTCAAGAGTACAAAGGCCAGGGAGGGAAGGAACTGCTTGAAATAAAGAGCAATGCTGACGTTGCAATAAATGCACATACAGAACAGAAAGAAGTTCCTAACAGAGAAATGAGGATTTGGATCTTGTAGGTGGAATAGCAGGGCCAAAAATCCTACCTCTTTCTCCACAATAGCAATGTTTGACAGAGATGGGAAAAGAACTGCAGTGATTAAAAAGCAGAATAAACTGCACAGAATAAAGATTTAGTCACGAAATATCAAACACTATTTCATTATGTTTCTATTGCAATAGCTGCCCTGCCAGTTCATGGCTGGTTTTGCCACTGAAATGCCACCCGGATGGGATGTCTCAGAGGGTGAGAAGGCTGCTGTCCCCAACACTACGATCCTCTGGAATTTCATGGCAAGAATGGGGACAGGAATAATGTTCATGTGCAAAAAACTAGAATGCAGTGACCAATTGCATCAACAAATGATGTAACTGGACACATCTGCATTGAATTGAAGGAGCTACAGTCACTTAAACCAGCTGGGAACTTCTGCTGGCTGTTAGCAGCCTAAGACCCAGCACACAGATCATACTGGATGTGACTCTGCCCAGTAAAGGGCAATGGTGGAGGCACAAGGCACACCTAGCCTCACAGAAGTGTTATCAGTAGTATCTCGCTCGAAACTGAGGTACAAGTTATTATCCATCTTCAAGGTTTCAACAGGATATAGTTTTTGAATCTAGCCAACTTGTCTCCTCTTCACTAAGAAAAGCAGAAAGGATGTCTTCATCATGTCCAAGGCCAGACCCCTCCAGACATCCTGCATTTCTTAAAATAACTCATGTTGTACCTTGATTAAGGAAGTTTATCTTCTCCAGATCCTGTTACACATGGTGCTGGTGTAACCCAAAGCACAAACATGTATTATCCTTTTTTTTGTGTGTGAGTGTGTGTGCATACGAGCCTTTTTAACAATTTTGTTTAATTTACAAAGTATTTACTAGCAATTCATTATAGAAATGATGTAACAGTAGCTGAAATCAGCCAAATAAGCAGGTCAGAGAAAACAATGGAAAGGTAGAAAAGCCGTACAGTCATATACTTTTTTGCTCAATGGATTCACTGATTTCTCCATTTCTGGCCAACAAGTACACTCAGCTACCTACTAATGGACATTGCCTTCACTTCCGACCAGGGTCTATTAGGGAACAACAGAAACAAATACTTGTTTCAATATGGGTTAATTTTCCTGGGGTCAGACATAGGGTTATCAATGTGACTGAAGGAGAACGTGCACGCTATGTGGTTGTGTGTGGGAAGGAAAAAGGAAGTTACTGTGATGCAGAAATGGCTCTATTTTGGAGCATTTTGAGGTTTGGGTGGCATGAATGATGAATTGAGGCACTTCTTACAACTGGTCTCCTCAATATACTCTTCTTACATTTTATTTTGTTAGGAAAAGTTTAAGCAACTTTACCTTCATGAAGAATGCCACCTGGGAGAAGTAATGGAAATACTTTTTATTTTGGGTATTATTATGAATTTGCATGAACTTACAGGTACATAGATAATGCAACAGTTTAGGATTAAAAATTATTATTCTGATTAATTTAGATATTAAAATGAACTTGTACAAGATGGATGGCATTATTAATTACTAGATCAAAGGCTTTGGGGAAGATTCATTTATGTAGTCCATTGGCACAGATTTACCGGATGATTCTTGAAGTCTTTTAAGAAATCTGTGCTAATGTTTTGGCTTATAAAACTACTGTATTTAGGGAGATATGTCTTATGGAAATACTTCATTACAAGGCATTGTGTGCCTTTTTTTTTTTTTTACAGAAACGTTGATCTGGAAGTGAAAAACAAAATAACAAATCCAATTATAAGCTCTTTGAAATTACAGGATAGAAATCAGGCTTGTTCCTTTCCTTTCCTTTCCTTTCCTTTCCTTTCCTTTCCTTTCCTTTCCTTTCCTTTCCTTTCCTTTCCTTTCCTTTCCTTTCCTTTCCTTTCCTTTCCTTTC
>Ga0065711_1027377_pt1 | contig 50197 bp, 54 predicted proteins | sample Hoacrofraction12_FD_59098 | JGI IMG/M metagenome (GOLD analysis project Ga0065711, IMG submission 59098) | Hoatzin crop microbial communities from Cojedes, Venezuela - Epithelial fraction 12 v2 (version 2) | ecosystem: Host-associated > Birds > Digestive system > Esophagus > Crop | place... | reverse complement strand
CCGCCGCCGCGGGCCCGCTCCCCCGTTCGCGCAGACCCCGCGCCCGTCCCGCCCGCTCCACGTCAGGCCGGGGGCCAGGCGCCGGCTCGGTCCCCCGCGGGCCGCTGCGGCATGGCGGTCAGCTGGGCGCTCCGGGCCCTCCTGGTGCTCCCCTTGGGGCTCTGCTGGCCGCCGGCCCTCCGGGAGGTGAGTGCGGCCTCCAGGAAACGGCGTTTCCAGGAAGCCTTCTTTTTAATTTCTAGGAAAAAAACAAACCCCAAAGAGACAACGCGACGTGTTGGGAGCCAGAATCCATCAAACCTCGCTGGGCGAGGAGATCAAGCTGTTTCCTCTGGGCGGCTGCTGCGCTCAGCGCAGAGTAACGCCGTGGGAACGCGGTGCTGGGCTTGGCTCAGCGCCGCTGAGACGTCGCCGGCGTTGCTGCCGGGTGAGGTCCGGTGAAGCGGTAGTCTTGGCTCCATGGTCTGGCTAAGCGATCGTCTTGCATCCATTTGTTGTTCTTAAAAAAAACCACCCCTAATGCTGTTCTTCTCCTCGCAGAAGTTTCTCGGCGCTTTGGATGCGGAAGATGTTTTCTCTTATTTTGGAACCAGCTCGGTGTCCGATGGTATGCAGGGCTCCTTCCTTCATTACAGAACACATCTGTCAGTTTATTTCTAATCCTGTACGTTTGATAACGCTAAGAACACTTGTTAATGAACCCTGAGCTGACAAGCGTTTAGCATTTCTGAGTCACATTACTCGCTGAGGCAGCCCATGTTTCAGTGTGAAAGCGCTTGAAGAACTGGGTCAGTGTTTAAAATCTGCTGAAGGAGATACGGTGAATCTTCTTGCACATTTCTCCTGGGATCCTCATTCCTGGGTTGGTACTTTTCTATGAGATTAACAGATTCAGGTCTTCCGAGTGGGAAGCTTTAGACTGAGAATAGCTTTAAATGCACTTATTTTTTTTTTAAAATAAACACATGGAGAGACTGGTGTTCTGCATCTGGATTGGTGGTAGTTCAGAATAAAGAGATGTTTTAAATTCTCAAATCTTTAAAACTAGGATGTTGCCTGCTTGTGAGTTCACCTAGGGCTCATCTCAGCATCTCTGTCAGGATGATGATAATGCTGGCTCAGTAATACTCAACATCTGAGAAAGTAAAACTATCTCAGCCTTTGTTAAATGAACTGTTCTCCTTAGCGGGAGAGCAAAAGCGCTGATAAATCAGGGTCCAGTTTCAGAGGTGCTGTCTGTTCCCGATCAGATTATTCTCACTTTGGAATGTATGAAAGCAAAGACGTTCTTTGACTGTTGACGTTATGGCCCCAAAAGGCCACAGTTGTCATTTGGAGAGTATGTTTTCCTAGGGGGATAGATCATTACATTTGTTTTCTGTGTATCAGCGTTTCTCATAACTGTTCCTTTTGTTCTGGTCTTGTTTCGTTTCTTTCAGTACCTGAGTTTGTTGTTGCTGAGCCAACTTGCCCTTGTAAAGAAGAACAGATTGGGCTGACGTCCTGTCGGATTCAGCATTGCTCCATTGAGGCCTGGGGAGAACTCTATGCCTTTGAATTTCTAGAGGACCATGCCCTCCTTTCTTCCTCCTTTGTGAGCCATCAAGTGGTGAACTCTTCCTTTAGCTTACTGAAGCGATTCTCAGGCAACTGCTTTGCGGGTGGAAATCCACTGCAACCTCCTGGGGCTCAGTGTAGAGTCACTTACTGTGAAGAGCAGCTGGTGAGTATGCACTGGACTTCTTACAAGCGCTTACAGCCTTTGTAGGTTTGCAGCTTGATGCACCGAACGTGTGAATCACCCATTTAATAAACCTGAGCATTACAAAGGAGAAACAGGAAGGGCATGGCACACAGTGTTCCACTGATGGCAAATGTCTTTGGAATAACTCAGCGATGGAATTTCATCTCCTTTAGCAAGGAGTCGTCATTGCAGACAAGGAAAAGATTCATATCAGGCCTGTCAGAAGCAAAGATGTGGCCCTGCTGAAGGACCTCGGCTTCTCCAGACCCCACATTCTCTTCAGAAGTGCTGCAGGAGAGGCAAATGCAGCAAGAGGTAACGTACATGGAGAGGAAGCCAGCTTGTTCTGCTTGGAAAAGCTGTCATCTGGTATTGGTGTTGCTTGCATGAGCTCAGGGCAAAAATTTGAATCTACAAATGTGTGAGTGTACTTGAATATGTTTCTCACCTCACTGAGGTGTAACTAGTGTGTTTTCCTTTAAATATTTTTTATTTTGATAGGATAGGTGTGTTATTAAGGATGCTGGCAGGTGAAAGAAATCAATAGAAACCTGAGCAAGCAACTGGAGAAGTGGTCTTCCAGCTGGATTATTCTAGGCTTTCAGGAAAAGGCAGTGGATCTGTAGTACTTTTTATGTTGTCTTGCATTTTAAACTCCCTGTATCCCTTTGTGCTGTTCAGCAGGGCGGTTTTCTTCTCGCCTGCAAAAGAGGGCTGAGGGAGCTGTCAAACATCTGGAGCTGATGGTCGTAGCCGGTCCAGATGTTTACTTGTACCACAGAGAGGACACGGAGAGATATATTCTCGCCAACCTGAACATTGTGAGTAGCTTTCTGTTTGGATCGCGGTCCCAGTGCAAGAGCTCACAGTGTCCCAGGCTGTGTCCCAGGCAGATGGACCTCTGTGAGAGCGCACTTCCAGAGGTGTTTGTGGTTACCCGCTCCTGGTGCAGAGCACTGCTTACGCGCAGGGTGTTCCTCTCAGCTTCTCTTGGCACTGTGTGGCAAGCTTTCCCTTGTACAAGGAGCTGCACAAGGAAACGCGGATGTTAGAAGCTCTGGGGTCGTAGCCTTAAAGCCTGTGTGGAAAATGTAGCTCTTCATTTCATTACTAATGTTGTTGTATGTCAGATACAATAGCAAGACTCTTACCACCAGAGCCTTCATCCAGTCCCTGCTGCTTTCAGTGAGATTGAACAAGATCCACTGAATTAATCTTACATTGTACATTTCAAGATTTTATTTCTGTTACAGATTTTCTCTAAATGTCTCCATTTGTTATTATTAAGAATTTGTTTATGCAATTCCTGTGTGTGTATATTGCAAAAAAGTCTTCAGCATTCACTCTCCTACCCTATGAAATTGTTTTCTGCACAGATTTTTCTTTCTCCTTCACAGTATCTGACAAGTCTAAAACAGTTCTCATCTGTTGACAGATTTATTTACATTTGTAGCGCATACTTCAATGTTGTACTTCCTGATGATTTTGTCGTTGGCCCTGATGGTTACCAGGTGTGTTACCTTTGCAGTGAATGCAGCCCTGTTATTTGGAACAGGTAGTGAGAGTCACCAACGTGTTTTCTTTATTGAATCCTTTCTGTCTCTTAACAGGGGGCAGAGCTGCTGAGAGATGCCTCACTGGGTGCTCATTTCAGGGTTCATCTTATGCAAATGCTGGTTTTGAGAGAACCAGAGGTAAGCGGGGAGGACTATGTTCAAGTGTTGTCCAAGGGGTTGCTAAAAGCGGTGTGCAAACATGTGCCTTCTCTCTAGGCAGAGGTGAACATCACGACAAATATCACCTCTTCGCTGATCAGCGTTTGTGAGTGGAGCAAGAAAGTCAACCCCCAGAATGACTCCAACCCCCAGCATGCTGACGTTGTCCTCTACGTCACCAGGTATTGAAGCTCCCCTGCCCTGGGAGGGCACTGGAAATGCGGCCACTGGGTGTCCAGCTGTCAGCACGGTGACAGGGATTTGCACTGGGTCTGTTAGCAGTTTGGCATCACAAGGGTCTTTGGAAATAGGTTGATTCTCCTGTTTGGGATTGATTCTCCAGCCCTTAGTGTAATGCAGTTAGTCAGAGGTGCTGGTTCTTCAGTTTCTGAAGGAACTGGAATATTCCCCAAGCACTGACCAGCCAGACTTGAGCAGCACAGCCAAACCCCCTGCAGCCTTTTGGGGGCAGAAAGGTCAAACACTAATTGGAAATGAAAACCCACTGGTGTTTTCTACGGAAGATTTCTAGTGCAACTCTGACAAAGACATTTTTGTCTCACTTTCAGGCTCCTTGCTCTAAAATGCCTTAGCTAAATGTGTTGAAGGCAAGCTTTTCTTGAGTGTAATGGCTTTGTTTTGGTGCTCTTTCTTCAAAGAGGTGATGATACTGCTCTGTCTTTGTAAATAGGATTAGGTAATTTTATTCCGTTCTGCTTGTATGGGGACATCGGGATTTTTTAAGTGTAAAATCACTACAAATTTTGAACACTGTGCATTCATGGGATCTTGCTGCTACCATCTTGCCCCAGGGAGCTCCATGTGTCAAAAGAAATGTTAGGTAGCTGGCAAAGTTAGATCAGGAAAGTACAGATAGATTGAGTTGGATGTCTAGGCCTGACTTTATTAGCTTCAATGGTTCTTTGCTTTTGCCTCTGTATCTGTCTCCCTGGCTTTAGGTTTGACCTGGAGTTACCTGATGGGAACAAGGAGCTACGTGGCGTGACTCAGTTAGGGGGAGTCTGCTCCTCCTTCTGGAGCTGTGTTATTACCCAGGACACTGGCTTTGACCTGGGAGTCACCATAGCCCATGAGATTGGGCACAGGTCAGTAGGAAAGCCCCAGAGCAGCCCAGTATATGTTAATCAGGTAAAAACATTCCCCAGTTTAATGGATTCTGAAGAAGGAAAAGGTTCTCTTGGCATAACAGGGGGTTTCCTATAGATTATTAAAAATTTTTAAGAGGGTTCCTTGCATTTCTTGCATTCCTGCTTGCTCTAGGACAGTTAAAAGCTGTAAAGAGAAGAGAAGACTTTTGTGACAACCGTAGAAGGAAAGGCTGCAGAGGGAGCTCAGTCCTTGCTTAGAGAAGAGAGGCTGTAAGGGAACCCAGCCTCTGGGTTTCTTCTCCTCAGGGCACTGTGCTGCTTCTGTTACAGTCTTGGAATCCCCCATGATGGTGAGGGAAATCGGTGCAGCAGCAGCGGTTACATCATGGGTTCAGCAGGAAACCACAACAGCATTGACCTCGCCTGGTCGCAGTGCAGTCGAGAAGAGTTCCTGGCCTTTGTCAGGTAAGGGAATGGTGGAGTTCTGCGTCCTCGTGTGGGAGCGGTTCCCTGTGCTGGGAGCTTAGGAGAGAGCAGGGAAAGACAAGGAATAAAATAAAGTGAAATTCTTGGAAAATGAGGAACAGTGAAAAGCTTGGAGTTTGTTTATCTCTTAGCACTTGCGTCTGTTGCTGAGGTTAAACCCAGTCTTTGCTTCAAGTATCTGGAAATTACTTTGATTAGTGACTAACATGCCTCGGCTGTGTTGGACTCCTCAGATGCTAGCTCAGCCTGGAAATTTTATTTAAAATGTCAGAGCGTCTAGGTGTAAACAAGTGTTGTGGGCTGTGAACTGACTGGGGAGGAACAGGCATGAGTTTCTGTTATAACTTCAGCAGCAGGGAACTCTGAGCATCTCCAGGCAGCTGCTGCAGCTAAATCCATCACAGCCCACAGTAAGCATGTGTTGTCTGGGAAAGCAACAGCCAACTCCCAGAATGAAACTCAGCAGAAGTTTGCAAACATGTCGTTGTCCTTACTGCCCACAGCTGGGAAAGTGATATTTCTTATGTCTCTATCAGCACAGGCCAAGCAAACTGCTTGAATGACCTGCCGGACATGGACGGCAGCATCCCTGGATGGAAGCCTGGCTTGTACTATGGAGCAGATGAGCAGTGTAAAATAGCCTTTGGGAGTGTTGCCACAGCATGCACCTTCGCCGACAGCAATGCTGTAGGTAGAAAGTTTGTCTGTCTTGCTAGGGGCAGCAGGAAATGTTCTGGAGCCAAGATTCAGGAAAAGGGAACTGGGGACATTTTTATTATAAAGGGATGAAAGGTGCTTTCCTGCCACAGATTTCTTGGCAAAGAACAAACCTTCAAAGGCTTTAAAAATAATTCACTTCTCTCTGTCACCTCCTTTGTCAACATAAATCTCCTTTAAAGTTTGCACAGGACCCAGAGCCTTCTGTCCAACCAGGGGCCTGGCTGTGCTAGTGCTGGGTGCAACTCCTCGGGCGAGTCTGGGGTCCTGTCTTGGGGAGCTCTTGTTCCCTTCAGCTTCCCCACCTTTGTACAAGTCCCCATGCCTGAGAAATGCAGCATGGCTAATAATTGCCATCTGGACATGGTTTGCTAATGAGAAAGCACTAAGGTGGGTGAAACTTCATTGCTTCAGTTGATCATCTTCTAGCATTGCATCTGGCAGTGCTGGTCTTTTGGCATGCCCACAACTTTTGCCCAGTAGTGGGAGAAACGAAGGGACTTGCTTGCATTGTTGGGTAGCTGTGGGGAAACCAAACAACTGGGACCATTTAATGCGCCATTTAAACAGAGCAGCTTTTGGGACTGCCTGTGGATGAGCCGAAGTGACTCCCTGACATCCCTGATTTTCTTGTTACACCAGGACATATGCCAAGTTCTCTCATGCCATGTACAACCAGGAGACAAATCCAGTTGCACTCGGCTGCTTGTTCCCCTCTTGGATGGTACCGAGTGTGGAATCAATAAGGTAAAGAGGCTGCTGATCTGATGATCAGAAGTGGGTGTGTGTGCTGTGGAGCTCATTAGACAGGAAGACATTGTTGGTGGCTTAAAGGTATGTACATGGCACTCTGCCCCGCAGCCAGGGAGCTAAGGCCAGACACTCCAGTCACAAACTGGTACCAGCTGATCTTGGTATTTTCACCTTGTCTGTATCTCTGGAGGTGCTTTGCAGGTCCATAGCCCGATACCTGAGCTCTCCTCCAAGGCTTTGCTTTCTACTTGAAATGACCTGTCAGCTCTTTGTTTTAACCCAACTTCATGTTAGACTGTAGTGAGGAATGAGACTCTTCTAGCCTCTTGTGAGAAGGTGCCTCATTCATCTTGGGATTCTCTGCTACAGTCTGGCCTGCAAAAAGATGGGGACTTGTGCCACCCTTGTAGATGCAAGCCCTGCTGGGTTCGCTGAGGTGCAGCTGCCAGTTTTGTGTATTCTTGGTCTTAGTGGTGCTCCAAGGGACAGTGCAGCTCTCTGGAAGAACTGAACCCCACGACTGTAGTCCATGGGCAGTGGTCCAGCTGGAGCCCCTTCTCCTCCTGCTCCCGCAGCTGTGGAGGTGGAGTTGTGATAAGGCAGCGGTTCTGTAACAACCCCAGGTAGGAGGTGGGGAGTTTGCAGTGCCTCTTGGCTGATTCAGGGCAGCGGGGCCGAGTCTTGCTCTTTGCTTGGGACAAGCCCACCTCTGCTGAGTTCTTCTCCTGTCATTTGCAGGCCTGCTTTTGGGGGGCAGGAATGCCGTGGTGCGGGCATCCAAGTGGAGATGTGCAATACTCAGGTAATGGAGCTGATCGCATCTTCTGAGCTTTTTTCTTAACGCTGTTTAACCCTGTGAGAGCTGTATGGTTTGGGACTGTACTCGCAGCTGACTGCTCTGGGAAGGAAGACGAAAGATCTGGTGTACAGCCTCCATCTGTCTGACAACAGGAGAGGTATTTGTTCCACTCTTTGAAGACAGCAGTATTATTTAATGGCATTGTTCACGTGTAATGAAGCCTTTTCTTTATGCCTTCGTAGCAGGACAGATGTTGAGAAAATAGTGACTCATATAATGAAAGTTTTCTTCAAAGGGACATTCTTATATTGTTCCTATTTTCCTCATCCATTTAATTTGTATAAATAGCAAAGATATCAACTTCCAAACACAATTCTCTGCGTATCCCGCAGCCTCCCTTTGAAGTGGTTTTCTTTATTTGCAGTTGTTTTGGTATTTCACTTACCAGCCACTGTTTTCTGCCTTGAGCTAGTGGGTAAAATGCCACTTGGGATTCTGTGCGCAGCAACTTCCTTTCATTACCCATACAATTCTCTCCGGGATGTAGGCCTGTTCGATGACCCAGCAGGACTTTATGGCTGAACAATGTGCAGCAACAAATTTAAAGCCACTGTATCTCACTGTAGAAGCACCATCCTTTTATACCTGGACTTCTGCTGCTGACTTTGCCAAAGGTAAGGAAAAACTGAGAAACCGTGGTTTCTTTATGAAGGGGAGATCTTGTGGACCTGTCTGTACTTTGAAGTCAAAGTGCTGTTTCACTGATTGTTTTAGTTTTCAGGTGAAACCCGGATGCTCTTTCTGTCAGATCCTTTTCACTTCTTCCCTTTGCTTGGTGGTGGGCCGCATGCCTTTCTGAAAGAGTAACTCCTTTATCCACCTGTCTGCCTCCTCCAGGGGACATGCTATGCAAGCACATGTGCAGGGCTGTGGAAGGCGAATTCATGGTAAGCCGTGGAGACAGCTTCATAGATGGAACCAGGTGCGAGCAGGATAACTCTGAGCACCACGGGGCTTTCCATCTGTGTGTAATGGGAAGCTGCAGAGTAAGTAACTGTGGAATCCAGGTGAACCTCTGACATGTAATCTGCATCAGAGGAGTCAGTTTACTAGAAGCAGGGATCAAAACTACAGTGTCCCAAGCAACAGAGCCAGCTATTTTCAAAAGAGAAGAGATTTATTCTTAGCTTATTGGATGCAGTCCAACAAATCTACAGTTCTGTCTATGCATCCAATGCCAATGCCCTCTAGATAAGACATTCTGCTAATTATACGGTAAGTACGTAAGGCTCTTCATCCCTAATCCAAGATGCAATTGGTTTATGAGTTGATTGAGGAGACATCATTAGCTGTTCAGTTTGTGTGGTATAAATAGCCCTAGAAAATGCTGACTCTGTTGGAGAAAAGTTACATGACTTGAACATACCAGGTCAGTGGCAAAATAAGGAGTAAAACCTGGGAATCGTAACTCAACAAATTGATTGTTGCAGTATCACTAATCAACACTGAAGTGTAACTTTTTTTTTTCCCTGGGCTGGATGTGAGGAAGGCATTCTTTCATGATGAACTTGAATATAACTCCCCCACGCTGTCTGCATTTTGGTAACTGCTCAGTGCTGACCCAGTTGTATGTTTTCTGTTGTTTCTTTACATTCCCAGAATACACTTTTAACATTTTATGTTTTTGTCATTATCCTCATGTTCTCGATGTTTTGTAATGCGTTTCCACCTAATGAACAGCAGAGGGTGTAGGCAGGATCTAATCTGATTTCTGCTGTTCCGTTGGTGACAGTGATAAATATGTATGTTATGGCAGCATGCAAAGCCTGGGATCAGTGCCTTTAGCATAAATTCAGCGGTTGCGCGTGTTTTACTGCTAAGCCTGCTGAGATCCTCCTGTAGCTTTGTGTAAATTAGTCTTGTTCGTGGGAATGACGATAGAATCTCTTCTCTGAGCTCCATGGGATTGAAGGCGGGGCTGAAGGATGTAAGCTAGGTTTGGGTTTGGAGTTTGGGGAGCTAAAGATTCCTTTAGAACCTGCCATTCATGGTTACTGTCCTCCTGGGCTTCCCCCCCTACCCACCTCCAAAAAGAGCCTGTAGAAGAGGAGGAGTGCAGAGCCTTTGTTTTAGGTCACAGGAGAAATCTTTCTGGGCTGCTTCTTATGGGAAAGAAAATGTCACACAATGAATGAAACTTGTTGTGCTCTCAGCTAAGACTTTCCAGTCCCTGGCTTTGCATACTGCTGTACAGTGGTAGATCTAGGTACAAATGCAGCTTTGTATATGTTGTCTTCTTAAATTCAAATTACAAATGGAAAAGGCAGTTTCAGGAATTCAGGCAACATTGCTTTCTTTTGCTTGTTTTCATCTCAGAATAGGCAAGTTTTGACAGATTCTCCCCTTTGCTCAGGCGTTTGGGTGTGATGGCCAGATGGACTCCAAGAAGGTAATGGACTCTTGCAAGGTCTGTGGGGGTGATAATGCCACTTGCACCGGAGTGAATGGATCTTACACAGAAGGAAAAGCTAACGGTGTGTAGTCCTCACCCTCAGGCTCAACATGATGGTAGTGTTTGTGTGCTGCATATTTGTATGCATATTCAGTGCACATAATCTTCTGTATGTGACTTCTTGCTTCGGCTTCTGCTTGATTTTATTTTACGGCGGATATGGTGATGGCGTCTGGGTAGTCAACAGAGAAGGCAGCCAAGATCTGTAGCAGGGAGGTAGCTGTTGTCTAGACAGAGTGACTTTTTTGGTCATAGTTTTTCGCTGGGCATGGACCAGAAATGCAGCAGTTTGGGAAGTCCAGCAAATTACTGGGAGATGGGGGCCGTGTCAGGTGCTTCCTGAGATGTTGAACATCCATTTGGGAACTGATCTGGCTCTTGCAGTATCACATATAGGTATTAGCAGAGAACATTAAAAGAACAAAAGAAAGATGAGAACAGGACACAGAATTCAGTTTAGTTTTGTTTACTGTATTCACTATCACTATATTCAAGCGAAGCTGATAGAGCTAAGGTCAGTGTGAATTTAGTCTGCTGGCCATCACTGTTGTATCCATATTTTTTTGTTAGCTATACAGTCCCGGTCTGCAAATAAGCTTTGTTGCTGCCTGTAAGGCTTGTCCTCCAATGGACAGCGTGCTCGTAAGGTGACGAAGGGTTGACCTGTAATCCCCAGCCTTTTTAACAGAGGTATGGTAATGGAACGTGACCATATTTTCTTTCTTTCCATCCTTCCAGAGTACGTTACATTTCTTTCCCTGCCTTATAACACCACCGTGGTCCATGTTACCAATCGGAGACCACTCTTCACACATTTGGGTGAGTTAAATGACAAGGAGAGGAGGGACTACAGGCAGAGCTAAAATGAGCTTGTAGAAACGAGAACGTGGAATCTGGGAGGAAAGTTCTTGATGATGCAGTTTGTTTGTGGAGTGCTCTCCGGTGGGAAGTGGTAGAAGCCATGCTCTTTGGGATGCCCAACCTAGATCAAACTGGTTCAGTCTGTAGCTGCCAGCACCAGAGGATCACATCGTATCTCTCAACCTCACTGCTACTTTTGCTTCTCTAGCTGTGAAGGTTAAAGGGGAGTATGTGGTTGCTGGAAAAGGAAAAATCTCACTGAATGTCACCTATCCGTCGGTTCTGGAGGACAGCCAGATCAAATACAAAGTGTTTCTCACCAAAGACAACCTGCCAAGTCTGGAGGAAGTCCATGTGGATGGGCCAACACAAGAAGAAATTGAAATACAGGTGAATTAAAATAGCAGAATTGGAAAGAAGCCAGTCAGAACTGGCCAGGCTGAATTTGTGTAGCTCTGCTGCAGTGCAGAATCAGGGGTAGCAGGCTTCATGTCCAAGGCTGGTGGAGATGGTGTTCACTAACAGCGATGGTGTTGCCCTTCTTGGGAAAGGTTGAGGGTTGGCTGCCTAAGGCTTTCTGCAGAGTGGGGAGTGGTTGTGTGGGGAAAAGCATACTGAGCTAAACCTTTTGCTTGGCTTAGTCTTTTTTCAGTGCCCTGTGCACAGAATTCACAGGGTGAGTACTCAGACTGGACCTTATAAATGCCTACAAAAATCTTAAGGGTCGGTGTCAAGAGGATGGGGCCAGACTCTTTTCAGTGGTGCCCAGCGACAGGACAAGGGGAAATGGGCACAAACTGAATCAGAGGGCAGATTTAGATTAGATATTAGCAAGAAATTCTTCACCATGAGGGTGATGAAACACTGGAACAGGTTGCCCAGAGAAGCTGTGGCTGCCCCCTCCCTGGCAGTGCTCAAGGCCAGATTTGATGGAGCTCTGAGCAACCTGGTTTGGTGGAAGCTGTCCCTGCTCATGGCAGGGGGGTTGGAACCAGATGATCTTTAAGGTCTCTTCCAACCCAAACCATTCTATGAAGCACAGGAATTTCCAGCTGAACATGAGGAAGAACTTCTTCACTCTGAGGGTGACGGAGCACTGGAACAGGCTGCCCAGGGAGGTTGTGGAGTCTCCTTCTCTGGAGATATTCAAAACCCGCTTGGACGAGGTCCTGTGCAGCCTACTCTGGGTGACCCTGCTTCAGCAAGGGGTTGGACTGGATGATCCACAGAGGTCCCTTCCAACCCCAACCATTCTGTGATTCTGTGATCTAGCAAGAATTGAGAATTGTAGCATTGAGGCTGAGGATTGGATGGAAAAAAGGGGAACTCGCTGCACTTATCTTTGTCCTCAGAAATGAGTCTGAGTTGATTTGTGCATTGACCACAACTTGTTCCTTCATCAGGTCTATCGAAGGTATGCAAGAGAATATGGCGATGCCACCAACCCAGACATCACCTTCAGCTACTTTGTCCCCAGAAAGAATCTGACACATGTGTGGATTCCTCAGCGGGGTCCCTGTTCAGTGACCTGTGGGGAAGGTGAGGCAGCAGTACTCAGTCTTTACCTCTTATGGAGATCTGGGCAGACTTTTACTTTGCCTGGCTGGCAAAAAAAAAAAAAAGCTGTAAAGTCTCCTTTGCAGTGAATAAGCTACCCAGCTTAAGAAGTCACCCAGATCTTCACTCTGTGGGCTCTCCTGGGCTGACTGAAAGAAGTGTGACATCAGTGATAGATACTTGGATAGAGCTTATTAAACAACTGAACAGAATTTGAAAGCAAATTGCTGAAAGTGAGCTGCAGTTGCTAGTGTTAAACTGAACCAAAGAAAAGAGTGGTACAGCTTTTGAATTAATTTAGCCAATCAGTAAATGCGCTGAATCATCAAGATGATAGGGAAAATGTTTGATCGTGAGGGGGATTTTTAAATAGGTTCTAACTGAACTTTTGATTTGAAGACTAAATCATTTTCTCAGATTTTTCAAAGTTATTGAAGACAGTAATTTGAAGTTGGCTAAACATCAAAAGTCTGAGACCAAAGTGGTGTCTAGTGTCTAACTAAAGCCTCAGAGCTAATTATGAAACTTCCTGCTTAGAATTCTATTCCTGTGCCGTGGCTAATCCTTTCTGTCTCCCTGACGAAATCATAATGCAGATTGCAACAGATCACTCTGGTAGACAGTCTGACATCTTGTTTACCGGATAATAGAGATGACACTGGCAAGTCTCTCATGACTTTTGTGGCAAGGATTTAGAAAATACATTAATGAATACTTATGGAAGTCAATCTATAGGACTAGTTATGCCCAGAAAGCTTTTCTCCAGCAGATTCCTCAGGTGAACTGATTGCTGAAACCCTGAAGTAAAGAACTCAAAATGCTCTAGGGCCTCGCAGCTAATTCAGTCACAAATGAAAAAGTGAGAAAGCTGAAAGTTGAAATAGCAGAAAGTTGAGAATCCGAGCTGAAATTGCATCTTGAGAGCTGAAAGCGATGGTCAGGCCCTCCTTACCCGTAGACATTATTTGAAAACAAGGAGGGTAATGAAAAGATAACATTGCTGATTGATTCTTGACATTTGCTTCTCAGGGTCACAGTCTCTGAGATTCAGGAATGCCTGTCTCTCTGTGGGTAGCTTATTCGCTGCAAAGGAGACTCTTTACAGCTTTGCTTGTAGCTTTTTTAAGTTTGGATTTTCACCCACTGTACTTGTTAGGTTCAGTATTGTTAAAAATCTTGTTTATAGCTGTGCTTTCTGAATATTTTATTTCTTGTATGCGACAGGCACTGCAGGTCTGCAGTTTCTCTCCCAGTACCCCTAGTCTAGTTTTGGATATTGATGATCACTTTGAGGCCATTGGCGTGGTACTGTCTGGGTACAAAGGCTGCGTGATGATATTACGTGATTCGTTCTACAGAGCGTCATTTAAAAATGTCTGACTGCTAGAGCTTATTTTCAGCAACCTGTCCTTCATCACTTAGGCATCAAGATCATTAGAAGTAATTTTGACCAAATTGTGATTGATATTCTTGTTCTTGCAAACAGCCAGTTTACAGCAGTCTTTCCATTTTGGCAGTGGATTATCCATCAATCTTCTCATCTTCTGGGGTGTTCATCTTGGAAAGTCACTTTAAAGCTCTTGAGGAAAAGTTATATCAGAAAGAAGGGGTTGGTGTGTTTGTAGAAAGTCTGTATTCCCAAATATGCCATTTTCCCACACAGATGATTTCAGTAAAGTGAAATTACTGCATCTTCCTAGCACAATAGAGGTGAGCTGTCCACTTTGTTTACACGTTCCTTTCAATTTCCTTTTATATCCAAGGGACGCAACCAGTGGATCATGTGTGCTTTGACCAGACAAAGAATGAAATAACAGAAGATCAGTGGTGTCTGGAGCTCCCACAGCCCCTTTCAGAGCACAAGCCCTGTGCCAGGGAGCCATGCCTGTACAGGTTGGTGTTCCTGGAAGCTCAGCTGAATTCTTGCTTTGCTTGTCCTTTCTCTGCCAGCTAACCCACTCTCTGCAGTCTCATTTGTATTGTGCAAGGTAAAAAAGTAGTTTCTTCCTAATTATAATGGTGTAGTGGATCCCAAACCATGTTCTGTCTTTCCAGGTCCCATGAGGTAGTTGAGATGTCAGCTGAATGAATGGGAGATAGTCCTTCCAGTATTTTACAGTAGTCTGCTAAATGAAAATACTTTGAGGGCATGGCCAGAAGGAGGTGTCTGTTCACATCCTTTCCAAGATTGTGCCAACAAAGATTTGATCTTACTCTGGAGGAGACCCTTGTGTTAATTAGACTGGAAAGAGGACCAAGGGCCAAACCTGCCCAGACGTTGTTCTTGTAGATATTTTAGTGTTTAATAAAAAGTGGTTACACTGTGAACTATAGCTCTTTAGCTTACACGCTTTTAGTCCTAGAGAGCTGTTGGTGCAAGGACTTAAATTTCCAGCAGTTGTCCTCTCAATCACATCCAGACAAGGCTCTTGAAACAGAGAAGCTGAATGCTCTGTATGACCCATTTCTGTAATCACTGGTGTGAGTAATAAACCTCTGTGATCCAGATGAGCAATAGGGTGATACGACTACTTCCCATTTAGGTGGAAGATGTCTCAGATAGATGAATGCTCTGCTGCCTGTGGAACTGGAGTTGCCCAGCAGAATCTGACCTGTGTTCAGTTTCGTGATGGATTGGAGACTGTTGTGGACGACAGCTTGTGCCCAGCGGAAGAAAAACCCCCCTCCGTTGTGCCGTGTGTGGTTAATGTCTGCCCTTTAGGCTGGGACAAAGTGAGTTTACTGGCTGGGCTTGTCTCAGGAGCCTCACTGGGAGCTTTGCACTTGGGTCTACCAGTTAAGAACAATCACTTTACTACTGGACTCTGGGAGGGTGGTTTACACCAAGGATGTCTGCCCAGTTAAAGGTTCATCCTGTCACTTTAGACAGCTCTGTCCCTCTTAATTTATGCTGCTGGATTAATGAATTCATAGTGGTGGTTTGTTAAGGGCAGCTGTTGACTATGGTCCTTCTTCATTTCTCCTTGCAGAGTCCAACAAAATGAGAAACAGAAATAACCCCTGGTCCACTCAGAAATACCTCACTGGCAAACAGAGAGGTTCTGACATGGTAGAGAGGGTTGCTAGTAGGGAAGAGGGCTTCTCAGCGCAGGATCACTGGTCCAAATCTGTACTGGGGAGCTACTGCCAGGTTTACATTTACAGATGGGGAAGATACTGCTTTAGGCATCCACAGTCTCAGGTACCTCTTCGGCTAGTGTGAATTAGGAGAGGTTTTGGCTCTTGGATGTCCTTAGCTATTCCTGGTATTTCTATGTTCTGCAAAAATGGAGAAAGTGCTTAAATGTGCCTCTTTCTTCAGTGACAGCAACTATATTGTAGGCTTGATGTGGAGATATCCCCGGGCTTCATTAGATTGGGACTGGTGTGGAAAGCAGGTGCCAATGTCAGTCTGGGTCTTTTTACTGTGTTCTGAGGAGGAAGATGCGCACTTACTTCAGACTTCGGAGTCACTTGGGCATATCCAGCTGGAAAATCGGACGGTGTATGTCTGGAGTCCTCTAGCTGGAGAGTGTTCCGTCTCCTGTGGTAGAGGTGAGATCTTTCAGTGCCGCAGGGAAATGTTACTTGGCTGCAGGTGTGAGCTCATTGCCTAGGAACCTCAGGGACCTGGTCTTTGCCCCTCCACAGCTCTAGTGCATGCGTAGCTGTGGTCACAACTTTTTTGAGTCTGGAAGAGGCAGCGGGACCTGGCTCAGACAGGGAATAGTTTAGGGCTGGCTGCTGCTGTGCTTCAGAGGTGGGGGGTTGAGTGCAGTAAGTGTGCCTGAGGCTTGGGCAGAGTTTGCTTGTTTTGTACACACAGATGCGACTGCCACTGCTTGGCAGATTTTCAGCCCTTGCCTGCATGCCCTGCAGTAAGATCGCTTCCCTTTCTAGGTAAGACTCAGCTACAGTATGTATGTGTAGCTTATGACACCAAAGAAGAAACCCAAGAAGAAAACTGTCATCCCGTGCCAAAGCCAGAGAGCAGGATGGAAGTCTGTGATCTCAGTCCCTGCCCACCAAGGTAAAGCAGTTACCAGGAGACAGCGAGCCAGTGAGAGGTCTTTCCTTCCTCTCTGTCCCTTCCTCTCTTCCTCCTTCTCTTACCCTTAGTAAGGGTCAGGCTGCTCTGCAGATGTTATCTTCCTCTCCCCTGGTTTGAAAACACAGCCAGCTGTGAAAACAGTAGCACTGATCCATCCTGAGCAAACTAACAGAGTTTTTCCTGGGCTGATATAGTCTCAAGCAGAACTAGGTGAAGTTTTTGGAGTTTGAGTCCAGGGAAAACGAGAAAATTGCTTGATCCCTTATTACCTTGGGGAAGTAGGAACAAATCCATAACTGCAAAAGGTGGTGACACGTTTGCCAGCTGTAGTTTCCACGTAGTGTCAAGGAAAAGGGCTAGAATTAAATGCTCTAAGAATCCAGAATAGCTGCTCTGAGAACTGAAGGAAGTTGATTGCACTTCCGCCAGGATTTATGGTGTTGCACTCAGTGGGGTGACTGCTGATCTCTCGAACATGAGCCAGTGTGTATGTGCGCAGTAGCAGAATTCCAGCTGTACTTCTGTAGACTGGTTGGATTTACAGCGCAGTGAAGATGAGTGGCAGCTGGAGGTACTCACTGATGGCTGTGTTGGGGGCATTACAAAATGGGCTCATGCAGGCTAAGCTGTGGAGGAGGTGTGTTGCACAAGGTCCTCTGCTGTGCAAGGGAGACTGGGGAGAAGGCAGCAGAGATTGTGACAGACACCCAGTGTGATGGTTTGCCTCGCCCAGAGGAGCGGGAGCTGTGTAACTTGGAGCTGTGCCCTCTGAGGTCAAAACGGCCACATGGGCCACAAGAGCAGCGCTGGGGAAGAGTGGTTGTCCGTGAAGATGTATGGTGTGATCTAGGAGATGGCTCCGGGTTGGTAAATGGGGCAGAGCTTGCCCTGCCCTATTTGCTGTTGGACTGGAAAGCTATTGGCGTCTGAATTTTTTTTACGTGCTACCGGATGCTGCTTCCTGGATGAAATACCCTGGGTTGATTTCTGATCTGACTATTCAGAGTCGTGTGCGTTTCGGAGGGAGATAAGATTGTTTTTGCAGTTAAGCCTGCGTTTGTCACCCTGGGCAACACTGTGATGGACGCAGAGTAAGGCTCAGTGTATGTTTTGGGTCTGCGGGCTGCTTGCAAAATGTGAATGTCCTCTGTTTGGGTCCAACTCCAAACCTGCTCCAGACTGCCCAGCCTTGTTTCAAAAGCTGCCTGCTAAGTGCTGTAGGCAGCAAAGTGTGTGAGGCAGAGTGGTGAAGAAAGCTGCTGAGAAACAGAAGGGGTAAGGATGAGGGTGTTGCAGTGCATTTTCTACAGTGAGAGATAGTAGAGGCTGAGGATTCATCACTAACTTCAATTTTTCTCCTCCATGTCCTCTGTCAGGTGGAAGGTAACCCCAGCTGGCCCCTGTTCCTCCAGCTGTGGGCTCGGCTTAGCTGTTCAGCTGGTCGCCTGTGTGCAGATTCACCGAGGCAAGGAGATTTTTCTGGAGGAGCATTTGTGTCCTGTGGCAGAGAAGCCCCTTACCAGTGTCCCTTGTGTCATCCGAATGTGCTCGTATGAATGGAGCTTCAGCGAGTGGACAGAGGTATCTGCTCCTGTTCAGACGCAGCACTTGGTGCCTAGTGCAGCGGTTTGATAGCCATTCACTTCCCTAAAGCATGCAGTGGAGAAATACCGCTTCTGCCTTGGATATTTACTTCCCACAGAAATGCTAAACTGTTTCTAGGGACTTTTCCCGTCCCTTCCACTGTCCTATGTTTAGCAGCCATAGGTTTGCTTCCCACGTTTCTCAGCTCAGGTTTTGGCTGCCGTTTAAAAATGGTCCATGGCGTACTTTCTTCTGGAGTGCAGATCTTTTTGGATTTTTTGGGAAGTCGTTCTGCAATTCAGAGATACAGTTTGGGAGATCCCCTGGGAGGTGGGCCATCTTATAGCTGCTGAAACTCAAACACTGAAAGGCCAAGTAACAGAACAGCATCAGTGGGAAAAAAGATCAGCTCCCTGACAATAAATGTATTTATTTGTAAATGCCAACTGAAACATGTGTATAAACGCCTGTGGGTTTCTTCCTCTACAGTGTTCAACTTCATGTGGGAATGGCATTCAGACACGGCAGGATTTCTGCCTCAACCCGCTAACCCGTAAGCACGTGAACCCCATCTTCTGCAGGCGCTTCCCCAAGGCCATCGTGGTTCGTGGCTGCTCCGCAGGGCCCTGTCCTGAGCAGGCAGTGGGGACTGGGTCCCGTGGAGCAGGGCTGCAGACAGTGACACCAGCCACGCTGACGACAGCTGCAACCACCAAAGAGGCGAGATACAAGAACCTGGATCTTCCTCCATCTGCTGGGCCTCAGGAACAGACAGAGACCAGTGGAGGTGAGGAGCAGAATGCCAAAAGGTAGAGATAGGTAGAGCTGGGTGCTTACTGCATGCGGCTGGGTGGTGGTGACCCCACTGCCACACAGAGACAGGAGCGTGGGAGGGATTACTGCTGGTTAGCAGGGACAACATGGTGTTCCTTCCAGTGTGCATGAGCTGTCCGTGTTGTCTGAGCTAGGAACAATGACTCCCTTCCTTGGGCTTCCAAAGCTCTACTGACCCGTGGGACTCCTCGGGGCAGGAGCTAATTGTTCCTGTGCTTTACCCAGACGGTGTGCACTCGTCTGCTCATTGTGCTGTGAAGGGAATGGGGGCTGTTCTTCAGCAGCTGTAGTTCCTTCTGGATGTGTTTCTCATCTGCCTCTCCTGTACAGGTGTCTGTGGAAAGCTCTTTCTTAATGCCTCCGGGGTCATCAACATGACAGGTGTAGAGAGCAGTGACTGCACCGTGGCCATCGGACGTCCTCTCAGGGAGGAGATAACAGTCAGCGTCCTGGCGAGCTCCCTCAACTGCAGTGCAGGTGCTGCCCGGGGCGTGCTGGGGTCAAGCCTGGCCCTTGGGGAGATCTGCACCTCTTTTGCCCGTGTGCTTTTGGTGCCCTGAAACGTTCTTGCTGCCTGGGAGCCTGTGTAATCTTTGAAACCATTTTGCAAGTTTTTCTGTCCCGCCAAGTGTTTGCCAGAGGGGACTAAATGAAGATGATGCCTTTCCTCCCTCTACATAATGGTTTCTTACCTGGTTTGCTGATATGAGATGAAAAGAGTTTATGGGGTTAAAGGAGCTGCTTGGTTGGGCCTGTTATAAACTCTCTCCATAATGTACCCTCTTGCTGGAATCAGTACAGTTAGATTAGTTAACTGAACTGTTCTCATGACAGATTTTGATAAGATAGGGACAAGATGCAGAATTTACTTGATTCCAGACCTATGTAAGATAGGTTGCAGCCTTTTACTTCAAGTGTTTCTAGTCCCTGTGCTCATCCGTTCCAGGTGAGGTAGTGCTGTTTTCTGGGCGAATGATGTGGCGGACAGGCTGCAGGAAGCTCCCTTTGTCACTGATAAATTCCAGAACGAATACACTGATTGTGAAACAGCGTGTTTTGCTGCCAGGAAATGGGGTCATTCTTCAGTACAACAGCAGAACTGCAACTAAAAAATATTACCAAGGTACCTTATTGAAAGCTTTGCGATTGCTTTAGATTAAGGCACACATGATAGGGCCTGAGGAGTTCCACAGGTCACGGTTGCTTATGGAAATCTATGGAAACCTTGCATAGTTTTTAGCCCCTGCTTGAGGAGTGTTGGAATTAATATTACTTGTGCACTACCCCTCTGTTTTAAAGGCAAGCCCTGGGCAGGTGTTCGCTAATGCTTGGAGGTTCCCAGATGAAAATCCTTAGAGAAACTTTTCTGCCTGTGTTTAATTTAAATGATTTCTTTCTTGGAGGTGGCTGAACACTTGTCTAAATCATTTTCTTTTCTGCTGCCTTTCCCCCTCTCAGACTGTGACAAGCAGCTCTTTGGTCCCCAAGGTGAAATAGTGAATCCTGTGCGATTGCCTGATCAAAGGCCAGAAGTAGTGTGTCGGACCTTCATCAATGTGGCTCCTCGGCATCGCATAGCTATCCGCGCTCTATATATTGGCCTGGGCAGCGAGGGCAACCAGACACATTTTAATTACATCCTGGTGAGTCAGACACCTAAAGGGGGTAGTTTGGGTGGGTGCGGACCCATCTCCTCATTAGACATTTCCATCCAGTTGTGAAGTTCAGTCACGAATCCGAGAGGGTCAGACTCTGATCTCTGTTATGGAAAGGCGGGTGTGAACGAGCACTGCTGATGTCTGCTATATTTCTTTTAACATTTGTATAGGGCAGCTTTTCCCCTGAGTGGCCCATTGGCAAGTCCCCAGCATTTTGTGGGTGCTTCACTTGTAGGCTGCTGTGATATGATCGTTCGTTTTTTCTTTATGCAGGTCCGTGATGTAAGCACTATGAAGACGATGGTGTTCCATGGGAAACAACAATTCTTCTGGCAATCAACAGGAAGCCAAGCTGAAATTGAATTTCATGAAAATGTTAAGGATCCCCAAACCAGTTTCTGGGCTGAATATCATGCTATTGAGCCCAAATAAAAAGAGCCAGGGCCACTGCACTGAGAAAGGCCGTGGTCCAGTTAGTCACTGCTGCCTGTTCACTGCTCGAGGTCACATGAGTCATTTCATCTTTTTGCAACTGCGTCCCCATCTATTGAGTAAGGAGAATAATATCTACTGATTCCTTTGGAATCTCAGTTACTATTTATAAAGGTTGTGCAAAAGACAAGCAACTACCAAATATTTAGCAAATAGTCCACTTATGGATTTTCTGTCTGTGTTGATTGATATTAGTGCAGTTTACGTGTCTGCAGTTAGTGACTTGGATGCTGAAGTCTCAAGGTCCTGCTTCTGTAATATGCTGCGAATTTTTAGGATAATCACTTAATTTCTCGGTGGCTCGGTGTCCCATTACAAACCTCTGTACATGTATAGCTGCGATCAGGGTTTAGCCATGAAGTTCACTCTTCTGCAGGGTAAACGCCCCTTAAAACTGAGGCGCATTGATTTTCTGGAATGTTGTAAAGAAGGCAGAGATGTGTACGAGGACGAGCTGCTAGCAGAAGACAACTAGAGATGTGTGAGGGCAAGAGAGTTTCTTTGCCTGGGAGGGCAGTGCAACACTGGGACAGGTCACTCAGAAAGCTTGAATGATTTCAGGAGTTGGCTAGACTGACGCACTACTGACCTGGTCAAGTCCTGGTGACAGTTGACTTTATGTGGGAGGACTAAATGACATCCCTCCCCAGCCACCTCTTCTGTGGCTCTACTATTATGTATCTGACAGTGATACCAGCACTTCTTTTCTATGAGAAAATAGAAGAATTCTGTCTCTTACTGATGGGTTTGGTGCTAAGACACATGTATTCAGATAAGAACAGTAGCTGTGCTATTAATCTGCTTGTATCTTCATCTCACAGGAACTGTGCAATGAGAGACTCTTGAGACTGCATGATACAAGTTGTAGCAGGAAGAGCTATTTTAGAGCAGTGACAAATACTCAAGTTTGATTTAAATACATTTTTCAGGTTGTTTTTATTTAATATCTTGAGCATTTAATATCTTGAACATTGGACTGTGCTTTGGTCCAAATTTGTCATCCTCCTCAAAATCACAATCTACTGCTCAAGGGGTCTTTTCCGCACCTGGAGCCTGGCTGCACACATCTGCCCATGCTCTTCACGCTGGATGCGATAAACGGTTCTGCCTGAGCAGTTTTAACCCCGCTTCTGCTTTCTTTTGGTGGAATTTTCTGACATATTTCTAAAACTGCAAAATCTTATTTTCTTCTGTCTTCTTACTAGTTGTTTTTGCTAGTTAAGCCTGGAGTTTTTTGCTTGCCAGCCTCCAGATTTATGTTCCGTTCCTGGAAGAGCTCAAAAGTAGATTCTTGAAGCGAGATCCTCGAGGAGCTGGCTATATCAGCTGTCCCGCTGCAGTGCGTGGGTGATGCAGGCACTGGGCCTTCGTTTCCTGTCGAACAGGAGATGTTAACGAGAAGACATCGTTTTCTTGATCCTTTTTTGTAACCTTTTAGCAGATGGGATCTGTCTTCCTGCTCTGCTCTGGATCCCAAGTCTCACTGCTATTTATTGTTCCAGATCAACTGTGCGGAGCCCCTGGTCTGCAGAGATGGGCTCTGGTTGCTGACTCTGTGCTCCATGTTCATTTGCAAAAAATGCAACTGTTGTCTGTGTAATTTAAGAGAATTAAGGCTGTTTCCCTGTACGGTTTGTTTGGATACCAAGAGGTTGCCAAGTGCGACAATGCGCCTGGACGCGGTGCTGTGCAGCCTGCTGTAGGTGACCCTGCTTCAGCAGGGGTTGGACTGGGTGACCCACAGAGGTCCCTTCCAACCCCGACCATGCTGTGATTCTGTGATCTCTGACTTGCAAAGTCCTACTTCTACTCCCATTTTCTAGGGAGAAAACCTGATTCTGTTCAGATTAAGGGCAGCATTTCCATCTTACCTGGAGGGCAGAATTTTCTAACGCTGTTAAATTCACGTTCATGCAAAAATTCACGTTTCTCTTCCTTCCGAGCTCACGCTGGCCGCCTGGATAACAGCTGGATAACGGGGTGTCAGCCCGGGGAAGCGGGACCCGGAGATCCTGTGCACCCCAGAGCCCGTTGTGGCGTGCATGCCTGCGCGGCTGCTTATGAATATGTACACACGGGCTCTGCCCACCAGCCGATGCATGAGAGTGACATCAAAGCCCTGCCTGCTGGAGGAGGGGACCCACAATGCAATACGCAGGCAGACGTGGAGGCAGCTCGCAGGGCCGCTGGCATCGCTGCGGCGGGCAGAGACCTCCATTGTCAGCCCTGGGGGTCCAGGCCCTGCGCGGGGCTGCGGGGAGAACCCCGGCGCCCGCAGGGCTGGGCTTGGGGGCTCTCTCCTGGGCTGGCTGGAGGGGGGCACAGAGGCAGCGTCACCCGGTCGGGGGGAGCATCCCGCGCTGCTGGGGCTCAGGCGGGGAGCGGGGTGCTGCCCCCTGACCCCCCGGGAGCCGGGGTGCTGCCATGAGCTCTCGGGATGAGCAGTTCCAAGCAGCAGCCCCTGCCCCAGCGGCTTCCTCCACCGATGATGGCATGACCTGGTGGTACAGGTGGCTGTGCAGGATTGCCGGGGTCCTCGGGGGCCTGTGTAAGTATCCCCTTCCCTTGCAGCCAAAGGTTCCCCCTCGGCGATGCTCGGGCACGCGGAAGCGCGCGTCGGGGCCCCTGCCTGCCCCCCGTTAGGGTCCCAGCGGCGCAGGGGGGCGTGCCATGAAACCATCATTTGGGGTTACGCGTTGGCGTCCGCCCTGGACATCAGTTTGCTGCGTTTCGGGCAGAGGGAAGAGCTGTGGACGTGCCTTTTAGTTTGCACATGAGGGATGTGCTTTGCGGTCGCTGAACTTGCTGAATGTCAGCACCTGGGAGAAGGGACGTCACGGGGGGATCTGCAGACCCTCGAGTTTCTCCTTGGATGCTCGCTGGAGGTGGTGGGAGCAGCCGCCGAGCCCTGGTCCCGCGGGAGGGCTGTGGGCAGGTAAACCAGGCGGGGATTCTGCAAGCAGCAAGCTCGGTGCTCAGCGGGGTCAGGTCCAGGGCTTGAGCAGGGGCCACGGGATTTGGTTCATCCTGTTTCACTGTCAGGTGTTTGTATGTTCCTGCAGCTTATTTTTTTTCCCCATCCTGAAATGCAGGAGCATGTTTCCCACGTGGTACTCCTGTTGTTGATCGCATAGGGCCTGGCTGTGTCTTTTTTGAAGAAGAATAATGGACTTGGTTTTTGTTGGGTGTTTTTGAGGGGTCTAGGTCTTGGACACAGAGAAGAAGGGAGCCGGTGTACTCTGACTTACCTGCTGCTGAAAAAAATATTTCCAGGGAAAAAGAGTCTTTGCAACTTTGCCAGAAATCCGCCTGTCCTGTAGTGCTGTTTTGCTACATTCTGTGGAGAGATTAATAGCTCTTAAAAGCAGGAGGGACTGTTATGACTGCTTAGTCTGATCTCCTGCAGAGCACAGGATGGAGAATTTCTTCTGCTTCAGGCCCATGACTTCTAGTAAAACAACAGCGTTTCTCAGCCAGTGCAGTCAGCCCTGATTTATTCCCTTGGCCGTAGCGTTTCGTCTGATCCCATCTCTCCCATGCCTGCCTCTTGCTTCAGCACTTGACTGCACAAGCCCACGGCTTTTTTGCAGCCGACCTTGTAGACCGTGGTATCGTTGGGCAGGCTCATTACAGCCCTTTTTGGCTAGGCTGGTGAAACGTATGCTGCTCTCACTGTTTTATGTCTTAGGTGCTGAAATTCTGGAGGTGTGAAAAGATTTGGTAGGACTGCTTTTACAGGGCAAAACGTACCGGCGCTTCTGGTCCCGGCAGACGGCCAAGAGACCAGCTGGGACGTGTCTGCAGCGCGGGTCCCAGGTTGGGGTTTGTGTACCGGCATCTTTCCCATGGGCCGGGGCTGAAGCCGGAGCCTCGGCGCTTTTTATGTGGCTTCGGCCCATGCAGAGCTCAGGGGGATGCGGATGGAGGGTGAGGAGCTGGCGACGATGGGTGTTGGGTGGCATTGGTGGCGTTGCCCACCTTGTGCTAGGGCAGCTCATGAGCGGCTTGAAAGCAGCGCATGTCTTTGAAGACATTTTTTCTCTGTCTTCACTTTTCAAAGCAGCTGAATTATGTTGGGATTATTTTCCCAACCTTTTGTTCACAGCTCTGAGAACTCATGACTTGTTTTTAAAGGAAAGCTGAGAGTTTTGAGTGTTTGGGTGAGTCTGGGAGAAGAAGCTTTTGGAAGAAGAGCCAGGCCCTTAACAGGATTGCCGATGATCTGGGGAGCCAGACAGCTTGCTCTGTAGCCCTGACAGTCTCCCTTCGTGAGGTTCATCAGGCAGAGGACGAGGCAGCGTGAGACACGGACTGCGCTCACGAGCAGGGAAATGGGGGGCTGTGGGAAGAGGCAGCCCTCCAGTGCCCCGTGCTAGCCATGGCCCGCTTCAAAATGCTCCGTGTTCAGCATCACCTTGTTAAAGGCAGACAGTTTGGAAAAGGGGTGATGAATAGAACAGCAAGGCTGGAGTTTGCTGCTATTTTCAGAGCTTTCTATGAAAGAACAGAACTCATTTCTACAGATTTTGAGCAACTGGACTGTGGTCCTGCTACAGGGCTGGAGTATTTCTTACAGAAGGAAAAAATCTCTGTAAAAAGGAAGAGAAACTTTGTTAGTGGAGATGAGAATGGCAAAAAACATCTACCACGTGCAAATATCTGCAGCTCACAACTTGCTTAAGCCAGAAAGGTCCAGGGGCCGGAGCAGGAACAAGACCAACCAGTTCCGGGATCTGTTTCTGGCTCCTGCTGGCTTGGTGACCTTGGCCAAGGCACTTCTGTTCCTGGTTGTGAAAGGACGAGGAGAGTCTGTGGCTTTTGTAAAATGCTCGAGGAGCAAAAATAGCCTTGTATTGAGGACAGTGACCAGCTGCTTGAAATGAATAGAGCCTTTGTAGGGGGTGGTTTTCGTCCCCCCCCTCCCATTTTAGCTCCCAGTTATTTGTGCTTCCTCAAGGGATTCGGGATGGGACAGCAGTTAAACAAATGGCAGAACTGTCTGTCGTCCATAGCTCACGTGCCATTGAGCATAGTCTGCATTTTAAATCTAGTGTGAGGCCTCTGTTTTGCAGAAAAGAGGTCTCTAGGTTGGCAGCTCCGTCCCCTTTTGGCTATTGAGGCAGGAGCCGATCCCGTCCTGGTGGGACCAGGATGTACCGGCCGCCGTGGGATGCGCTGCTCGGCAGAGGAGACCGAAGGTCACCGAATTGTTATCTCGGCGGCTGTTGGCAGCCGCCACCGAGTGCAGTGTTCCTGTGATTACCAACCTTTGACTCCTTCCGCGCTGGCTGGTGCTCGTGCTGACGCAGGGGCTTGCTCAGCTCCGGCGTGCTGGGTCGTTAGTCCGCTGGCAGCCGGGGCGGTTGCTCAGCTGAGACTCCTGCGGGGACGCTGAGCGCTCAAGGGCTGTTTTGGGGTGTTTGAGGACAAAACCAAACCAGAACCCTGACAAAACAACCTCTGTTTGGCTAGATTGAAAAAAGAGTGAGGCCAGAAACCCGCCTGGAAAACAACACTCTGCCTCCCTAGGTTTGTTCTGTGGTTGAGATCAGTTTTGTATTTCCGTGAGCCGCTTGGACTGCTCCACCGTGCTGTGAACCAAGGCAGGGTTCTGCCCCAGCCCCGGCTGCGTTTCGGGTGTAGTCAAGATACAGCTGATTTTTGCTGTTCTGCTAATTGTAAAGTGCCTGAAAGTCACTTAACATGATTTTCAGAAGCGTGCTTTCCCACATAAGCCTGTGGTGCTTCCCCTCAGCTCCTCTCCTCTCAGCATTCAAGCGTCTGTTGGTCACAGAGGAGAACTGGAAACCTCCATGTTGTGCCCTGCTCCCCGTGCTGCGCGCTGCTCCCAGCAATCCTGCTTGCCGTTGCTTTTCCAGCTCTCCAGCTGTCTGCACGTGTGACCGGGAGCTGGTCATCCTGCCTCAGTGCCTCAGTTTCCCCTGCAGCGTGGGGACACTGACACTGGTCCCTTTGTGATGGGAGGGTGATAAGCGCCCTTGGAGCATGGATACTAGCATGTCCTCTGGCATTTCTCTTCTGCTGGGTGATCATCTTCTTGCAGGATTCTCTGAAAGATTGGGGGTCCTGTGGAATAGTGCTGGGCAGCCTTTAAAAATAACCTTGCTTGGTTGTTTCCTAAAACCAGGAGTCCACTTGCTCGTGGGGTGGCCTTAGATCGGCTCTGTTTCCCAGTCCGGTAAATAAGGACAACTATTTTTAAGGGAACTTTGAGGATTCAACAGTGACTGCTTAAAAGAAGCCTTACAAATGTGTGCCAGGCTTTTGAAGCTCAGGACTGCTCACAGCAGACCTGCTCAGGGGACCCGCTTCGAAAAACACGAGCAGACATCTGAAATACCCACCCCCGAGCTGGTTTTGTTCTCAGAGGTGGGCTCTGCTGCTCTGCGTTGTGCCGCTGATCATCCCCAGGACAGCCTTTCAGGGCTGCGTAATTTTAGCTGGAGTTTTGCAGGGTGTTGGTGTTTACTGTGGGCTCAGCCCGTGTCTGGCTGCCCTCCGTGCCCGGCTCGGGTTCCCTGGGCAGCAGTGGCAGTCTGTTGGTATCGGCGGAGGAGAAGGGCGGTATCGAGTGGAACGCTCTGCAAGTTTAATGAGGCAGGAAGGAGGCGCAGGGCTTGGACGCTGCTGCCTGGTTCCTCTCCTTGCAGTACAGAGTCAGGAGTCCTGCGGCTATTTTGGGCTCGGCTTTATCCGCTCCCATTTGTGTTAGTGGAGACCCAAACCTGCCTCTTTTCTGCCCGTCTCTAGTGGAGTTGCGCAGAACCAGCAGTGTGTGGCAGAGACCGGGTTCACCTCTGCTTTGTTTATTGCTTGCCCGTGTGCTGTGCTGCTGGAAGTCGTGTTTCTGCTGAACTTTCCCTGCGCTGCTCAGAGACGGGTTTCTGCTGGGATCTCTTTGTTCCTCCTGAGACAAAGCCGTAATTCCTTAGGAAATTAAAGCCGGGGTGCCACAGGGTGCCACATATGTGACTCCATGAAAAAGCAGGTGCTCTGTTGTTCTGCACTGTGCAAGCGTCACGCTGAGACCCCAAGCATTCGGAGCAAAAGGATTCCTGGCCGGAGGAGCTGGGAACAAACCCTCTCCCCTGCATCCTGGGGTCCTCTTTGGGCTGTCAGACCTTTCCACCCTCCTGTGCTGGTCTGTGCAGGCTGCTCTGCAGTGCCTAGAGATGCCAGCCAAGGCAAGGGCTCTTCTGGGCAGCCTCTGCTCTGCGATACGGCCCAAAACACAGGAGAGCAAAGTCATGCTGGTGTGGCTGCAAGGTCCCGCTGCAGGGCAGAGCTGGGAATAGAAGCCAGCCCTGCCTGCCAGGCTCCGGCCCCGCTGCCCCGTGGGCATGCTGGGTTGGTCTTCATGGTCACCAAAAGCCTCTTTGCTTTCCAGCCTGTGCCTTTGCTGGTCTCTGGAACTGTGTCACCATCAACCCCCTGAACATCGCGGCTGGCGTGTGGATGATGTGAGTAGAGTTTCTTTTCGGTTTTCTACTGGGAGGAAGGTTTGGTTCATTAGACACCACTGGGCAAGGGGCAGAGCTGCCCTGCTCGGGCAGTGGACGTGAGTGAAACCTCCATCAGGCTCTGCAGGCTCTGAGAATTGGCAGATCTTTATCTGTCGGGTGGGTTGGGGTGCTGGTTTTGTTCTATTTATATTCTTTCTTCTTCTTTCCCTAGCCCCCTTCCCTACCCCTTTTTAGGTAAATACTGGAATACTTTTATCCAAAATAAAAGTGAGGCACCAGGATTTGGGAATTATGAAGAAGGGGGGAGGGAGCACAGAGGGGTCCAGCCCCACCATTCCATTCTGCCGGCGTTTGGCCATGGGAGTGGCTGGTCACTGGGGGGGCGGGGGGCATTGCCAACCCTCACCCTGGGCCATGCGGGCATGATTAACTCTGGTTTTCTCTATCTGGAGGCTCAATGCCTTCGTCCTGTTCCTGTGCGAAGCCCCCTTCTGCTGCCAGTTCATCGAGTTTGCGAATGCCGTCTCTGCAAGGGCGGACGGGCTGCGGCCCTGGCAGAAAGCTGCTTTCTACTGCGGGTGAGGATGCTGCTGGGGTGCATTGTGGCACTGAAGCCACCCCGGGGACCGTGCTGGGATGCACGTGGGCTCGCATCCCTGCATCCCACGGGGAGTGGAGCCCGGCTTTGAGGGCTGCTTCTGTCTTCCAGGATGGCTGTGTTCCCCATCATGCTCAGCCTGACGTTGACCACGCTCTTTGGAAATGCCATTGCGTTTGCCACCGGGGTGCTTTATGGCCTGTCGGCGCTCGGCAAAAAGTAAGAGAGAGATCTGTCTGCTGGTGGAGGGAAGGGGAAGGCGGACCTCCAGCCCTCACCCCCATCTGCCTCCCTGATGCTATGCTTTCCTCTTGTGCTAACCATGCTTTCAGGCGTAAATGCTGCCAGAGAACATCTCCCTGCTGTCTTCTCAAAGCCCTGGGAGGGAGGGTCCTAGGGTGTGCTGAAGCTCTGAGTTTTCCCTTGGGAGCTTGATCTAGGTTGCCCTGTGGGTCCCAGTCCTCGTTCTGCAGCCGTTGGATGGGTGGGCCCAGCTCTAGGGGTGGTGAGCGGCTGTGGTGGGGCCGGAGAGGGCCAGCAAGTCTCATTTCACTCCTGGCGTCCCTCGGTACGGAGAGGCCCTGGCCCCAGTTGGAACACCCCTGTGCCAGGCGCTTACCCACCATGGTGGGCACCCAGGACTCATGTCCCCACGCTGTCCCTTCTCTCTGCAGGGGAGATGCCATTTCCTATGCTCGGATCCACCAGCAGCAGAAGCAAATGGATGAAGAGAAGCTCACAGGGGCCCTAGAGGGACAGGCTCTCTGAAGCATGCGAGCTTGGGGTAACCGCTCCTGGACACGGAGATGTTGGTGAAGATACGGATAACTGCTCTGCCCTTCCCTCTGCCCGCTCCCCTCTCTGTAACACCGCGATTTCCCTGGACACTGCAGCAACCGGATATCTCAGGGGCTGGGGCAGGCTGTGCCCTCTTCTCACACCAGCAGCCAGACCTCAGCACGTTGGCTCCTCTTTCCTCCTCAACCCTCAACCGAATATCTCACAGTCACCCTATTTTTTAATTTTTTTTTTTTTTTTTAATTTTTGCTGCAGAGGTGCTGGCTCTTTGAGTGCTGCTTTACAAGCCTAAACAGGTAGCCTTTCTTTGGAGTGATGCCTGATGATGAAACGAGGATGCAGCGCTCGTTGGGCACTGCTGTCCGGATGGGCCGAGCAGGGACAGAGCTGACGTGCCAGCTCCTTGCCTGCGCCGCTCTCGCGGGAGTCAGGGAGCTGCTGGCCTCGTGCCTGCGGGTGACCTGCCATTGCACGGTGCGTGGTTTCAGTAACGCTCTCTGCTGTGGCCCTTCCCAGGGGTAAGAATACACTAAGCCAGGGTTTAGCAATACGTGGTGATGCTTGAGCTTGGTCTTCTTCCACTGAGTGCATTTTAATATGGGTCCGGCTGCGCCAGGCATCGGAGGCGTCGCTGCACGGGACAGGACATCCAGCAAAAAACCCTGTAAAGACAATAACCCTCTCGGCAGAGGGGTGCCGGGGGTGCCGGAGCAGATCCTGGTACCTACAAAGCACAGTCCCTGCTTTCTCTGGATGCAGCTGCGGGCAGTTACTGCAATTTACTTGAATTATAAGAACTAATTACTTTGTCTTAATAAGGGTACTTTTCTTAAGCTTCATTCTTTTACTGGGGAAGAAGGGAAGTGAGGTTTGCTTTACCTCAGCTGAAAAAGGGTGCTATTGCTTGAGCCAAGCAGGACTTTTTGCTGGTGTAAAGGTTACTGGTGTGCAAGAGCATCCATCTCTTGTGAACCTGGGGGCTCTGCTCTGTTATCTCCCACTCCTGGCATCTGCTCGTGCTCCCACGGCCCATCCCTCTGCGCAAGGGACCTGCTCTTTGCTTCTGTCTGGTACAGTCTTTCTCTTGGGGCTTGTGTTCTTTTTGGATCAGTCCTGGGCTGGTTTTGTGTGGGAAGGTGGCATATGCTTCCTTTGCAAACACGAAGTCTGCACCATTTCAGTGTGGATAGCTGGGATGTCTAGCTTTATTGTTCCAGGCTCTATCAGTTGTTTTCACATCAGATTTTCTGTTTGCTTTGTATCATGCAGAACAAAGCTGCTCACTAAGTCCAGATCCCCCTCTGCTCATCACGGTGTCTTCTGGGGGGTTTAATTTATTTGATTTTACATGATTGCTTTTTGTTTTGATTAGGAAAAAGGAGAATAATTTATTTCTAGTTACTTAAGTATTTTGATGGGACTCCTTTTCTCTGGACATAGGAGAAAGGAGTGCTCTGTTTCCTGTCCTTTAAAGGACTGCCTCGTTTCACTGGTGGGGTCTCTGAACCCAGGGAGAGCCTGGGATGCTGTAACTGGGATGCTGTAAAATCCTATTTCAGCCTTCGGAGCATTTCTCAGACTTCGGAAAGTGTGTTGTCCTTTGACCCTTTTGTCTTCTTCTGGGCCACTGGCGTGACAAAGTTTGGTTTTCCCCTCTTCTGGGAGAGAGAAGGGAGGAAAACCAGGCTGTAGCTGCTGGGTTGGAGGTCTGTGCTCTCGCAGCAGCCCAGGCAGGCAGTGGCTATGGCGAGCAGTGGCAGCGGGGACTGCAGCCTGTGCTTACTCCCCTGCCCTGGCAGCTGAGGTCCCGCGGCCACCAACACTCTGTGGTCCCATTGGAATCACTGGGGTACAGTGAGGTTGCGCTGTGGTCCGAGCAATGGTGCGAGAGGCTGACGGCTGTCTGTCCGAAGGGTCTGTCCGCCAGCCACTCTGCGGCTTCTGAGCAGTGTCGTGTTGGAAACTATCCAGATAACATGTCCTTCCTCTGGGCATGGTGTGTATTCACGTCAGCTGAACGGCACCAGGACGTCTCCCTGGCAGAGCCTGGGATGGAGCCGCTGCTGGAGGGGGTTGCTGTAGCGTGGGCATTGCAGCGGGAGCAGAGTGGTCCCTGGAGATCGGGGGGCTAAGCCCTTGGCTAATGTTAGCTGTTGTTTCTTCGGTGGAGTTCAGGGAGGTGTGAGGATTTACACCGGTCGGGAATGCGGCTTGGGTTTGTTTGCATGCTCAGGTCCCAGCAGCTAGGTGCTGGGTAACCACTTTGTGCTAAGCCCCTTTCCCCCCAGGCCTCTGAACTGTGATTGCTCTGAGACCATCTTGTCTGGGACGCAGAATTGGCACCGCCAGCCCAGATGCAGCTGGTTTGAATAAAGGCTGTGCCGTTTCGGAGCCCCCAGCTCTGGGCTGCTCCCTGTCGCTGCATGCAACGCACGGGGCTGTGACCTCCCTTGCACGCGTGTGTGCAGGGACCACAGCCTCCTGCGTGGGTCACGCTGCCTGCGGGCACGGGGAGCTGCGGGACGAACACGCTGCAGCCCGTGGGATGCTTCAGTGGCAGCAGCCTCTGCTCTTCGAGCCAGCCGTGTCCCGGTGCAGTACCTTTACCGAGTGGCTCAAGTGCAGAGTCCTGCCTGGCAGACAGGAGCTCTGCTCTGATTTCAGGGGGGTTTGGGGAGTGAAGTAGTGTTTAGTAGAGGAATGGTGCAGACTGATGCACGTAGCTACAAGCATGTCTTTGGTAGTGACTGCTGTGCTCTGTGAGTAGTTCCACAGTAGCTTTAGTGACAGGAGGGGAAAGGCAAAGCGAAGGTGATGGAGTAACGCGTGCAGGCTGGTTTACGCCCACGGTGATGAAGCGCAGAACTGGTGGGACCCTTGCTGGCTTCACCCAGTTGCTGCTGGTCTATGGCATTGGGACAGTCCCTGGGGCTGGCGCAGGCAAATGCTGCTCCAGGTCACCTGGAGGGCTCATCGACACGGACGGGTCTGCTCTGCTCCCTTGGCACCAAGTGCAGGAGTCCCTTGGACGCCAGCAGTACTGTCACACTGTGTCTTGCGACAGTCAGGTCCGACACTGGGGCCAAGGCAAGTGAACGATCTGCCTCAGCTCTGCCACCGTTAGCAGGTGGCAACGCTCAGCTCTGAGCTCAAGGCTTTTTTTGAAAATGGGTCTCAGGGACTCTTCTGTAAGAGCTGAGCTGGAGCCTTTGGCCACAATGCTTAAAAACACCATGTCTCTTCAGTGTCTCTGTGGCTATTGCTACAGGAGGGGTCTCAGATCCGTGCTCCAAGACTGCTGGTGCCTACAGACATGCGTCTGGAGTGGGAGCTGCTGGGAATTTTGGCAGTCAGCGATGCAGCTGAAATCAAGCCAGACGTTGCCATCATTGCAGGTGCGGCCTGGCAAAGTATGCATGCAGTGTCTGCAGCACCCATGGCTTTCAGGAGATGGAGTGACAATTAGTGGATGGCCTCACCTCCGTGTGGGCAAGAGACTGTTTTTGTGGAGATAGAAAGGAACTTTAGAGTAGTAGCATCACAGTAGTTAATATGCCCATTCACAGTGCATGGTGGTTATTCATTGTGTTTAGAGGCACCATCAGGGTGCTTGGAGCTGTGTAAGGATAAATGAAGTTAAAAGCCCTGCTCTAGAGATTTTACAGGCTCAGTCCAATCCCTGCTGATGGCGTCCAGGCTGGATAGCTAATCCACGGGGTCTCTACGGAAGAGGTTCTGCTTGCCAGGTCTTGGAAAGGCGTCTTGGGAGATGACGGGACAGAAGCTTTGTGTGGACTCAAGAGCAGGTGAAGCAGTGACTACAGTGAGTTCTTGGCACCAAGTGTGGAAAGACACCTGGGTACTGGCTGTTTCACCATTCACCATGTGAGCTGTGCACTTCTCTTACTTGCATGCACTGATACAGCGTGCAACTCTTCCTTCTCCCATGCAGTCGTGAAGATGACAATGCTTGTTGGTATAAGCTCCACTGTCCCCTGGGGCTGTCCATCGGGTGTGAAGAGAAGAGCAAAAGCTCACTTTCTGCTATGTACCCAGACCTCACTGCTCTGGGCAGGAGCTGCTTTTGTAACACCAATTGATTCTCTGTGTGTGCAGTGAATAAAAAGACCATTCTACCTCTGGAAAGAGCCACTGTGATTTCTCAGACTCTAAATGTTGTAGCAAAAACCCTCAGACTTTCTGTATGAAAGAAAAGGAGGTCACTCAGAAAATTTCCCCAATGACGTTCTCATAGGACCTGAAGAGTCCAACCTCATTTCATATTCGGGCATTTCCTCATTAGGGTGAGCCCTGGGAAGCTCAATTCATCTTTGTCATTTTCTTCTCAGGAAAAAAACAGCCGCTGTCTGCAGGGAAGGGTTTCACTGAAGTGAAGATATCAAGACCTGGTCCATAGCCATGTGACAAAGAGATGGCTCTAGCACAGGGCTGCCAGAGATCCTAATCTTCAGAAGGTCAGTGGGAACCAGAGGCTCTTGAGACCTGTGGTAATTAGGCCATGCTTAGAAACAGTCATATTCCAGCCAGGGCTGAACATCTTTTTGGAAATGGGTCTCAGCTGCAAAGGTTAGGTTTAATTCTGTATTTTCTCTGTGGTTTTGATTTTGGCCCATCTCTTGTCCTGTGTCCCTGGCTGCTTTAAATTAGTCCTCTGATAAAGCATATCTTCTCTTAGGTGATTTCTCTCATCTCCTGCTGCAGAGAATCTGAATAGTAGTCAGCATATCTTGAGATCTGGGTTAAGTAAGCTATGTTACCCCTCGCTTCCTTGTCACAGCAGGCTGAATGTTCCAGGGGTAGGAGGACACAAGCATCTCCACCAGCCCTCGGGGTGCCAAGTGTGTTTCAGGAGGTTGGACAAGTGCTTGGGCAAATCACCTGCTGGCTCAGGCTTTGTTCTGCCCTTTGGGGAGGAATAAGGCCATTTGTTCCTCACAGCCATAACTGCCTCCTGCAGCTGTTTCACCTAGGGTTGGGCTCTGAAAAAAATACGCCTTAATCTTGCAGAATACACAGGAAAGAGGTAAGAGCAATTTGCTACTAACTATGCAGTTGAAATCTCAAAGTGATGGAGATGGAGGCTCCACACACAGCGATGATGGAGGCACATCCACGCTCCTCTTTGCGGATGAGTAGAACACTGGGGGGAAGGAGCTGCCCCAGTACAAGGTGTTGTCAGTACCTACCCTGTCTTTCCTACAGGCAATCACTTGCACTACAGCTGAATGTTTGTCTGTTCCTCCTCTTTGTTTTGTCCTGGATTTTCTTTGTGAACTGTATATGGTCTTATTCGTTAAGCTTCTAGTGTAATGTGTGTTTTTAGAGCAATAAAACATGGCAGCTTTTTATACAACATATCTGGCTTTGCCTCTTTCAAGGTCCTTAAGTAGCTGAGACTCATCTGGGAAGCTGCAGGCTTCTGTGGTCCCTGTGTCACCGTCCTGGCCTGCCTCTCCCATCCCACCCACCTGCAGCTCCCTGCTCTGCAAATCAAAGCAATATATTGCAGGTGGAGGCAAAACTGGTTTATTCTTGCAACTACACGACGAGCCTTTGCCAAAACGGCTACAGCTGTTAACTCTGTTCCAGCCAAACCCTAGGGCTCTCGAGCTGCTTGGGTGGCTGCTGAGCGAAGAACATGCATGGTCTCTTGTCCACAGCCTCATGTTCTGTTTTCCAGGACATCTTTATCTCCAGCCTGGCGCGGGTTACCTGGTCCCATACCTCGGGTTAACGCGTTGCCCAGAGAGCAACAGGTAGTGTTGGATGATGGGAAGAGAAGGTAAAGTTGTTGCAGATCATTGCTGCCTGTTCCTCTCCCGTTGCCTTCGCAGAGAGCTCCAGCCTCCACCTCCAGCAGCACAACTGCCTTCTTTGTTGCCCTCGAGCATGGGGGCTGGTGGCCTGGCACGGCTGGCAGACAACAGCTCCTACCTCATGAATGACCTCCGGCCGGTCCTGAAGAAGGCCTCGATCTGTTCCAGGGACCTGCCTTTGGTTTCGGGAACGCAGCAGCCTGTGAATAAGATGTTCCCAGCACAGATGACAGCGAAGAATAGGAAGGGCACTTCGAGGCCAAAGGCTTCCTGGAAAGCAGGACAGAAAGCAGATGTGAGCTGGTGCAGAGAGGGTCTGAGGAGAGACTGTGGACACCATCCCAGGGCAGTACCCACCACAACCCGGAGGAAGAACTGGGTCAGGGTGAAGGCCGTCAGCCAGCTCACGACGACGCAGAGGCCTGAGGCCACCCCACGGGCTTTCAGAGGGAGGATCTCCGACATCAGCAACCAAGTGATGGGGCCCCAGCCCATGGCGTAACCTGCAGGGGAGGGTGGGGTGAGGCTGTTGAGGCTTCAAAGCCTGCTGAGGAGTGCAGAAGAGCCCAGTGCAATCCTGCCCTGCTGCCTCATCAATCATTATTGCCCCCCATTTATGCTCTGTCAGTCCTCAAAGTGATTTCAGATGCCATCTTTCTTGGTCTTCCAGTGACATCTGCCTTTCTTCCAGCTCCAAGCCCCAAACTCCCTTCTCTGTATCACCCTGCCGCAGATGAGAAACGTCCCCCCAGGCTGGTACCCAGTCCTGTGCTGTGGACCGCAGGCTCTCAGTCTCTGCGCTTACCCATTATGAAGAACATGGTTGCCAGGAGGGGGATGAGGGTGATGTAGTTGGTCGGCTCAGCAGGAAGGTTGGCAGAGGTCACCAGCGTCTTGTTGGCAATGGTGCCGTTCTGAGAAGCTGGCACCAAGTGGATATAGAGCCCCATGGTCAGGTTGGAGACCAACATGACACCAGCTGTGGAGAGATGTAACAGCACAGTGGGACCAATGGGTGAGTGATCTCCGTGCCAAGGACCGAGCTCCTGGGAACACCTCTGCTCAGGAGCTGAGCCACCACCAAAGGAAAGAGACCTCGCCACTCCCTGCCCGAGTCCTGCATGGCTGAAGTTTCCACTCTTACATGTTTGCACAGCTCCTGGAAATCCTTAAAATATGACTTTCGCTTGCACATCAGTGGGAGAGAGACCTACCTGATACAAAGAGAAGGATCTTCCTCCCAGCTTTATCCATCGACACAGCAGCGATCGCCACCGAGAAGAGACGTACCAAGCCAACAAGGGCTGCATCGTACTCTGGTTTCTGCAACGGCAAAAGCGGTGGGGAAGCTGAGATGAGAGAGCCAGGGAAAGGGCAGGTTCCTACATGTGTTGCCTTGACTCTGGCTGATGCCTTTGTCAAAGCTATCCTCCTAGACACCAGAGAGGTGAAGCTCAGAGGAGGAGAGCAGGGAGAGAGTAGGGCCAGTCCTGCCCTCAGTCCTCATGCAGGCTTTTGCAGTGCAGGTGCTTGGCTATTGCTGCCAACCAGGTGCTTTAAAAAAAGCTTCAGAGTTTGGGTCTTAGAGCTGCAGCAGTCTTGGAGTATCAGGGAGCCATCACTGAAGATGGAGTGGTCCGAGCACGGGCCGAACTCCAGGGCTCACCAGGATGACCGATGTTTTCTTGAATATCGACTGCAGGTACACAAGGACGCAGGTGACACCGGAGAGCTGCTGCAGGAACCTCATCCCCACCGCAATCAGGATGGGCTTGTAAATAAAGGGGCCCTTGATCTCGGCACAGGAAATCCGCCGGCTCTGGAGGGGACAAAGCCAGAAAGCTGAGGCGTTACCACCCCTGGGCACCACCACAACACCCAGAAGATGGCTCAGGGGTTGTCTGAAAGAGGATGGATTTTGCAGTTTTCACATTATATCTCCCCCGGGCTGGAGGTGGGCCTCCTCACCTGCTTCCTCACGCTGTCCTTGATCTGCTCATACTCCCGGGCGTAGTCTGTGTCCTTGCCCCGCAGCCAGCACAGTGACCGCAGGGCCTCATCGTCTTTCCCCTGGGAGAGCAGGAACCGGGGCGAGTTGGGCATGAAGCAGAGCAGGACGATCATCAGCAGCACGGGCACCTCCCCTGCAACGGCCAGCCAGCGCCAGTCCAGGACCAGCCCTGCCAGAGCAGCACGGTTAGCAGGGGAGCCTGCCCTTGCCTCCCCACCAGCACCCCGACAGCAGACATCCAGGGGAGATAAAAAAAATCCCCCAAACTAGAGGGAGATTTTCCTTTTTTTTTTTTGTCTCTCCCAGCAAAGAAGGGTTTTCAGCTGTTGTTCAATATGGGGAAATTTCAGTAAGCTCCCCCAAATCTTAGAGGGCCCTGGAAGATCCTGCAGCAGCCCAGGCACACGCTGGGCAGGAGATGCACACGCAGTTCATCGCGTGCTGCCCATCAGCCCTGATGAAACCTCGGCGTGACCCTGGTGATGGCCACGGGTCGGTGGGGGTGATGGACTCATCCCTCTGAGCACACACACAGAAGTGTGGGTTGTGCGCAGGCGATCCTGTCCAGTCCCTTTGCACACCCGCAGTGGTGCTTGCGAGCTGGCTGCGAGGGGAAGGAATCCATCAACTTCCTGAGAAAGTTGTTGAAGATAAACTCCCTTCTCCGTGGTCTCACCAAGGGTTTCCTGCCCACCGAACATGGAGATACTTGCCCAGGGCATACAGGATGAGGGAGCCCAGCACTGCCATGATCTGAGGACAAGCGCCCAGCATGCCTCTGACCCCAGGGTGGGAGATCTCCGAGATGTAGACCTGGAGTGGGACAACACACGCTTCACGGAGCTGCAATATACAGCCGTCACCACCAAAACCTGCCCTCTGTCACCTCGCAGTCATCCACTGCGGCTGGGGGAACCCGAGACTGCTGGGAAACTGCCCTCTCGGGGTGGAAACCTGAGCGGTCCGGCAGCAGGAGCTGGTCCTGGCAGGCGGAGAGGACAGCCTTGCAGGCACCCCGCTTCCCTCCCGCGCCCCGGCCTGGGAGAAGTGCTCCAAGGCAGGCTCAGACTCCCGTTACTGGAAAGACATGCCCCAGGGTTACTCAGATCTTGCCTTCCCCTCTGCCGGCAACACGAGGTTGGCGTTTGGTAAATGTGGGAGGAAATAACTGCCGGGAGGAACAGGGCAGGGATCGAGGAGCTGCCTTCCCTCTTCTGCGGGCAAGAAAGCCCAGCGCCGTGGGGCCAGCTCGGGCTGGCTGTGCCAGTGCTGCTAGCCCAACGCATCCTCCTGATCCCCCACCTGCAGCCCTGGAGCTCTGCTGATGCCTCCAAGAAGCAGTGAGATGCCCCAGGCTCAGCTACGGCATTGCCCCATCTCCCGCCGTGCAAATCCCCAGCAAACTCCCTCCCGTGGCCCGTTACCGGGATGGATGCGGACGTCACGCCGCCGGCGTAGCCCGTCAGCACGCGGCCCAGCAGCAGCATCCCGATCCCCTGGGCGCCGGCCATCAGCGCGTACCCCACGGCGGAGGGCAGCGCCGAGAACATGATGCTCAGCTTGCGGCCCAGGCGGTCGTTGAGGATCATGGCGCTGAGCCCCCCCGCCGCCGCTCCCAGCGTGAACACCGACTGCGGGGAGACACGGAGAGGGGGCTCGGTGGGGCTGGGCTCCCCCCGCAAACCCACTGGCTCTGCCCCCAGCCCGGCAGCGACAGCCCCGCTCCTTACCCCGAACCAGGATGCCGTGTGCTGGTCCAGCCTCAGCGCAGGGCTGGGCTGAGCCTCCAGCGCGGGGATGACGGGCGAGGGGTAAACCAGGGCGAAGCCGAAATTGAAGTTCCCCAGGACAGCGGCAAACACGGCCAGGTAGAGCCGCTCGTTGTGGAGGCTCCTGAGGGAGGGAGCGAGAAGGACGCGTTGGGTGCCCTTATTGCGCCCGGCAGAATCTTTAACTCTGCCTCGCAGCTTCCCCCAGCCTTTGCCGAGGCTCTCGTGACACCCAGGGTGGGAGTTTCCCAGGGGACAGCCCTGCACAGCCCAGGGCTGGTGGAGTTTCTCCGAGCAGAGCAGCAGCCGCTCCTGGCGTGTGGTGGGGGGCCAGAGCCCGTCCCCCCGGACACGGCCGGTGCTTTCCTCTGCGCTGGGCGGTTTACAGCGGGTTCAACAAACTGAGAAAAGCAGAAGCTGCAGGCGGGCGGCATCATGGACCCAGCCAGCTCGCCTGGCAGAGTGGGGAGGGGGTTCCTTTCACAGCCCCCATGCCCCCCAGCAGGACCTTGTGCCCCCATGAGACTCGGATACCCAAAGCACACCCCCCCACAGCCCTCCTGGGCGGGCTCACCCAGCACCGCACACCCCGGGCAGGAGGAGACCCCATCTCACAGCAACTCAGGAATGACAGCAGCGTGAAGCAGCTCTCCCACCGGCTCCCCCCAGCCCAGCGCCCTTGGGACGGGGGGCACAGCCCACCCCGCAGCCAGCCCCATGGCCCCAGCCCAGCCCGTACCGCAAGTACGCCTTGTCAAGCCTCTTGCCAGCGCTCTCGGGGAAGGTCCGATACGAGGAGCTCGTCTTCCTCACGAGGGGCTCCCGCGCGCTGGGCTCCATGGCAGCGCTGTGGCCGGTGCCCGTCACGGTGCGGGTGCTGCTTCGCTCGGGGCCGGATGCCCGGGGCTGCCTCGGAGAGGAAGAGGCAGTTGAAAGCGAAAGGGGAGCGGCTGTCTGGCGTTGCCTAATCAGAGAAATCTGTGCCTCGTGGGCTCACACCCTGCTGGCCTCTTGTGAGGAAACTGGGGGGGCCAGAAAACCAGCGGGCAAAGAGCCACAAAGGTGCCCAGCAGCCTTCATCCCATGCCTGCCCACCCATGTACCACCCAGACTCCATCGACTCCAAAGCTCACCACGGCAGCGGCACTTACAGGGACGATCCTGGCAGAACCGTTTCCACCAGCAGAAACGTCCCTCTGCTCAGGCCACGTCTGTCCTCTCGAGGAACAGGCACCAGTCGGACTGGCCAAACACTGCACCCACGTGAGCCTTCACAGCCACCCTGGGGAAGGGTTATTCGGCGTAGACCAGAACTGAGGAAGAGGAAGAAGAGGAAAGGAGAGGGAGGTGAACATGGAGGGGGCCCAGGGAGCAGGTGAGGGGGATGCAGAGCGCTGATGAAGATGGAAGAGGGGGCAGCGGCATCTCTGCAGCATTGGATGCAGCTGCTGGGGGCCCTGAGCTGTCCACGGGTGCCTTTGCCCTCTCACCCTGATTGCCCCCAACCCTGCAGGGCTCAGAGCGTTGTGCTGGGACATCTGCAGGTATGGGGGGGCTGCAAGGGCCAAACTCACCCCATAGGAAAGGGGGACACACACCTACAGGCTTTGCAGTTGGATTTAATTAGCAAAAGATGCCTTTCCCTAAACTACTGTAATGCTCCTCTTGTTTCCATCATTCCTGGTGCTTTTGTGAGCACCTGGATGGTTTCTGCACCCCCAAGCCTGGCTGGAAGCCCCAGTGACACTTCGGTGTCAGCCGGGACCCACTACGCTCTTCCCTCTGGGCAATCTGGTTCCCCTTCTGAAACCACCAAGTGCCACCTTTAGCGTCTGATCGATGCTGGGGATTTACGGCTGACTCAGGCACTCGGGGCTGTGATTTTTCTGCGGGGAAAAAAGGTCGTGGAGCAAGGGGATGTCGGGGCAACAGGCCAGCTCACCCAAAAAATGTGGAGATTCACTGTGTGAATTTGCAGCATCCTTCCTCTCCAAATTCCCTAAGGCCTCTTATTGAGAAAGTTATTCTTCATCCCCTCTGCCCCTCCCAGGCCTCAGCTTTTTCCCCAAACCTGGTAAACCGAGTCTCTGCAATACAATATTTACAATGTTCTACCCCAAAGCAGGTGCCTTTCAGCCTTACAAGGAGTTAAACAAAAGACCCCAGGAAGCAGAGTGCTGTCACAAAAGGGGTGTGTGAGGTGTGGAGGGCTGCAGGGCGATGCTGCTGGGGCTGGTCTGGGGGAATAAAAGGCTGCAGGTGCTGAGCATGATGGTGCTTACTGGGGAATGTGGCTGTAAGGTCTCTGGGGGCTGAGGCTGCTGCAAGGTAAGGGCTTTTCTCTTCTTCTTCCCGGATCCTTGTTTTTGCTGTAAATATCTGTAGTAAGGTAGGAAGTTGTGGGCTTGCTGGTTAGTTATCTCTGGCTCTTTGCGTTGTGGAATGGCTTGGTTGCTGCATTTGTGACCATGGTGGGGCTGAACGTGCCGCCCCGTGTGGGGTCACGCCAGCTCCATGCTTGTGCTGCTCGGAGAGGTTTGTGTGCCGGGTGCTGGGTCTCTGCTGGGAGCGATACTGCTTAGAGCAAAGGTGTGAAACCTGCCTCGCTACTCTGTGCTGTGCTGGGGGTGAGGGCGAGAAAGGCTTCTGTGCGTGCTGAGGGGTCTGTCCTTCTGTTGTGTGTGCGTCCTTCAGATCTTCGTGTCTCAAAGACAAAGGCTGGGAGCTTCCCGTTTGCAAAGGTGCAAACAGAAACAGGGAGGGCACAAATTAAGTGTTCCCCCATGCATCTGTCCCCCACCTTTCTGAAGAAGAGAAGGCTGAAAGGGAACCTAATAAATGTTTATAAATATCTCAAGGGTGGGGGTCAGGTGGATGGGGCCAGACTCTTTCCAGTGGTGCCCAGTGACAGAACAAGGGGCAACGGGCACGAACTGAAGCAGAGGAAGTTCCGTCTGAACATGAGGAAGAACTTCTTCCCTCTAAGGGTGATGGAGCCCTGGCCCAGGCTGCCCAGGGAGGCTGTGGAGTCTCCTTCTCTGGAGATATTCCAGCCCCGCCTGGACGTGGTCCTGTGCAGCCTGCTGTGGGTGACCCTGCTTGGGCAGGGGGTTGGACTGGGTGACCCACAGAGGTCCCTTCCAACCCCAACCATGCTGTGATTCTGTGATGTGTCCTGACGGGGTAAGGGGAATCGGTGGCCGTGCCGGGCACTGACCCGGCTGCGCAGTCTGGTGGCTCGGACAGGGAGAGGACGACTCGGAGCAGACTGCCATGAAATGGCCGTCTGCATGCCACAACATCTCTTGCTAACTTCTCTCCCTCCCTTCACCTCTTTTTGGAGATCGATGTAGCCTCTAGCAAGGGACTTCAAGCAGCAGGATCTGCATCTCCTCTTGGTCCGGGGCTTTGGGCTATGCCCTCCCCCAGGAGCAGGGCTGTTGTACCCCAGGCCCTGGCCGCTCCTCAGGGCTGGGTTGTGCTGGGGTGCACAGGCTGGGGGTCCTGCTGCAGCCCCTGGGACCCAGCAAAGCAAACCTGGAACCCGGGACCTGCTCCGCTGCCGTGGCGGGGTGAGCCCGGCCGTGCCGGTGTGTCCCCAGCACGTGGGTGCACAGGGCTGGAGCCCTGAGGGCCACCTCCTGCCCCAGAGGGGCCGTTGCCTGTGTCTGATTTAATTCTTATGCTTCTGGCTACAAAGCAACTCTCAGCTGACGAGTCGTCAAGCCTATAAATGTGCATTAGCTGCTTTTGCTGTATTTATGCGGTAATTTAATCCCCAAGGCTTTTCCCGAAATAGCCCTGTTTGTGGAAAGCTTTCGGGAGGGAGCAGGGGGATGCAGCGAAGGCTGGGATTGGGGTTAGGGTGGGTCTGGGCTGGGCCACCTCCTCGGCACGTGGCCACTGCCTGCGCTGGCCACAGACCTTGTGTAAGGATTTGGTATCTGTCCTAAACCTGAAGCTACTTGGACACGGGAGAGATGAGTGCTCACCTCAACCTCCCACCCCTTATATTTTGGGGGAAAAAGTGTGTTGCAGAGGAGCTGTGAGCCGGAGCAGCTGGATCTGGGTTATTCCATTTTGGTGTAGATTTGTCAACTGCTTCAAACAGGAAATTACGTCGTGTCTTGAAAAACCTCCAAGCACCTGTAACGCTGGGAAGCACGGTCTCAGCCGGGGGAGCTGGGGCTGAGCCCCCGGGCAGGTCCATCCCTCGGTGTCCCCTGGAGGGAAGGGGTCCCTCGGGGTGGTGGAACGGGTGCCCGCGCTCTCCCTTTCGGTGAGCACCACATCCTCGCTCTGCTCTTCGTGGTTTCTTTCTATAAGCGCAGTCTTGGTTTGGAAGAAAGCACCCATCACCCTGTCCCTGCTCCACATCTCCTTGGGGACTCTCTTGACGTGCTCTAGGTCCTACCAAAACACAAAAGGGATGGGTAAGGTGAAAGAAGGCTCTGCATCAGCTGTGTCTCCCGTGGGCTGTGCCTGGCCATTGGCAGGGGGAAGGGGCTCCTGCCCCGCTCCCCACCTCTGCGGCAAGTAACGGGGCTCCAGGCCCCCAAGGGCGACCTGGGGAGGAACGAAGCGCCCGCTTTGGGAAAGCAGCAAACCAACCCGTGGCCGATTGAAGGTCAATCTGGTTTTGCTGAGAGCTGTTGGCTGCCTCGGCTGGAGTGATGCATTGCTCCGGCTCAACAGGACCTTCCTCCCCCTCTGACAGCTGTGCAATAGATCATGAACATATGCAAAAGAATAAACTGCATCAAAGCCGCTTGGCAACTTAACTAACCCAATTCATAAATTAAGTTCTATTCCTCTTGTAAGGGAGAAATCAGTCACTCCTCAAGGCTATTCGTCTCTATCGCTCATCTGGCCACATCCTTTCATAAATCTTCCCCGTAAGTCTGAACTGGTGATGGCTGGGTCGAGACGCAATATCGCTCAGTGCCTGCGCCGGGCTCCGGGGCAGCCCCGCGGTCGCTTTGCCCTGGGCTGGGGCAGGGCTGCTGCTCTCTGCATCGCCCGCACCCCGTCAGGCTGCAGCAGAGCTGGGGTTTCGCAGCGTGGTGCTGCTCTCTGGGTGCGCGGAGGTGATTCCGGGGAGCGCGGGGTCCCTGCCGGGGAGCCGTCGGGGCGATGCAGGGGTGTGGTGGTGAACCATCTCCTTGCAAAGCGTGGGTGGGCAGCATGTGCCGGGTTTCCGGAGCCGTTCAGGGGGCACCCGGTGCCTGTGGGGTGCTGGGGGCCTGTGGAGGGAGGGTGGGGGCTGGCACTGGGCTGGGTGCACCCTTGCAGCAAGGCGCTTGCGGAGTTGCGGGGGTCCCAGCCCAGGAGCCTTCCAAGCACCCATGGCTTTGCAGAAAGGTGCCTCGCACCCCCGGCTCCAGATGGGCATCGGTGCCTGGAGCCCCAGCTTAGCTTTTCCAACCAGGTAGACAGAAGTCAGCTCTTCCCTGCTGTATCCCTCAGCCCGCTCCCCCCTTGTAGAAAAAAATCACCACCTTTTCAGGCTGCCATCTGTTTATTTTGTTGGACTCGGAACTTGCTGAAATGTCTTTCGATGGATGAAGAAATGCAGAGTAGAAGAACAGAGCCTGGCAGGCTGCATGGTGAGTGGAAAATAGTTTTTTGGGACTTTCTGGAGTTTGAAGGCCCGATGATGGATGTGCATGTGAGGGATGGTAATGGCTTTGTAAGTATCAAAACACAGAGCAAAAGAATAACTCTGCCTAATAGACTGAGAAATGTAAGTCGGACAGGATCCGCTCCGCTCCGACACGGGCGAGAGCGGCGGTGCTGAATGATGAAGTGCTGCGGGGCTCGGGAGCAGACGCTTATATTGGTTTAATGTGTTGGGGGAAAAAAAAAAAATGGTGCAACTGGTTTTGAAAAAATACTAGAGACTCGCCGTGAGTGCGTTGGAAAAGGCTGCGTCTTGCCTCAGCCCGGGTTTCGAGGAGACCCAGCGTGTTCGCAGCGATCGGTGCGGGGGGCTCGCAGATGCCCGTGGCTCCGACCACCGGGCAGGGCTGCCTGTCCCTCTGCCTCCTGGCTCCCCTCTTGCTGCCTCCCCCTCTGCTGCTGGTGTCCAGACCTACTGACAACAGTGATGGGTTTATGTGGAAATTTTGTGGGGATAAATATTTGCCTGTCAGCAGCGCTAGGTCAGAGCATGATTTCTCATGTGCCGTTTGGAAATGACATTTCCAAACAAAATTAAACTTTCCCATTGAGGGCTTTTTTTTTGTTTTTTAAGTTGGAAAAGGGTTGAATTTGAGGGGGTTCCTGCTTGCCACACAAATGGATGACTTGTTCATCCCCCATGCTTAGAGTGAGGGGCTTTGGTGCCCCATTTCCGACCTGGCTAACCCAGAAGCTGGGATGAGCTGGAAGATGTGTGTGTGCTCTTCAACTGGGTGTGTGATTTACCAAAAGCGGGATGTTTTTTCCTGCTTGTGGGTTTTTTGTTTAGGTCATATGAAATCTTGCAGCCTGCAACTTCTAGTGCCCGCAGGTAGAAGTGAAATTGAGACAGTGGATAAAAAAGGGCACGTGGGGCAGATCGCAGGTTTCCAGCCCTTCCTGTGCACCATGGTGGCTTCATCTCTTGCTTCATCTCCTGCTGCAGCGTCCGGGCAGCCCCGGGCCCAGGTAGCAGCGTTGAGGCAGTGCAGGGACACACTGTCCTGGAGCCCGAATGTCCCCGGGGCTGTGGTGGCCCCTGGGAGAGGGAGGGATGCAGCCAGGGGTGCTCGGAGCCGGTACCCCATGATCCCTGCACCCAATAGAGCTGTGCCTTACTTTGCTTGGATGACACGGTGGATCTTCATGCGGGGACATCCGTGCAGTGACACTGCATGAAAGCAGGGGCTGAGCATCCCCAGGGATGCTGTGCTTTCAGACGGTCCAGCCCTCAGAAACAGCTCAGGTTTTCCACAAAATCCAGTGCTGGGCAGGATGAGCTGGGATGCGGCTGCCTCTCCCTCCAGCCAGGACAAGCCCCGGCGGCTCTCGGTGCCCCGGTGCGGAGCCGGGAGGGGGTCCAGCGGAGGGAAGCAGCGGCACTGGTTGTGCGTGGGGATGGGTGGAAATAGAGCTGAGCCTGGCCGGGCTGCGGGGCTGTCTCTGGGGCAGGCTGCTGGGGCTGGACATTATCCCTCCCAGGACCTGGTGGCTTGGGTGACCTGCGGCCTTGGGAGGACGGTTCGGCCATCACCCGGCTCAGCTCACACTGGGATGCAGCCACAGGGGCTAAAAATAGGATTTAAACAACAAGCACAAGAAAGTTTCCTTTCTGAAATATCCAAATATCCTGTATGTCCAGAGACACGTTAAGGCACCAACCAGGTTTTTAACACACTGGGTTGGTTGAGAGGTGGCGATAGAAATAAAACAACTTTCAAGAAGACTTTTTTTTTTTTAAGAAATCTTTTTTTTTTTTTTTCAGTGTGCCCAGTTCAGCTCCGTGAGCTGCTGGGACAGGCTTTGAAGCAGCGCCTGTTGTGGTGCCACAGCCTGGGTTTTTTTTTTGGATCTGCCTTCCCTTGCCCATGGCCATTTCTGCTGGGTACTTTGAAGCGGAGCTGCTTTTTCTCTCATGGCAAGGGCTGGATTTCTTTATGCCTTGGGACACAAATCTCCCCCCAAATTCCTGAGAGCTGCTGCCTGCTCCTTCCTTGGCTCTGTGTGTTTTTTTCCTGTTTAATATGATTTTTTTTTTTTTTTTTAAAAGGGGCAAAACAAAACATATCATTTCCTTGATTTAATGTGAGCCAATTATGTCTCACAGGCTGTTAACTTCATCACCACTTCTTCCAAGAAAGACTTTGGTAAAATAAACCACCACGCCGGCGGAGCGGAGCAGAGCTGGCAGCCGTGCTGGTGCGCCGGGACCTGCTGTCGGGCTCCGCGTGCGACCGGCAAAGCCTCGGCTCGAGCCACGGCATTTTATCCCACCCCCCGGCTGGAAAAAAAGCTAAAACGGCTCTGTCACACACATGCCCGCTCAAATATCCAACCACTTGTTGTACATCTGCTGACGGATACCAACTGGAAAGGAGATTAGGGCTCAGACTCCCGCGCTGGGCTGTCTGCCCCTCCTAATGAGGAACAGATTGGAGCCCTCGCCGGGGCTCGAGCACGGCACGCTGCCTCCAGCACCCGGCAAATGGCAAAATCGGGAGGGCTGGGGCGGCCGGTGGGTGCCAGGGCGTGGGCCGGCTTTATTAAACTGTGCTGGCAGCCAGGTGTAGCCTAGGCTGGGGCTTGGGTGGATGGGGGTCTGCAGTGGGGTGCTGGGGGGTCTGCGGTGGGGTGCTGGGGTCTGCAATGAGCTGGTGGGACCCCAAGGATTGGAGGCACCTGGGTTGATGCACGGTTGCCTTAAGGGCTCGGCATGGGGAACTGGGGATGCTCTGTGGGATGCTGTGCTCCCCCCATGCAGGTCCTTGCCCCTGCGCTGTCCTGTCCATTGCCTCCAAATCACAGCGATTCACACATCTGGAGGCAGGATGTGACCCCTTTGACCTGGGCACTGCTGGCTTGGGGACCTGGAGCCGGATGGTGTCCAGCCACGGTGAAATCCTGCACAGGATACATCACCTCTTGCGTGGCGTTTCCCAGCCGCTTTGCCTTGGGAAAAGAAATGCTCGTGGCATTGAAAAGCACCTCGGGGTCGTCCCCGAGAGCAGGGTGCGGGGCTGGTGCTCTCCCCAACCCTTGGCCTCAGCCGTTTCCCCGGGGTTTGGCATCCCAGCTGCAGCATCGGGACCGGCAGACTGTGCGCGTGTTCGCCGGTGGCTGCATCGCCGTCTCCTGAGCTGCTCCGTTCCCTGGCCGGGGGCCAGCACAGGAATGTTAACGTTTTTCTGCGGCTAATTCGGGGCCATGGGCAGACCCGGCGCTGCCTTCTCCCTCCTTCCCCACCGCTGGTGCTTGTTTTATTTTATGTTTCTTTTCAGCAGCAGTTGAATTGAAAATTAAGATGTGCTGGGACCTAATTCCAAATAAAAATGCCAGTGCATTCCCTGTGGGGCTCTTGGTTTAACCTCTGAGGTGGGCAGCACCATGCTGGTCATGCAGCTTGGCCCTGGGGACACTGTCCCTGTCCCCATCCCAGGGCTGGGAGTGAGGACGGAGGGAAACCCGGCTCCTTCCCTTTGGCAAAGCGTTTTCCACCGGTGGTGGGGTGGGATTGCTCATAAACAATTTGCCTCACTGGGTGTTTGGCGACTGCAGCTTGCTCTTGCAGAGGAGGCTGATGCTCTCTTGGGTCCTGTGGGATTTTTGTGCTGTGCATCATCTGCCGAGCGCCTGCCATCGCCGGCTCCCCGCGGGAAAAGGGATGGGGACAAGGCCGTGTCCTGGACGGGGCTGTGACACTGCGGCGGGCAGGCTGGCATCCAGCTGCTGGCAGAAAGAAGCAGCATTGCCACGGTGGCCTAGGAAAAGGCAAAGATGAGCTGGGATTTCCATACAAGGGGGGATGGGAGGCAGCTGTGTCCTGGAAGCAGGAGATTAAGGAGCTTTTTATAAGCCCATTTTTGCAGACACCTTTTAACCTGTTTATCCAGCTGACAGAAAATCTCATGGCTGAAATTTGGAGTGAAAGCAGAGACCTGAAAGCACATTTCTGCCCCGCTGGCGAAATGTTAAAAGGATAATCTTGTTACAGCCACCTGTTAGTCCTTGAGTGAATCTTCAGTGTTCCTGGGCAGATATTAATTTGTGTTATTGGCCTGACAGCACTCTGCCCCATGATCCTGGGGTGCCCCCCAACACCCCAGCCCTCGGTTGCTTTCCCATTCAAGGTCATTAGAAGCAGCACTAAATACTTTTGACTTCTCTTTAATGAAAGGAGCTTTGAGTTTTTTGAAGATCAAGATGCACCAGATGGACGGGGGTTTTATTCAGGGGCCTTCTGGCCAAGCCTGACGTGCATTTAAAAAAATCTTTATGCACCCATGGCCTTGAGTGTCTCAGTGTTTAGTGAAAATTGGTGGCTGGATAGAGGAGGAAAAGACCTCGCAATGTGTCCCTGCTGTGGGGGAAAGCTGCGGTAGCCAGGAACCAGCCAGCCATCACCTCGACTCCTCTCCCTTCCCACCAGCTTCGCCGCAGCTCCTCTGGATTCTTCTCATCGTACTTCACGTGGCGTGTGCCCCCCCCAGCCCCTGAACTCTCCCTCACCCGCCTGTAGCCACTGTGGCAGGTAGAGGTGGCTCTGACCTCTTGCTCCCAAAATTCATTTCCCCTGGGAAAGCCTCCTAAGCCGGTTACAGATCCTGCTGCCCACCGGTACCCAACGGGGAAGCCAGACCTTGCAGGAGGATGAGGTGGGAAAACCTAGGAGCGAGAAGGAGCAGGGTTTGTACAGGAGAGTGATGGGTGGTGCTGTCCCTGTTTGGTCCCCGTCTCGTCCCAGGGACTGCCCAGCTTTCGGGGAGCGCTTGCCCGGGTGTCCTGAGCCCCTGGGGCTCTGCCCGTGTCTGGTGGAGCTCATGTGAAACCCATTAAAAGCATAAGGAAAGGGAGCACGACGGTTGGGAATCATTTTGTTTGGGTTTCTAAAACGTGCGCATGAAAACACTGTGTGGTTTTCTGACAAATTTGAAACAGCGCTGCTCAATTCGCTCCAGCGCTGCTACTGTTGATCTAGCAGACTGTAAAGCATTTATTGGAGTTGCTTGAGGCGAACTTAAGCATCTGTGGAATAACAAGTCCAGGAAGTAATTGCATCCACAAGGAAAATATTTTTATGTATAATTCAGTGACCCATTTTATAAACATTGTGGTTCCACCTTGGACTTTCCCCCCCCCCCCCTTTTTTTTT
>Ga0065711_1027376_pt1 | contig 50199 bp, 27 predicted proteins | sample Hoacrofraction12_FD_59098 | JGI IMG/M metagenome (GOLD analysis project Ga0065711, IMG submission 59098) | Hoatzin crop microbial communities from Cojedes, Venezuela - Epithelial fraction 12 v2 (version 2) | ecosystem: Host-associated > Birds > Digestive system > Esophagus > Crop | place... | reverse complement strand
GCCAGGACAGGGTTAATTTTCACCGGACTCCAGGAAGGGGCACAGCCGGGGGGTGGGGGCTGACCCCACCTGGCCAAACAGAGCCCGGTATTCCGTACCATGTGACGTCACGCTGGGTTCCGGGGGGAGGGGGCGGCGTGACGGGAACTCACTCTCGTGGCTCGGGAGTGTGTGGCGCTGGTGCGGTCCGAGAGAGCGGGTCTGTTTTTGTCGTGTTTTCTCCTTATCTGTATCGTTGTTGCTCCTGTTCCCCTCTGTTTGCTGTTCTGTTAAACTGCCCTTATCCCGACCCACCAGTTTCTGCCTCTTTCTTTTCATTCTCCTCCGCACGCCGGTGGGAAGAGGGGCGGCCGCGTGGCGCTTGTGTTGCTGGCGGCAGCCGAAACCAAAACATAGGGATAAGCCCCAGTCAGGTGCAACAGAGATAGGAGGCACTGAGAAACCTGATGGTTCTCTGAAGTTTGTTCACAGCTGAGGCCTCAGGGACCAATGAATAAATATATCAGCAGTAGGCTGTCTTATCACAAACAATTATATTCCTGACAGGTGATTATATTACTTGTGAGAAGTAATTAGAAGATAACTGTAATTGTTAAAAGTATTATAAGATAATTCATTAACTACTGATAATTTCTCAATGTTTATCCAGGGTAAAACAAATTAGATAAAGCATAGAATGCAAATCCATCTAAGTTACAGTGAAAATGTTTCAAATTTAACTCAAAACTGCAGCTTGTAACTAACAAAAAAATAATGAGCAAATCTAAAAAACACCACCAACCCTGAAAAATCACCATAGAAACAGGAATGGCTGTATCACTGCTAAGAAGATTAATTTCAGAGGGGAGAGCAGACGAGGAGGAATAGCTGTATTGTCAGCTGACTGAGCTGAACTTCAACTGAAATTTTAAAATCTTGGGGTTGTTTATTTTAAGTTCTGACTGGTTTGGACAGTGACTTAAAAGTAAGATGTGAAAAATCAGAAATGTGTCAGGCAACAAGCTCACTACAGATAAGTGTGTCTCTGATTTCAGACCTGCTCCCCGTATTGATGGGTTTGCTCATCAGACTTGGAATACTGTATACAGAAAGTCCATTGTAAGACTGTGGCTTTAGGTAACTGAGAGAAAAGTCTGTTCTGTGGATAAAAGATTCCCACTATTGATAAGCAATGTGCTAGCTGGGAACAACAGCTCAATTTGGCGTCTGTGTCTAATCAACTAAGTTTCTGTGGGATAAGGACACCTAGATAAATAACTGATCAATTAGTCTAGATGAATCAACTTAGAGTCAGAGTACAAGGCCAATTTAATGATTCTTGGTTATCAGTGTACTCTCACAGTGATCTGTGCTGGGGCTGATCACATTCAATATATTCAGAAATGGGAAAAGGAAGGAAAAGCAAGGTGAGAAATTTTTCTTAGTAACTTATTCAGGGACCAACTGTGAAGAACTGAAGTCCCTAGAATGCTGAATGACAGGGCAATAAAACAGCAGATTAAATACAATATAGCTAAGTGTAAAGTGAGGCAAGCAGAGAAAACCCACCACCATAAGAGGAACATAAAAAGATGGCCTCCAAGTCGACTATTGTCAACTAAAAACAAGTTCTTAACCTTGTTACACACAGTTCTACGAGAAGGTCAGGTACAAGAAAAGGAAAGAAGGGGAGAAAAAAAAAGATCAGAAGTAGACACAAAACCCCAATTCTCTCATCAAGAATTAAAGGAAATGGAGATGGAACAAAAGGGAGAACATCACTGTGCCAATGTATAAATCCATGTGTGTCTGTCTGCACCTTGAATACTGGGTGCAATTGTGGTCTGGGGGCCCAATTCTGGTCTGGACCATGCCCCACTTATTCCTCAAAGAAGGATGCCATAAAACTGAAAAAGACCTAGAACAGGCTAACAAAAATAACTAGTGGAATGGAACAGTTTATAGGGAACAATCCAGTTGAAAAAAACACTAAGATTCTTCAACCTGGAAGAAAAGAGACACTGAAAACCGGGTATGATCCAAGCATTAAAGATAAAATGGCCCAGAGATGGTGACTAAGAAATTTTTCTTTCCTTTATGCAAGTCAAAAAAAACCCAAACAAAACAAAACCAGCCAAAAAAAAGATAAAAAAGAGGGGCAGGGTGTTGTTCCCACTGCATATAGTTAGTTGTGGAACTACCCACAGGTTATTAGAGATGATGAAAGTTTAGGTGAATTTCAAAGGCAAATAGACAAATCCCTAAGAAAAAAACACTGAAGATTACCAAGTACTTAGACATCATCACTATCTCTCCAAGTGCCTGAGCTGCACAAACTATCCTATAGCTAGGAAAATATTGCAGGGATGCATAATTAATGTATCTGTTCTTGTGTTGTTTCCAAGTCATACGCTAATGTAGGGCTAAATAAATAAACCTCAGTCTAAGCACCAGGGCCATTTCTATATCATGTGCTCCAGATTATCAACTATATATATCTAGTCACGTCAATTATATTTATCCAGTACTGAGTCCAAAATCTTTGTATTAATACCTTTCTACATTCTGAGCAATAACCTCAAAAATATCAATGAATTTGTCACAGGAAGTACTTCTGAAAATTTACGGTATTTACAAAAAGACCAAGCTAGAAATTTATAATGGTGCTTTCTAGACTTAACAAAACAAATGAACAAAACCTCCCAGGATAGTATGGTAGAAAAGGAATAAGCAAGCCAACCCTTCCAAAAGATAATCTAGGAAAAACCCAGCAGATTTTGAAAAAAAAGCAAATCTGCCAGTACCAAGTACCACAGAAAATCTTTGGATTGGTTTCTTTACTATAGCCTTTTAAGTTTAGGAAAAAAACCCCACACCTGCAGAAAGTATCATGCTATTCTGAAGAATTGTTCTTCCTGTGCGAAAAACAGGACAAGCCTTCCAATAATTTCAGATGACACAAAGCTGCATTTATTCTTGCTTTTATTACTTCATTTCTAAAACAGCAACTCTGCATAATGAAAAAAATGGAGAACTGCATACAAACATCATGAGTGAGTCAGATCAAGACTACTGGCAGTTAAGACACTTATGTGTGGACTTCTGGAACAAAGTGGACTACAGAAAACCAAAAAGAAAGACTGGGGGAAGGAAAGTATGTTGTATTAGCTTTATGATTTAAGAACGTTTTATTTTTTCTGCGGGATACCGGGCAGAATACATACATAGATCAAAAAGCACCCCCATCTGGATTTCTTAATGATGTGCTTCATCTCTGCCCCCTAAAGTCTGTTTATTATTTTGTAAAAACTATAAATATTTAACCTGCTTGAAAACACTGTTTTCAAAAATAGTCATGTGTTGTTCTTTATACATGGTTGTTTTAAAAGTAGACTTAATATGATGATTCCTTGGTATTAATGAATAACAAAACTAATTACTGGTGGTAAATCCACATGGCCCAGGCAATCTTAATACACTGAAGTTCCTCTTTATTAAATAGAGATTTACCTGCTTAATGATTTTTAGGCTTCAGAGAATGCATTTCACTAATTTTTGCTATTTTAACTAAGTGTAGCTTATTTTTTTGAAATCCAGGGCAGACGACTAGAATGTACTGAACTCAGAATCACATAAACTAGAAATTGATAGGGGGCTGTTATGACCCGCTAGAGATTATAACATTAGAACCAGTTCAATCAAAAAAACGCAGCAAGTAGTCTTCTTCTCCTGATTAGAAAAATCAGTGAGATGACCCTAGCTCAATATCTTTTTGTTACGTCCCCTGGCAGTGTTCTACACTAAATAAGACCTACCCTAACATCCAAACTTGAATAATGTTTCCTTTCGTTTTTCATTATGTACCTCCTTGTATATCTCTCTAATTCTTCACACAATTCTAGATTATTCTGCTTCAGCCTTGATGTTTGCACTTCTCAAATATTTGTGGCTTCACAGCTCCAAAACATTCATCTTCCAGCCAAGGTGTATGCATTTGACTCTTATGATCTGCCCTCTGCCCCATAAATAATACCCAGAATCCCCAAATATTTTGTTGTCTTTCTTTGGAATACTGGTCAGCTTCAAAGGGCTGCTTGCTGGAAGAGCTGTCATCAGCCCACAGAGCTGGCACCCTTGAGTGCGCACCTTGCTCGAGAAAGAATCAGCAGGGAGGCCTACAGAAAGAGTGCTAGAGAGAAGCAGCAAAAGAGACAAACTTTCTATATTCAGTTTTCACTTGGACATTTACCACAAGCAGTAGAAACTATTGGCTCTGAAAAAATGCACAGTATTGCTAAATATTAAAAAAAATCAACACAGCTTAAGTGACAAAGCTAAGATGAACAAAGCAAAGCTTCTGACTGACATACTTTGCCCTTCCTCAGAATCCATAAAGCAAGTGTCTATCAGATTACGTTCTATGATAAAATGGCTGGATCTGTGGGCAATGGTAGAGCAGTGGATGTCATTTACATCAACTTTGGCAAGGCTTTTAATACTTCCACAATATCCTTGTATCCAAGTTTGGACATTACAGTCTGGATGGGTGAACTACCAGATGGATAAAAAACTAGTTGAATGCTTAAGCTCAGAGGGTAACTGGTTAATGGGAAGCAGGGAATATGTGTGAGGGCAGGGCTGCTACCCACAGGGACCTAGACGGGGTAGATAAACGAGACAAATATGAACCTTAGGATGTGAAATGTTAAGAAATGTGGAGTCCTGTACCTATGTGGAAGAACCTCCGCAACAGGCTGGTTGCAGAGTAGTCCTGCTGGACAAGAGCCAGTGATGTGTCTGGGCAGCAAAGGTGGCCAGCAGCATCATGGACTGTATTGGCAGAAGCACAGCAAGTAGATTGAGGGAAGTGATTATTGCCCTTTACTCAGCGCTTGTGAGACCATATCTGGAATACTATGTCAAGTTTTGGACTTCACAGTACAGGAAAAATATCAACTGAGTTCAACAGAGGACAACCAAGATGGTTGCAAAATCAAGACGGCAGCATCAGAAAATGACAAAAAGTTTAATCTGATGGCATCCATGTGCCCATGTCTACAACTACCTGATCACAGTCCACAGAGAAGATGGTACCAGACTCTTCTCATAGATGAGAAGCAATCGACACAAGTGGGAACACAAGAAACTCAAATCAGACAGTAGGATTTTTATTGGTGTTTTGTTTTGTTTGTTTTGGTTTTTTTAACCATTTGGGTAGTCAACTAGGCTGCCCAGAGAGGTGGTGTAATTTCTGTCTTTGGAGGTATTCAAGACTTGACTGACACCCTAGAGCAACCCGATCTAATTAGGCCCATTGTGAGCAGGGGCCTGGACTATATGAACTCTGTAGGTCCCTTCCAACCTAAATTATTCCATGATTCTATCCTACCTTGAGCTTTGTATGCTAAAAAGCAAATCAATCATAACTATACATATATGTGTAACTGTGTTCGAACAGACACTAGCAGGAAACAAATACGAGATGAATACACAGTTCATCACTACTGACTTTCCTTTAAATACGACCTCATACTGTAAAAATGGCTTCCTGAAAACAGGTTAAGCATCACAACTTTAAACATGGTTGAACAGCTTGCCTGCAGGAGATACATAATCGAGATTACTGTCTTAATTAGTAACAAAGGGAGTGCTTAAGGAAAGCCAGGCAAATACACACATTGCCTTACATCACTGCCATACAAAAATCCATTCATAATCTGAGTTCCAATCTAACTTTCCTTTTGTCTCCCAACCTTGGTGCTCAAAAGCCCCTTAAGACCTTAAGTTTCGCTAAACCTTTTCACTAAATCTGAACGGCATCATTCTGTGTATTCTGTATGCTGGATTGTTTTTTCTTTAAAAAGACTAAATCCCTACTAGCAATCCAGAATTTTCAATCAGTTGGACACCTTCAGAAACAAGAATTTTTTACAACTTTCAGTAATCCATCGTCAGATCTGTAAAAATTCAAATGTATTTCTAGGAGTTCTTTCAATATTTCATCTGCAGTGTCTTTAAAGTGGCACCAACACATAAAAAAAAAGTGAAGAATTTACCATTCTTCCTACTTTTAGGCAACTCATGAATCCTACAGCTTCAGTTACAGTTCATTTTTCAGTACTGAAGTACACTTTTTGAGAGATATTCAATAAAATCTTTCACAAGAATATACCTGCATCTTTTCATTTTTCTAGCAGAAAAAAACCCAATCAATAAACAAACTTGATTTATGGTCAGTTATCTCAAGAAATTCAAGACATTCCTTTATCCCCTTTCCCATTCAGAGAATGCTCGTGTGCCCTGTTTTTACATACTTTTGTTTATTGTGTGGTTGCTCATTCATTCATGAAGCCCTGAAAAGAAGCTTTGTATCTACATAGGTTCTGAATATCCTTGAAAATAACTGAACATGTACTTAATGCAAACAGTTCAGTGGTTTAAATTAAAGTACAAATACCAAAATAATATTTATTCAAAAATGTGTAAAAATGTCTCTTCTACAAAAAAAATTCTATTCCTTTCAACTTAAAAAAAAAAAAATCACTGCCATGCTATCTTGGGGCACGTTTGGAAGACAGGTTTCATACATTCTGATTTGGAAACGCAAACTTTCTTGGCTTCTCCATTTCATGTTGTACTTCCCATGGTCAATATAGTTTCTTCTATTTCCTTCTACTCTTCTGTTAATCATATTTCAACATCTAACAGGAATATTGATGAAATCCCCAAATGCTACAAACCAGAAGCTCCAAATCTGCAAAGCAAATAGGCACTGTGGGGAAAAAAACATCTTAAAGCTATTTTCTAGGAATTGTCTTGCTGAATAAGACTGCGCTGAATGCAAACCCAAGAGGAACACTTCAGCAGGAGAAACAGAGCTCAGGTTCTGTGTATCACTATGACTTGCATAACAGCCTAGGTCATTTTTAATGCTTTAGGAAAGCCTGTGGAAGATGGATAACTTCAGCTCAATTTTTCTCTTAAAATATCAGACAGAACACATCTAAAGGTGTTTGAGAAACTGACCAGTGCCACTGCTGGGATTCTCCTTATCATACGTGAAAGGACATGTTGTCTGGGAGAGTCTTTGATGTTTGAAAAATAGTAAATGTCATGCCCATCTTCAAAAAGAGTAAGGAGGAAGATCCATTGAACCTACATGACAGTCAGCCTCATTGTAGACTCTGGGAAGGTCACAGAACACGTTTTCAGAGAAGCCAATTCCAGGTACTTAAAGGACAAAAATGGTTTTGGGAACAACCAACACGTATTTACCAAAAGGTAAATCATGCCTTACCACAATCTGATTGCCTCCTATGATGAGATGATTGATTCTGTGGATGAAGTACTGGATGCTGTTTGCTTTGACCTTAGCAAAGTTGGGACAGTCTTCCACGGCAGAAACTGTTGGATCCAAGTGTGAACTGAATGCGTGGACAACAAGGTAGGTAAAAACCACACTGGACCACTAAAATCAGAGTGTAATGGCCAGTGTTCCACAGTGCAGCTGAACTCTAGGTACAGACTGACATGCCTCAAGGTTTGATGATGCTTAATGTCTTTTTTAAAGAAACTTGGCAATGATACAAAACATACCAAAGAAAGTTCACAGATGACACCAAACTGGGGAGAGTTGTTGATACACTGAGGGGTAGGGCTGCCATTCAGAGGGACATTGACAAAATGAGGGAATGGTTTAACAGTAACCTCATGAAGATCAAAGTAAACGCAAAGCCCTGCACCTGAGATGGGAAATCCCAAACCAAATACAGGCTGCGGGCAGCTTTAGAGAAAAGCTTGACAAAGCAGCTTTGCAGAAAAGAACTCACGGGTCCCGGTGGACAACAAACTGAACAGCATGCCCCTGTATTGCTGAAGGCTAAGCACTTACTGGGCAGCATTAATAACAGCATAGGCAGCAGATCAGAGGTGAGATTATTTCTTTTTATTAGATACTTGTAAGCGCACATCTAGAGTAGTGTCTCTAGCTTTGAGCTCAATAACAGAAGAAAAAGATTGACAAACTTGAGCGGGCAGAGGTTAACAGGTTAAAGCGCAGGATTTACGAGGAGAGGGCGAGAGAGCTAGGTTTGTTCAGATGGGAAAAGAGAAGGCTAAGGATGGTGGTTGGGTATCAAATTGCTGTTTCCAGTTACCTAAAGCAGGGTTATGAAGAAGATTGTCAGACTGTTCTTGGAGATGTATAGTGAAATGTTGAGAGGCAATGGTTAAAAGTTGTATCAAGCAAAATACTGAATGGATCTAAAGACAAAACCTTGCCAGAGTGAGCATAGTTAAGCACAGGACAATTACCCTGAGGGGCAGTGCAACCTCATTCCTTAGAGACAAAGATCTGACTGAAAAAAAGCCTGATCTAGCTTCGACATTAGTGTTCATTTTGCTCAAAAGAATGGTGTCCAGAGGTGTCTTCCAATCTAGATTATGTTTTGATTTTTGCCATGAAATAATTAGCAGGCATGAAGTATGAATAACCACGTGCAGGCTCCAGACTTCATTCACTGAGATGAAAACAGCAGCCTACAATGTGTATTATGTTTCTCTCTGCTGACTAAAGGAGAAAAATGAGAATAATAATAAATGTGCACATATTAGAGGGTGGAGTGGCCTCATATAGGCACATGAGACTACAGAATGCTGAAGACAGAACGGGACAAAAAGTAACCAACTAGTGGATTTTACATTTTCAGCATAGTGAATCAAGATATAGTTCTATAACATATTAAAGAGAAGACAAACACCACCCTGAACCAGAAATACTCCCATTACTCATTACAGGAGACCTCAATAATGCATGGGAGATATCAGCGAAGAACATATACGTCTCTGGGATGCAGTAATCAAAAAGCTTTCTGAAATTATGTAGTAAATTGCTTTTAAGTTTGTACAGTCCGCATCAGTCAGGCAGCACTTCTCCACAATGCCAACTAAAAATTAAAATTCTTGGCACCCATTCAAATCTGCTGATTCTATCCATTCCACTGACAATGGGAAAACAGTGCTCCACAAATTATTTATTGAAGATATTCCCATATATACTTCTTTGTAACGTTCATCTCCAAAAGAGACCCTGTGTCTGCAAAGTACCCAAGGGAAAGAAAGATACACTGCATTTCTTTTCTACATCTTTCTTGTTTCAACGTGGTAATGAAATAACACCCTTTATGTCCCTCTGTCCTTGGGGAGGGATAAAGGAAGGGGGGATGATGTGATGTCTAGATTAGCAGGATACAAACAACTTGTGGAGTTTTGACAGGGTGAGGAGAGAGGCACCTAAGCAGTTTGGCTGCTGTAGAGCATTCCCCACTTCCACCCAGACTCACATGGATGCTGAATCTGTGAGATTCAGGAAAGGAAGCTGAAAAGTTTCAGCTCTCCCATTAGCTAGATTCTTGCAAAGGATGATTTGATTGTGTCTCGCTCTTTAACTCTCTCGCTATCTCTTGTTCTTATCTGTAAAGATTGCTCGATGAATCCAGCAACCATTCCAGTGGTATTAGTGCCTTGTGATGTATTAATTTCTACATTAGATACCGTCCGCCTGACTAGATTCCTGGTTTTGAAGATAAGAAATACGTATTTTTTTCTTACGGCAAAGTTTTCACTTTCGTTTGTCCCATCTTTTTTTTGCATCAGCCCAGAAGTTTAATAATTTAAAATTACAAGTCTGTCACAGTTAGTGACTGGCCTTTAATGCAAACTGAGGTATCAACTTCCAGATATAAAGAAGAATGACAAATTCAAGAGATAGTTGCTGAACACTGTAAAACTCCAGAAAAAAGGAAAGATCAGCTGTTCAGAAGACGCAGGACCCTTCGTCACGTACCCATCACCATTCTTACTGAAGAAACATGAGACTATTCAGAGGTGTACTGAATCTTAGTGCCTCAAGTGAAGACAGTTAATGTAAGCAGTGGTTACCACGCACCGCAAAAATTTTATAGTTTACTGGCTTTGTAGTGAAGCGCACAGTGTAGTATGTGAACTCATAAGAAGATACCAAAGCTTCAATAAAAGTTAAAACTAAATGCCAAACAACCTCAAAAACCTACTTAAAAATTTATTTCCTTCATCGTTTACACAAGGTAATTCTTGTACCTAAGATGCTGCAGAATGACCTTACTCTAATTTACTGAATAACATCATTGTTAAAACAACACATCCTACTGTTCCAATATCAACATTAGAATGCATTTTAAAGCTGACTGAACAAACAACAAGAATATATGCATTTCATTTACCTACATAATTCTGTCTAGATGATACAAACACCAGATCAGAGCTTTGGTACTTTCAAAAAAAAAAAACAAACAAAAAAAAAACCCACCCAAAACCAAAACAAAACACCCACATAGAAAAAAAAAACACAAACAAGCAAACCCAACAATTGCAAACGAGGGAAAAACCTACCTCAGTGGTGCTACTGGAAGTTTCCAGTCCAACCATGTTGGCTTGCAGCAGCTGCTGAAGAAGTTGTACTTGAGCCACATTGAGGAAGAAATCCAGGTTTGTTGTTACATTCACCTCCAAAGAATGACCACACACCAGAATTTCCTGTGGAGAAATTAAGGGAAAATACTAGATAACAGCTACTGGGGAAATAATTTTCAGCTTCTATATAACTGTATTGTGATTCTCTGCTGTAGTCAATGCATCAACACTGTATACAATATTAATTAGGTCTTTTTAAAACAATGTGGTGTCTCAGGCTTCTAAACAAGGATGCGGCTTATTCTTTGCTTTGCTTTCAACAGCATAACTATTAATACAAACTTTTCAAGAAAAGCATCTCGTGTGTGAGGTCTTGTTTCCATGTCTTGGTAGTATCAAACAGTGAACTGTCAGATTTTGTTTTATATTTCCTGGCAATAACTACAATTCTCCTTTCCTTCCAAGAAAAGGATGTAATTTTTTTTTTTTTTTTAACATAAACTCTCCTTGATTTATAATGAAATCAGATGTTGGAACTCACTGATAACCAACTCTAATTGATTTCTTTTGCCTGTAAACCATTGTTAATACCCTGGCAAAGCTAGCTGAATGGTCACTGTTTTATTGGTGTTATCTAGCACAAAAAAAGCTCTTCACCACTGTTGGCAAGCAATAAAGAGATGAAAAACAGAACCAAAGTATAAGGGTTGCTTAATAAGTAGAAGTACTGTCCCTTCTCATGAGAAGGTTGCACAATGTTCAAGCTCTTCGCAATCTAAACTAGACCTCTCCCTTCATCAGTGAATGTCACCCAGGGAACAGATAACAAGAAGAACGTACGCACAGAAAACACTGAAATTATTGAACAGAAGCATCAGTAAAGCTCAGAGAAATTTGTGTAACAGAATAACTTCTGGGCATCGTAGCCACCTCCTAAGCTTTCTGCTTCTTTTTCACAGCACATAATTTTCCATCTGCCCTTGTGATGACGCTTCACACAAAATATGAGGCTGTCGATTTTTCTTTCTATACCCAATAGCTATTATTTTCCCACAATGTACATTTATTGCATGTTGCACCTAATACCCTTTACGCTCCTGTACCAGATTTGCCCTTCCCAGGAGGCAACTGTTATGAGAAATATTCCTTGTGAGCTGACAAAAACTTTCTGATATTTCCCCCACATAAAATGTTTAAGATTTTTGAGCTACAAACTAATGCCAAAAAGGGAGCCAATACCTTTTGTAACATTCTTCACAGACTAATCATCAACAAGGCGACCCACAGACCGTTAAAAGTGATTGTTAAATCTGGAATACCTTGAAGCACCCACAGCAACAGTTGGGGAGTGGACACTTTGTGGAAATTTGTGGGCTTGAAAATCTGGGTAAAATAACTCAGGTCAACCTTCCTCTTTGAGATAGTGTATAGATTGCATTTTCAGGCTTCTTTATGAGAAGTCTGTGAATACAATGGTTTGTAATGCTGTACTATAGCACCTCTTCTCAACACCTTTCCATCACAAATCTTTCAAAAATATTACTGGAAATCCTTAAAGGATTCCCATTTTCTGAACTGCCAACAGGGTTATCTACCTCTGGACAGACTGCCTTTAATATTGCCTGCTATACACAAATTCTTTCTCCAGCAGAGGAAGAACATTTCAGCTAGTGATTAAGACTTTATTTTTATTTTTCTTCTTCCATTTGGCGATCTCTGTATTTGTAAACACCCGGATGCTTAAAATGGTGGAACAGTAAAATATTAAGATCATCCACATATTAAAAGTTATGCTATTTCTGTTTATGTTTTGTACTAACCTCTGGGTGTAAATTCTCTGCAGCATCAATTTTTGTAAAAATAATTGCAGGAGCTGCAGTTATCCGAACTGTGAAATCTGTTAAAATTGGAGTTAAAATGGCTCTCCTCTCCTGATGACGCCTGATGCTAAAAAAAAAGAAAAAAAAAGAAGAGGTTAAATCACATTATAAATTGTCATGGGGCAAAACCTCACTCTTCTTTACATCCAGCATGTAGCACAAAACTGCTTCAGCACCAGTTTGGCATTTGATTGCTACCTCAATAAGCATTAATATCATCCTCAGAAATCATGTTAAACCCAATCCTAACGGCAGACTTCTACCTTCATTTCACAGAAAAATTACATCTAAATATTTGACTCTTCAACCCCAGGTAGACAAGTTTGCCATCTGACATTCTTTCTTCAACTGTTTAACGACCATACAAAATAGTGTGAACAAAGATACAAACTTTATTATCAGTATTTTTTCCAACTTGCCTGTGGATGCCCTTCACTTTATGAATAGCTGTCCTGAAGCCTTTGAATTCATGCATTAAAACTCTGTGGTGAAAAAATTCTGCACACAGCAACATAACTGACACAAAAATCAAAGACATGAAAAATTAAACTACCAAACCCCATGAAACTCTAGGGCTCAGCACATTAAATATTTAATAACTATTGCCCAAGATGTTTAAAATGCCTTGAAAATGGAGGGATGCCAGTCTACCTCCACTGTTTCTGTCACTGGTTGCTCTTAGTTGGTACCTTTTCATCTAACTATCAGTGTTTGCTTGCCAAGAATATTTATGCCATTAAACCTGATAATTACCTTTGTTTTCCAGCTGGATGTTTATATATTTTTTCCTTTAACCAAATACTAAGCCTAGAGGCACAACCCTGTTATAGATGGATCACTAATAGCTTATGACAACACATTCCAAATGGACAGAATCTTCTGGGTCAGGTCAAATAAACTACTGCCACAAAATGCCATCTGAGAGCCTCTGATCAGGGGGAACAAAAAATGTAATGAAATCAAGATGGTGCTCAGCCCCTAAAAGAGGATACAGTTCAAATTCCTGGGAGAACCCTTCCATCAAGATAAGTTTTTTGATAATTCTTTTTACCTATCATCATTTACGGAAATGCTAAATATGCCTGTCTATGGAGAAATCTGCAGACTGCATGTGGAACAGGTAATTAAATCTCTTGATTAAGAACAGGTATCGATATACATAGTCTAGTAAAGGTAACGGTTCTGAAATGGATTCTGTTGAAAAGTACGCAATCTCAGATGCTGATGGTTTGCATGCCAAGAGTGAGGCCAAAAAGAAATTAAATAGGTATCATAACTCAACTGTAATTCAGCCAAATTCAAAAGACTCAAAATACAGAGATGACAATTTACTGCTTAGACTATTTTGATTTTGATACTTCAAATTCTACTAACAGTTTGCTTAAGTGTCCTCAAAACATGTAGAAAGCATGGCAACCTATAAGGGAAGAGAAACTGTCAGATGTGGGTAGGCCTTAAAGCTTTAAAATTTATTCCAGACAACAGTACACAGAAGTCAACAGCAGATGCCACAGAGCACAGAGCTAGTATTTACTCAGCACAAGTCTAACAAACTTTGGCTTCAAACGACGTGCACAAACTGCTGAGCAGGCTGCACGCTACCGTAAGCGGTATGCTTAAGAGCAAGCCAATTAGTGAGTGTGAGAAAACTACCATCTTACACCAAAAGCTTTAATATTTTGGCCAGCTGTAGCTCTGCTGGTCTGTAACAATGGCTTTTCAAGCAAGATTAGTCTAATTCTTGCCCCAAAGAAGACCCGTTAGTGGTTAGCATACATCTTCAACCAAGAAAACAGTCTTAGAATTTGCCAGTTCTACAAATGCTTCTTTCCTTGCCATCACCTTCATTTTAAATTTAAACCAGATGGCTTTCTACCCAATCCCTATTTCCCCTTCACAATAGGATGAGAAAGAAACGCCTTTGTTTCTGAGGAAGATGAAAGAGCTAAGTAATAGAACAATTCTATGAAAGAACACACAGCTATACATTAGAAAGCTTCCACTCGAAGGGGCATAAAACTGCTAATAAATACGATTCCAATATATGAAATGGAGGTATAAAAGCAAGTTATTTGTTGAACCCCAAACCTACAACGGGTTCTCTTCGATCACTGTTGAAATTATTTATCAGCTTATATGTATTCCCATTTCTTACTTTTCAGATGTTTTTCTAGTAGATACCCAGTACACTGCACCTTAAAGGACATTTTTTGTCATACAGACCGATTGCTGATTTTTAAAATTTATTTTAAAATCACCCTTACGTGGTACCCCGTCCTGCTCTACTTACCACTTTCTGCATTTCTAGTTGGTGAATTTGAAGCTCAGCCAAATCAAGTATTAGTAAAATAATTGTAAGTACAAACAGAAGGCAAACAGAGCACAGTAAATAATGAAGGGAGAGGATATGAGAAAAGAGCACCAAAGGAACAAAGAAACAAATTCCACTTTGAATTATTAAGTCTTCCACACTGCACCTAAGTGCACCGTTAACTTAACACAGGTGTACGCCACATGAGCTTATGAAAAAACTTGATTGTGAAGAGCGTAATGATGGCTCTATGTCTGCAGCCCATTCATTCCGTGGTTCATTTATGCATCTGTTACGTATTTGTCTTGGGAAAAAAAAAAGAAAAGCTAGTGCTTTTAGAGATGTTATAGCAGTTGATCGTCTACACTTAAATGTACAGCACATTTGAAAGACCATACGCTAACGCAAAGCAACAAGGCAGCAAAGCAGTTGTGATAAGGAGGTGCCTTTACTCCGTGCTGAATTTGCAGTATACCTGCACAGTAACAACCTCTGGTTATGGAACACAGATCCACATTGTAGAAGTACAGGACAAAAATGGTCTCTGTCCTCAAAGGCTACAATTTATGTACAAGAAGAAACACTCGCAGACAGGGAGTAAAAGGGAACAACTAACAGCACTGTAGGTAATGATATCTGTACAGTGGCAACCTGAAAGCTGTCTTATGAGTTTTTATATTACAGCACAATAGAAACCAATTGTTTTGGAAGGATTTGGAAGAAGACATTGCATTAACTTTGTGAATGTTCACAGGAAATGCCTTTATAATGTACAGGTTAGCCTAGGACCGAGCAATGAAGTGCTTCTTCAAAAGTTAAATGTGGCAGCTCTGGTAATTGGTATGATGAGGTCTGATGAGCAATGAGTGTAGATGTGTCAAAGCAAATGAAAGAAGACATAAGAGAAAAACAGATAGACATAGAAGTCTAGAAGTACCTTGGGATAGACATAGAAGTCTAGAAGTACCTTGAAAGCAAAGACGTATCTAATGATTAATACGACAACAAATGTTGTGGGAAGAAAACAGAAAAAAATGTGAAGAACAGAATTTTGTAATCAAAGCAACAACATTTCATTACAGCAAATCAAATCATCAGTATTTGATTACATCCACTCAGAAGCACGTTGAATTTATATGAGAAGGAAGAACTGCCAAAGAGATGATGTTGCACTAATCAAGGAGCTGCGATGATGAGAGGTTGGATAAGCTGTGAAAATGAACAAGAAGGACTAAAACTTGGCTGCCTAAAGTGGAAAAAATTAATCGAAACAAACAGAAAATACTATCCAGTACAAGCTAAACATAACCTAGATGTGAAACTTGGAAATGTTTGCCTTATTCTTAATTAATATTTTTTTTTCTTAAAAATACCTTACCAAATCTAGAGTTTGAGCCCTTATATACTTAAAAATACATAGGTCAGGGTGAAACTTATATACATTTAACACACAAATGACAATCAAGAGCTCGGTTATGCCATGTGAGTTTACTATCTACAGAGAGATGAACCCTTACAAAGAATTCTGAGACTTGAAAAAACAAAACACCCAGGTATTAGCATGGAATAGGCCACATAATCAAATAGTGTTTGCTTGTAGTGTGAGGCACGCAAAACTAAAAATGTTACATCGGTTGGCATGCTAATTTAGGACTTAGTACCAAAGATTTTTCTCTTGCAGGTTTCCCATGTAGTTGTGTAAAACAGTCAATCCCTGACCCACAGATGTGTTAAGATATCTAACTACTGCCGACATCATCATGCCTCAGACCTCCATCTCCAAGTGGACACAACACTTCACATTCCTTCAGCCCTCTGAGGTGTTGCAAAGACACATCACAAGACAGTGAATTAGCATAGCAACATTTTGAGGACTATCTTATGACCAAAACCGCACAATGAACAAACACACACCATCTAGCTGCACAAAATGACTACTGTTCTACAATTATGCCTCAGTAAAACTAATTTTAATTTTATTAGGATTGCCGTGCAACATTTCTTTGCTGTAGATTAATGAAGAAAATAACATAATCCATCTTACTGAGTAAAGCTTTGTACAGTATGAATACAAGCATGACTCCAGGTACAATAAACACAGCAACCGAAATACAGGACCGAATACAAATGTACTGCAGTTTATTCCAAAAGATTGACAGGGAATGCCTCTACTTCCCTACACATGGATCTACTGATCACTTTTTTCTGGTCTTCCTTGTTAGAACTTGGCAAGCTGCACTTCAGCTTTGCAAAAAAGCATGAAAATGAAAACTATTCAAAGAAAAATCTGCAGGAAACCTTTCTGAGGATCCTTCAAAGCAAGAGTGGTATTTTGTTCAGTGTTGTTGAACAGATCATTGGCTCCCTGATGTACTCAGTGAGAGTCACAGAGAGCTGTTCCAGATGGTGGTATGCCAAGGATAAAACTGTAATGCAGTATATTGCCACACTCAATTCATTACCACACAGAGAAGTAATGCTTTTAAGCTCAATTAATTTTTTTTTTTTTTTTAAAAACAGAGTTTATTCAGGCTGCAGGAAGCAGAAGTTGCTGCTGGGAGCTGTAGAAGGAGTGCACAGGGATGGGGGTGAGGCCTCCAGAGAGGATATATTTCTTTATTTCCTTCAGGGCTGTTGTTTTTTCCATTGAGAGGAGGGAGAGGGAGGAGGAGATCTGCAAGCTGAAAAAGCAGTTTTCAATCAAGAAAACTTCTTTTGGTTAAGTACTCCCAGTTCCCCACAAGCTGTTTGGTAAAGGGAATACATGTGGACAGGTTTCATTTGTACATAACCTTATTAGAACTGCCTGACTGTTTCCAGTATTCTTTTTATATATTACACCATTAGGGAGCTTTTTATAACATTTACAGTGAAGTAAAAACATTTCAGAATGGGAAGAGTTATGATCCCCGATCCTCAGTATAGCACAGCATTTGGATGGTTTTCTCTGAGAGACAGATCCACCCTACCAGAGTGCTCCAGTTCCCCTGTTCTTCTTGGGGTGACCAGCAGAGGCACAGGAGGCATCACACAAGCACTGCACAATAGCCTCTCTCTTGAAGAATTTTACACTGAATACCTTGAAATATTCAACACTTCGTCTCAAAGCAAGACCGCTTTCTTTACAAATTACAATGTAAAAGCTTAAAAAAAAAATTCATACCCATAAGATATTCAGTACTAGAAACATTAAACTCCAGAAAAAGTGGTGAGAAAATTTGAAGGATTTACTTTCTGTGTAAAGATTCTTAAAGCATTTAAATGATAAATTATGTCAAAAGATTTCAAATATTTTTACATTATATCCACAGAGCTTATATTTAGAGTGATTTGGTTTTCATGCAAATTTTTTAAACAAGACCAAATTTCAACACAATAGACTAAATTACTATATAATCTATTTCAGAGTTTTAGTTTTTAAAAAAAGAGAGTAATGCTTTTAGAAATAGGAATGGAAAATGAATGGCTAGAATCTATGCTGAGATTTTCTGTAAAGTACGGTATGAAATACTTGGATATAGGTTGGATTCTACACTGTACCACATAGCACCTAAGAATTGAAAAATAAGGGAAACAGATCTCAGAAAAGAATCTTAAAACCCAGTGAGCCTAATAAACCAGAACACCGGGACTAAACTATTAAGTAAAAACAACTAGAAGTATAATAAAACCAAACAAAGAAATTAATCCTAAAATAACTCAGCAAAAATAATTCATTATGCTCCAGGTTAAACATGACTATGAAACTTAAAGAATTGAAAAAGAAAACAGTATCACAAATAGGTCAAAGAATAAATCTTTTGCGGTAGTTGCAGGAAACATTAAGATAAACTTCACCCTGAAAACACTAAGCACCATGTAAACCACCATGCAGCCGCCCTCTTGGTGCACGCTGGAAACACCTCAGCGGACGGCAGAGTTCAATGCAGGTTTTTTCAGTTCTCAGCCTACCGCTTACACAGATCATAAAATAAACCCAGATGCAGCAAAACTGACTGTCAATTAAAAAGCAAAAATGCAAACATCCTGAGAAAGAAGTGTAGTAAATGTGTAAAATTTTAAGCCAAAAGGACTAGAAAACACTCATACCAACCTTCTCTTTAAACAAGTTCAAGCTGGAATTAAAATACTGTATTACATACGAGGAAGGCAAAGCTAATCTATTTAATTACAACTGATCTAAATTAAAGCCCAAACAGAAGATTCATTCAAAAGCAATTTCAAAAAAACCATACTTATTTGTCAATTATATTCCAATAAAAATTCTATTTTGGAAGTCTGCTGGGGAAAAGAAGAATGTCCAAGCAGTTATAAAAAAAAGAGAACTTAGATTATCTGCAATAGCTGCTTTCCTTATTCTTATCTTAATAGCTTTTCAGGAATCCCACCAAATTTCCTATCCAAATCTATGACCAAAAACCTCAGACCCACGTGTGCTGGCAATATGATTTCAGTCACCAGTGGGAAGGAAACGGAAAGCCAATTCCTCTGTGGCTGGTTTTGCTATGTAAGCTTCACTTGCAAATTGGCCAGAAGTCCTTTGGACATTAGAGTCGCCTTATCTTTCAAGAAATACCAGTGGCCCTAAGCTGTTTTGTGAGAAAGAACTTCACTGGCAACTTGCCCAACATCAAGGGCCAGCTGGAAGGCCATACATATTTTTTCAAGGCTAAGAATTGAAAAGAAAAATTGTCTATGGAATTACATTAGTTTTTAAAAAAAAATCATTAAAAGACAAGAAAGGACCAGGTGATCTTATAAATGAAGAACAGATACTATTATTGTGTTTAAATTTTTATCTGTACTCCTGTCACTTTTTGTGGTTTTATCATTACTTTGGTTACATCTGCTTTTCCTGCCCTCTATTTTTCAATGATAAACTCGAATTTACTCTTGATCACATCTTTTCCCTGCACGCACTCCTCCAGAGCGAACTTACTTGCTTTCTTGCACTTCCATTCATTCACCGTCTAGAAAGCTTAGTCTGCGTGCCGTCCTCACGCAGCTTCTTTTGCTACACGTTGCCTCACTTTAAGAAAAATCACCGAGAGTCCTCTCATCTCCCCTTTTTTTGAAAATTAAACCAGCAATAGTTCAATTTATGTCTTTCCTTATGATTCTGCCTGCTTTTCTATATCACTTTTAGGAAGTCATCCCTCAGTTCAGACAGAAATCTTATCTTAGGAATCATAAAATTATGAATGCATTTCACAAAATCGGACTGTTTTTGCATGAATTAGACATAAAGGACTTTTAAATGAAAACAAATACATAAACGTTGGGCAAACAGGCATCTTCTAGCAGAAATGCATCTAAATCCACAAAATTAGTTTTGAAAGCTTGCTCTTGGCCCTCAGACCTTTATCCCACTTTGAAAAGGGAGCTCTGACTGGTACCCAGTCTATAAAAATTTAGTTTTAAACCACATATATGAATTTTTAAGTACAAAAAGTGTATTAAACAAAAATTAAAAAATTCAGATTTTCACAAATTACAAATGAAAAACTCAGTTTTATATTTGAAAATTTTAAAATACCATGGAAGCGTATGCATACTTTACCTTTTAACCCTGTATAACTAGAGGGCACAGCTTTGCATGTGCATATCATACAATATATTATAAGGGAGACTCAGTTGAAATATCTTGTTTTCAAAATTCACCTTGTTTTAGTTACAGAAGTGCAAAACCCAGTTCAGAACCAATAGGAAATGTACTACTTTATCCTCCTCTAACTTAGAAATGTCTGAGTTGGTCTTAGTCAAGCCTTGTAAATAGATAAACAAAAGAAGTTAAAAAAAAAAGAAAAAGAAAACCCAAAACCCCCCATTGCTTGTAGACTGAGAAGCTGAAGTCTCAGCCCTGGAGTTACAGAGTTATTTTTATGGACGTACAGTAAGCCACTTAGAAAAGAGCTTATAATGGAACCAAAGGCACACAATAACTAGACTGTAACTACAGTGTAACAATCATAGTATCATGCATTTCAAATGTATAATCCAAAACTCCATGGAAATTTGCTTGTAATGTAAAGCAAAACCAATACAGAATTACTTGATTTAGATACACTGTGAATGATATCTGCAGTGTTTGTGCTGTGTAATTCTAGAAAAGAGCAAGTTCAAAAAAACTTCCTACCTACTAGCCATGTTCCATTCAAGTGCTGGATTTTGAGAATTTCTTTCACTCTCTGTCAAAACCCCTCCTTTTCCATTCTCCTTCTCTGGTTTCAACTGATTCCAATGAGCAGTACCAATGTTTATAGATTGAAGATCTATTTGATATTGTCTGTCTTCAACCTCTGATCCAGGGTCTCGAAGTATTCCTAGATTCAGTGCTCTCCTGCAATGTCAAAGGAAAAAAAAAAAAGGAAAAAAACCAACAACAACAAAAAATCAGCAACAAAGGTCAAAATCAGACCATCAGGCAACTGAACTTACCACTGTTTTTCAAAATAAGCCAGTAAAGGGAGCAAGGGGATCCTAAACATTTTTGCTTTGAATCTATGATCACATCAAATTGTAGTCTATTTTTATTGATTTCATACATCTGAGTTGAAGCTTACGCTTCTTATTTGCACGTGCCACCCAATCTACTGTTCCATTCTAGGTTGTTGGCTTATGCCAGGGTCATTACTTAGTATATAACTGCTGTCTCCACAGAGAACTTAATAATTCTGCAATTTGGTTAATCATCGATGCTAACAATCTAAAAATAAACAAGGATTAAAGCAGCACATCTCAACCTGTGATGCACGCACTGCATGCAATCTGTAAGCATAGGTACGCAACCTGTAGGTATGCAACCTATCTCAAAGTGCAATCCCAGCGCTGGCCAAATCCAAACACAGTTGAAACTGCTAATACCACTGCCATTGTCACCAATGGAGTATGATAGCAATCGAGAAAATTAGGTAATTAATTGTATCTACCCACAAAGGCATGTGAACGGCATGAAAGCCATTTTGATCAAGTCATTTCTGGTGAGGCACTGTGATGGCATTGTTCAGTAGCCCTGTAACTTTCTTAAACGCTTACCAGAAATACACTGAAAATCTGATATGTCAGTAGTGGTATTTCAAAATTAAACGCGGTTTCTTAAAACTCAAGAATGTGTTTGTGAACTTTCCACATGGAGAGATCTAACCACAACTGTATCTTTTATTTTTCTTTCTATGCTTTATTTCATTAATATGAAAGCAGTTCTGCTGGTTTTCAAAAAAACAAAACCAAAACACAAACACGGTAGATTATTGTATGACCTAGTGTCTATTTACATACTTTGTCTAATGCAAGTAAATATCGGAAAATATGTTTTGTGAAATATTACTGGAAATAAAGCAGCAAATTACATAATTTATAAAATCTGCTTAAGTATATAAAATACAGAATATACTAATTTCACCTGCATCATGAATTCTTCTCTCCTGTACCTCACAGTAAAGAAGATTTTTTATTCATTCTTTAATGAGCAGCTTAATAACTTGCATTAAGCTGCACCTAGCTCTATATTCCTTAGGCTCATTCAGCACAATCATGACCTTACAAACCAAATTCCTAGAGCAAAATCTGGCTGTATGTGCCAGTCTGAAACTCCCCATTGTGAAAATGGCTTTCTTCCCCTCATATATGTACTTATTTAAATACAAAACCCAACGAAATCACTCTTTGGCACACATTTTTAGGTGCGGCAAAATACAGAGAGGTACTATTCAGACATAAGGTACTAGCGCATTTCATTGTTGGTATAAGATTTGTTCACTGGATCTTTATTTGATCCAATTAATTTTGTAAAATCTCAAGGACTGGATAATGTTTGGACTGCTTTGGGATACCGCAGCCTAATATTTTCACGCTGATATAAGAACTGCACTTTCATTCTGTTCCTACTATTAACAATCACCTATATAGAATACAAAACTCTTCCTCTGATTCTTTAGATAAACCTTTGAAATCCAAGCAAACAAACTGCGTTTCTACAGATTACCTGCATTTCAAGAAACACATATTTTACATCTTTGTGTAAAATACGAGGGTTAGTTACTAATGCCTTGATGTTTTGACTAAGTTGGTTATTGCTTTCAGAAAGCATATCCTGCCAGTTTTATACAAGGATCAAAATACAGCCTTTTCCAAAATAAATTACATATATACATGCATTTACATAAGAATTCATTTCTGGTTTTCAATATCAACTGTTCTCCCAAGCACGTCCACAATTTACTAGTTGTATACTTCCTAGAAGGATGAGAGTAAGTTAAACCACAGCAGAACTGGCCTAATCTTAAGGACACGTGCTATGTACGAACTCTCTGCAGCCTTTTTGATTCCGCAGGTTTTGAAATTTGAAATCCTCTTAAAAAAAAATCAGGGAAATGGAGTAAGCCAAATTCAAGACTCCTCTATTCATAGCATAAAGGCTCTTTTACCAGCTGAAACATACTGCAGGGGTTATGATTTACTTGCTTCCCCCTTCTGAAAATAACTTCCCTATCCCATCTGAACCTTTCCGCAGGTGGTGTAGAATACAACAGTTGGTCAATAATACAGTAAGATCCTAATCAAAAACGACCATAAACATCTAACAGGAAACACAGTTTTAATGTTTTTCTTCTTTAAATTGATTTAGTCTAGTTCAGGCTTTTTGTATGTTTTTATAAGAAACAGCTCATGTTGAACTACATGCTGCTGAATAGGCATAATTCTGAGACCCGCTGTAAAGAAGTTAAATCTATTCACTTACAGCTCATCTGAGACCTACAAAAAGCTAACTATACATTATGTAACGATTAAGAAATACTCACAGACTTTAGACACAACAGCTAATTTTTGTTAGCACTTACTAGATCTCTGTGTGAACTGATTTCCACTTCCAGGTACAGAGATCCCAAACCTATCCATCCAAATTTCAATTATTAAAGGTTTTGTCTGGTGATAAAAGATTCTTTCTATTCTAATTTAAAAAGGAAACAGACAGTAAGCTTGGATCAATATATACCCTCTGCTTTACAGGTGTAAAAGCAGTGGCACCTTGTTGGACGTGGATAGAGATGCTATGCAAGAGGACCACTTCCTTTTCTGCTTACGTTTGTGGAGCCCCAGCCCAAATGCAGTCTGAAAGCCCATCACCTATGAACAAGACGTGACTGAACTCGTGTAGAAATCAGAGCAATATTTATCACTGACCCAATGCTCCTTAACTGCTTTTTTCCCAATTCAATTCAATACAGTTTCCTAACTTATTCTCCTCAACAAGGCCATCGAATGTGTTAAACCAAACAGGGGAAATTAAAAAAACTGTTTCTTAGGGAAGCAAGGGAAGCAATGGACCACTGCTCCATTTAGAGTGAGATGCTACAGGTGTCAAGCAGAGCATAGAACAGAAACGTGGTAAATCTAGAGCATCTATGATAACAATACTGGCCTTTGAAAATGCTGAACTACTACCAGTAAAACCCCAGACAGGAATCAGCTGTCCAAAGAAAGGCAACTATTTTTCTTTTTTTTTTTTCTTCCTTTTTTATTTTTTAAATTATAGCAAGTAGATGCCTCTGTCAGAGGCAAAAAAGCAAACACGTGAGCCACTGGGGGAGAAACAGAACTTCCCCAACATCACAGAATATATGGAGGCATGATCTTAGAACAGGAATAAAAGAAATCCTGTAGAATAACAGTTCATGATGGAAGACTTGGATTTGCCTAAGTTTGGAGAGATTTAAAACATGTATTTGTGAGGTAGACCATAAGAAGAATGGGAAATCAAGGAGAAAAAGAGGAGGGCACAGGAGTGGGCAGGAGGGATAAGAAAGATGGGATCAGGGCACTAATACTGAAATTAAAGAAGCGGCAGTTAAGAAAATACCATTATTGCAAGAAGAGAGGAGGAGACATCCTTAGGCAAGAAGGGAAGGTCCTGACAAATTTCTAAAATATTGTACACGATCCTGGGTATGCATTCTGCCGTACAAAGTGAGATCTGTACCTTCCCCGAAGGGTAACCTCAGCTTTGCTTCTCCACCTTGCCATCCTATGCCAGTGCCACGGGGACACTTAATTGCAGTTTAACAAACATAGTGTTTTATGACTGCCGGGATGTTGGAAACAGTTTATTTTAGTCTGGGTCAGTAGAGTAGGCTCTCAAATGCTGTCAGCAGTAAACTCCAGTCCTCACCATTTCTGTGTCTTTCCCCCAGGAACTATGCCACATTTGAGTGGATTTGTTGGCACCTGCTCCTTCTCCCCTTTCTAGCTCGGCCTCCAAAGAACTCAACTACTGCCCCATCTCCACACTTGCTGGCAGTGTACTCTGGATTGGATACCAGCAAATTTTTATTAAAGATAAACTGAGTACAGTAAGGTTTCTTTGTTCAGCGCTTTACTACTAAGCAAGTGACACTATTTTGTTCATACGTCTATACTCACATTGCCTGTCACTTTAACATTACACTTAATATTTACAGGAATCTGTTTAACAATGAAAAGTACATTCCCTCTGATTAGCTCTTGTGTTGTGTTCTCTACAGCCAGATACATCAGCATTATCTACAGAAGACACTACACGGTCGGTGTCCTGTAAGTCACAGTGGTTAAGGCACCTGGGTTCACCTTCAGATGTGGAAGACCCTTACAAAAAGAAAACATCAGTGCTAGCTCCATGAACAAAATAAAAACGACTGACCACTTTTAAATATTTACATAGTGGACAAATATATCACATTACTAACACCAAGGAAGAATTAATTTAATTCTAACTGAATATGTTTTGTAGTAATCAATGGTCATACTTCTAACTCTATAAGGATTTGCAGTGTTTATAGCTTTTGTGAACAGACATAAAGCTACTTTGAGGCAGATTACTTGTGCAACTAGTATGTTAAAAAAGACAAGCAGTGACTGAAACAGATACAAAAATTTATTTTGATTGTGCTAGAATGCTTCAAACAACTGATATAGTGAAGCAAAAGCACAAGTAAGATTGGTTTAAAATAGAGGAAAATTACCTATGTTGGATAAATGTCTGACTTCTGTCTCTTGTGCACTGGTTCCTTTTTTATTCTGTATATGTACAAATGAGTATCACGGCAAAGAGGTAAACTAGTGTAAGTGTAAAAAAGCTAAAGAAGAGGATGAGACACAAAGTAGCTATAAAGATCTTTAGGTAATAAAAGGATAAGCATATTGGAGGAATTATGGAACTTGGTACTTTCAAGTCATAAAAAAAGGTGTTTCAACTATGGATTAGTGTGTGCTACGACATCATTCAAAACATGAATGTCCGAGTGCCTCTGAGAAAAAAACAAAAGACAATTGGATGTGCAGCACAAATCATCTACACTCAGGATCATCCAGAACAGATCATCAAATAAAAGAGTACTAAGATTCAGTTGAGCATCATTACACTTCTTTTGGTTTCCTCAGTGTCAGAATCTGGAATAAATCAGGACATGTTAGATCCATGTTTAGAATATTCAGCCTTGAAAAGGAGTTTTATCTACTGTTGCATCAAGACACTCTGAGCTTTTAGACACTTCAAGCACAGCACAAAATCTACTACTATGAAGATCTCGGTTCCTGACAAACAGAGAATGAAATTCAGAGAAGATATTCAAGATCTCTTCCAACCCAAACCATTCTATGATTCTATGACCTTCAGCAAAGCCACCACACTACCTACAACTGTTTCTCTCAAGTATCTCCAAGCTAGGTATTAAACAGTCACATTTGAAGCAAATGCAGATGGGATAGAAACAGAACCTTAGCCTCTCCCTCTGCTTCCACTTTCCCAGTCGTGCAGCAATAACTCTTCTACAGAAAATAATATTAGTAATAATCAGACCACTTTTTCAAAAAAATCTTAACAAAATATAGGTTTTCTTTTTACTAATACTTTTCAGCACAGCTTTTTCTTGCTTTTTTCAGAGGTCTTCCCTTACAATTACTTTGTAAGCTTTTTCTTAAAAACAAGCAACACAGACAAAAATCTCAGTTCTTAAACAAACTGCTGAGAGATGAAAGACTGTAAAATTACAATCACTTTTCTTTTGGCTAACTGCTTTGAGTCCTTTACTCAACCAGTTTCATCAGCTGCAACTACTGAGTCATAGATATTTACTTTCTTCCAAAGCCATTGTAAAAAGGACTGATTTTCACTGAGTTACCATAATGCAAGAGAAAAGAGATTTGGTTTTGAATACATAGAAGAAGAAATCTGGAGAACGGCATTCAATGGTTTGTACCTATTTTGTACGTGTGGCTGACACCCTGTCAAAAGGAATAGAAGATGCTGTCTCGGTTGGAGCTTGAGGTGACAAACCTAACTGGATGCATGGACACATAGAGGAGCTAAGTCTGCCAGGTCTTCATATGTTGGGCACAAGAAGGTCTGAGACTAGAGAGACCACCTGGGCAGGCCTCCTGTGGGCCTGCAGGACATGTTTCCCTCTCTGCAAGGCTAGAAAATGCCAAAGGAAAATAGGAGGGGCAGATTTCATTCCTAGTCTTTCTAAACTCATTTATTATGTGACTCTAAGCAACAACATTAACCTCTTCAACAGTTCTCTCAAATGTATTGTGGGCATAATGCCAAAATGATGCTGTGAATATAATGGATCAATTACATAGAAAATACTATGAGATCATCTGATATACAGTGCTATTAGAATGCAAATATATAAAAATATGTATAAAAATTAACTACTGCACTTTTTAATCAAGATACTATTTATGTATGCTATTTATGTAACTACTTCAATATTTTTATTATGAAACCCAGTAGGTACATATTCAGAGGAAAAAATAACAACACCCCCTCACGCCCGTTAATTACAGTGGTGGTGCCAGGTGGGTGCTACTATAATTCCAATTGCTATCCATTTAGGAAGGTCAGATTTTAACGAACTGGATCACACCAAGGTCATGACTGGTAGCAGCGCATTGATCATATAAAAGCTTACTAAACACATGAAAGGCATTACAGTAGATCACACATCAAACATTTTGGCCCTGTGCTTCCTTCCTATAGTCCTACGGGCAGGAAATGCTCTACGTATCCTGCGAGATGACCAGACACTTAAAAGTAGCCCCTTGTTCCAAAGACTCTGGCACAGTAATTGCCTGCAAAGAGGCTGAAGAACTTCTGCAGTGCAGTTGTCTTCCAGAGTTGTATCTGGAACACAGTATGAATGATCCTATGATGATAAGGTATGGTAAACCATAAAGTAACTTCAGTCTCTCGCTCAAAAAAAAAAGCATAAAATGAAACAAAGCTGAAGTTTGCAGCTGTGCATTTAGATGTCATCTGTTAATTACTTTTGTAATTTTACTGTTTAAATTCCTCCGCTAAAATAACAGCATGAGCAAGTCTGAACTTCTAAAGACCAGTTTTTCATTTTTATACTGTTTAATGTTTAGATGGTTCGAGGAATCTCGTTATAGTTTTGAAGCATTCACCAAAATTCCGGGAGCATAATATAAATATACAGTTGACAGACTGTATAAATGATAAGTATGCACTGGTCCAAAGGAAGGTCTGTATGATATTTTTGGATGCCAAATGTTTCTAGAAAAAACAAGTGGAATAGAGTTTCTCTAAATAGAGTCCTTGAGGAGAAAGCTTGAAGAGTTAAAGTAGAAGTGGAAGTCTGGGGTGGGGGTTAGAAAAAAGACAAAATACAATATAATGCCAAGACTTCTATGCTTTTGTTTCATCGTAGAAACAATTTCAACTTAAAACTTAATGCTGTTTGGCAGTAAAAGGATCTTTAATATTGATTTTTCAAATATTTCATCACCACATAGCTAAGGTAAATGATCCAGGGATTTTCCCATTGCTTTCATCCTGTATTTCAGTTTGCTTTAGCTGATTCACCTAGTTTAGTGGTACAATACCTCAGACTTTTCAGATGTTCTATAAATTCACCTGGAAATACTGAGGTTGCGTTTCACTGAACACAGTCTTCATATTTGATGCATGGAATTTCTTTAAATGGTGCGGTACGAACCGGTACAATGGTACAAGCTCAAAGACATACTGTCCACAGTGTGTTTGATAAGCTGACATGGGACAGGATTTCTTTTCGCTGTTGTGTCAGTATATCGAACTCATACCCGGACATCAATCAAATTCTATACAAAGTAGTACAGAAAGTTAGAGATAATTACCAGTTGTTCCTTCATATTAAACAATGTGTACTAATGCATATTTTCAGCATATGTATATCATAATAGGTGATGTTTATAGCATAGATAATACAACAAGAAACCACTCTGAAACATGAATACTTAACTTGCCAAGCCAATTCACATTTATCTTTGACACTGATTAAATTAGTTTCTCAAGATACCACTTGTATTTTCTTTTTCTTTTTGCAAAATCATTGTATTCATAATGGCAAGCTTGAACTATTTTTAAAATACTCTACTATGATACTGTAAAAATATGTCAATAACAAAGTCTTAAAAATTACCTCCTTTAATTCTTCTTGTCTGAAGTCCTTGCACTGCTTTTTCTATCTAAATATCACTGGGAAACTGTCCTGGTAGAAAACTCATTCCATATTCATTATAAAATATATTACCTTTCATGTTAAAAGCAGTATTTTGTCTTCCTTCAAACCCCATTAAACACTTCTCAATGGCACTTCCAAATTCCATATGAACCTATGCCTAGCAAGGTATATTGAAGGGGATTTTACTTCTAAACAGACTTTTGAAGAGGGAGGAAAAAAAAGAAAGAAAAAAGATGCACGTAAATTTCTTAATGTATTCTCAGTGATTCTTACAACTGCAAAAGGCAGAAGTTATTCATAATCATATAGAAAAAAGAGATATATTGAATAACGTGTATTGCACATTTCCCCAGAGAAAATTTATCTTGTGTGTACTGAAAGAAAATAAAAGATTTTGATCTGACTAGAGAGACAGCATAGTTCCAAGCTTCTTCTAATCATGTTGTAGAAGAGACCAGAGCCATCTATACAAATCTGATCATCCAACACGAATCATTCCCTGCAAAACACACAGAATGGCACCTTCCACACACATTATGAGCTGTATGGGAGTACTGGAATATTTACTTTTTTTCACGTTTTAAGGCTGTAATGATATGATGAAGGCATAATACTTTCTTATTGAATATTCTCTTATATGACTTGAAGTTATCTACAGTATGCCTCTGAATCTCATTAGAAAATTTGGGATTCAGCAGAAATACAGGGATTCACTTTATTTAAAATAGTTTTAGACACAAAAAGTATTGGTGGATAGTAAAATACTTTGGTTCAACCAGACCTGCCCCAGCTCACAGGTTATGAAACTGTAACCAGTTAGCCACTGCTAGTCTGTTGAAACCTGGCTGGTTCTTGCTTCTCCATTCTGAAATATAATAAATACATATTGTATGATCCTAATAATTAGATTTATCTAGATTTACTAGCATCAAAAGTAAGATTCAGGTTGCCCCAGGAAGGTACCAGGAGAGGCTGGATGGAAAGACGGCCCTTTAATCCTGAACAAAAGGGTAAATTCAGACTACTGAAGTAATCCTTTTGCAGCAGCACTTGCAAAGTTAAGAGATGTCGAGACAACTTTAGAAAAGGAAGTAAAAGTCACCTAAACATAGCAAAAAGCAAGTGACTGTGATTACCCAATTGAGAAACTTATACATTTCCTGTTGAAAACACAATTAGTGTACTTGAGAAATACAGATTTGCCTGAATTTTGATTTTTTGTTGTCATGAAAAAACAGTATTTTTATAGACATTCATTCTTTTCTGTTTTACTTCTAATTTAGGCTGCAAATAAATTGTTTTCTCAAGATATTTATGCATATGTGAAAATCAGTTGTCTTTGATAATTGCCACAGTCTCCTCTTCAGATACAATGCATGTCTGCTTCATAATTGCACCTACTGTATCATATTTTCAGGCAAGGAATTTGGTGTATTCCCATTCTTCCTAGTCCTTCCTCTATTTTAAAGATATTATACCTCCCCTTTACTGTATCGTTTCTATTCTTTCTCAAAGTCTGACTAACGGAATCACACCTAAAAGTCAAGCACACTCTCCTTGACTCACAACCAGTAGAGAAAGTTTTCAAGAACTAACAACTTTGACAAAGGATGTAAACTTCCACAGAGAAATCTAGAAAGGTTTTCTGAAAGAAACAAGCGACTAAAGCTACTGAAAAGTATTTTGCTCATCACTGAAAAGACTGATATTTTTCCAAACATCTTTAATTAATTTAGTGAAACATGCAGAAGATGCAGAAGGATGCAGCGAAACTTCTGCTTGAAAGATCAGTTTACAAATGAAATTCTGATAGCTAGATTCTCATCTTAAAATCTGTAACAAAGCTACAACTATAAACCACACAGTTTGAGTCCCATTCTTACAGTCAATTTTAAACCCGCTAATTCCTCTATGTTATTAAATACAATAACTTCAAGTTCAATCTACAAATAGTTATTTCAAATTAAAGTGACTGCAGCATTTTGTCTCTTCGATGATGAAAAATAAATCAGTAGCTTTTGTTTTAAAAGCCTACTACTGCTAAATCTTAAACTGCGATACCAATATATTGAACTTCTTGGAAGAAAACTATTACATGCATAAAGATGCACCACTTTAAAAGAGTTATTCATGTAAAGGCTTTTCAACATATTTAGAATATGCTTTAAAAGATGAAAAACAGAACAAATGAAAACTATCAGGAAATTGACCTCAAAACTCATCTATTGGACAAAAGTATAAAATACATAAAAAACTCAGAGAACCAGGGAGAACAGGTGAAGGACATGACAAAAACAAGCAGAGCCCAAACTCAAGAGGATTCGCATCCATTATAAACTGTTGCTGAGGTAGCTTTTGGCAGCAGGAGAAAACATATACTTAGAAACCTACATCCTGCCATGGGAAGCCACAGAATACACCATTGCTTTTGTAAACATGAAATATAAAGCCTTCACACTAAATTGGTTAAAGCCTATTATTCAGCATGTACACAAATCTTGCCAGACGTGTTTTAAGAGGTTTTAAGTAAGCTCCACTTACAGGGCACTATCAGGCAAGAGTCATCCTCAACTACTCAAAATATCCCTGTGTGTTCACAACAGCAACCATGAAGACCACAGATTCCAATGTCAGGTAGTTAAACTGACTCCACAAGGCACCCAAAACGTACAAATGGTGATGGTTATGAAGAAAACTCAGAGTTTTACTTGAAATGCAAGGACACTACACAGATACAAACACACACACAAATATCCAGATCACTACACTTGCCCATTTGGGAAACAGCAAATTCTATCATCTGTAGTTAGTTTGAGTCCAGTTTAGTAAATATAGCTGCTTAAATTCTATATAAGCTGCAGCGTATGAAGAATACAATACATAGAGTTTTGAAATTACTTTTGGAAAGCAACTTCTACAACACTTCCAGTTAGAGAATATATAAAGCATTTTTTTATTATGCCAAGAACATAGAAAAGTAACCATTCTTCTGTCTGAAGAATAAAATGTATTGAAAGAGTCTAAACCAACACACACCAGAGATGTGCATTCCTCTGAATTTTTCTTGAATATATATACACACACATACATACACACCCAGCCTTAAAGTGGGAAACTGAAAAATTTCAGATTTGCTTTGCAGCTGACTTGCTAATCTGTGAGTTTCTTCCTGTTCCTTGAAAAACTGTCACATACAAAGATTAATACTATTCGATAGTTAAATAACTTCGGTTATCAGGAAGAGTTCAAAACTGTTCTGTTCCTACCCTGCAAGTACAGGATATATCTATGTATAGATACTCCTACATTCTATTTGTATCACCACCACACCTGTTCATTTTTTTATCACTGAAGAACACACACTATCGCACCAGAAGAATGGAGTATCTGTGATTTATGTCAATCACTGACATTGAACTCAATGGAGATGCCTGATACTATCTCTGTATTTTATTACTATCAATATGCACTTGTGGTAGCCATTAACATACCAGTGCTAGCCATTGCCTTCTCGTAGAAAAAAAAACCCTCTAACAACCACAAGCATCAGAGGGCATGAAAAATGTTTTGAGAGGCTGAAGAATGCTACATTTATCTTTGCGTCCTACAACTAATAAACCCCACAAGAATATGTACCACTCCTTAAGAAAAAAAAGTGATGGAATTATACCTTTAAGGACAAAACAAAAAAAAAAAGAAAGAAAGAATACCTTCTGAAATGCAACAAAACTACTGTATACAACTTTTTAATCTGGTTTTTTTACTGCATCATAATCACCTTTCATAGCAATAATGGGAGATAAAGTAGTGTGCACAGTAAGAGCTTAAACACAGGAAATATGACTTTTGACTGTACTTAAGGTGATTGAGCACTAAGCTATCTCGGAAAATCAGTAAGGGCAAGGAACCATACTCACTTAAGCAACACCATTTGAGTTGTTCAGGATAACAGTAACAAGGACTTAATTTTGCCATGGGAGCTTTGAATAGTATCCCACAGAGAAATATGCTCCAATAACATGTAATCATTCTGTATATTTCTGATAATCCTTTTTGTTGAATAATTGAAAACCAAAGTAGGAATACTTTAAAACATTAAATGGAAAAGAAAGACATTGGCAAACAGTTTTGCAAAAGAAAGAAATCTTCTATCCAAAAAGTAGTTTAAGAACTGTGGTATGAATTTGTCATAGATAAACTCTGTGAGGGACATCAGAGAACCCACAAATATTTATGGAATGAACCACAATCTGTATACAGAAGTTAACAAATGTCTCATTACAAATGGGATATGTTTTTCCCAGTAACAGAAGCACACAACTTGCATTACATTTAACTTCAGATCCTGTTAGAATTAAAAATACTACAAAGAAAAAAAGTCTGCTTTATATATTACTGGAAAATACTTTTCAACAAAGAAAACATTTGTTGAAACCAAATCTGATGTAAATTATATTCACTCACAAACAGTCAAGAAGAAAACTGTATAGAATAATATGTTTTGAAAAGCTTTCCTGACTTATTTTAGAATAAATTATTCATCACAGTCAAGACTTTTGAATGCTAATTTTCATTATATGAGACAGAAAATTTACCTGGATATGCAGACTCAATTCTATATTTTAAGAATCAGCAAAGGAAACCCAGGAAAAAAAAACCTGTAAGGGGTCTGCGTAAAGTAACTAAACTTTACTTAAGTAACTTCTATAAGTGGACCACTTCAGCTCTTAAAACGGCATTAATTCCCAAGGACCAACTAATTATTTTCTCCCACAGTAACAAAAACCCAAACACCTCTTCTCCTGTGTCATTCCCCCCTCCCCAATTTTACAGTAACAGGTAAAACACAGAATTACTTGGTTAGAGCAAAAGAAAGATTAAAGGGAGGTAACTTGAAAGAAGAAATGTAAAAACTTCAATAATGTTGCTTTATAACATAAAGCATACAACAGCACAACTTACATAAAAAATAACTCCAGCTTTTAGATTTCCTTTTATTAAGTTTTACAGCTTATCTGCAAAATTTTTCATTGCATTCAAGTTGCTGAGTATGTAAACTGTGAAAGGTATCCTGGGACGTTTAAATGGTATTTCATGTCTTTTTTCTTTGTCTCTGTGCCTTTTTTTTGCTTACCTTTTTAAACTGTTATAGTATTTTTAATAATGTTAATGCTGAATCTGAGAATTTTATTAAAATTCTTAGTTTATAGCGTCAGATTCTGTGCTGTGTTTCAAAATCTCAAAGCATGATGGAAGCTTCAGCTGATCCAAACCCAGGCTGCTGCAATACTACCTTTTTGCGAGGGCCAGTCCTTGTGTGCCTATACAATAAATAGGCTCAGGGCAATGACCTGACTGAAGAAAACTGCCTGGTGTGCCCAAAATGGTTTGAACTCCTTCAGCTCCCTCAGTCAGCTGACTACACCCAAGTACAACCAGCAACACCACAGAACAGCAAAGAGAAGCAGGTCTTCGAATAGCTTGAGTTTAGATTTGCAGCCTCGGTGGGCACAAAACTCATTGCCCAAAGAGGACCGTGGCTAAAGCAATGTTGAAAACCAAGATTACATCCACCCCACTCTGGGCTGCCCCAAGGAAGCTCAGGGTCATGCTTCACTCCTTTAGCCCCTTCACTGGGCATGGCTAGTCTACACATCACATGCTTTTGTGGGAAGGAGAGACTTCTTTACTCAAACTGCTCTTCAAACATCTGACATGTTTTCTCTACACCATAGTAAATCAAGAATTAATTTGCCAACGAATGAACAATGAGAGGAAGGGCCTTTATTAGTGTTACAGGAAGCAAATAGTTACATAACCGGATTTCAGTGAAGGAGGCGTGTTTCAGTGCTGGAAGAGAAAGAGGCATGAGATTTCCGAGGGGTTCATTCAAAATGTACAAAAGACTATGAAACAAAAAGGAGAAGAAATGACTCTCCCTAGGGAGAAGACAACCAGGACTGCAATAACCTTAAGATCTCAATTAAAAAAAAACCAAACAACAAACTATGCACAACACGTATTTATCATTTAAAGATTAGGAAATATCAAGGCAAGTAGTTCAAAATATTGAGCATTTCAGTACATAAGATGATAATAGAATACAATGAAAAGTTTAAAAGGATTAGAACTAACCAAAATTAAAACAATTTTTTTTTTTTTATTTGTTTGATTTTATTTCTATTAGCTTCACTATAATAGGCTTCATCACAGCAGAACTGCAGGTTTTTGGAAAAAGGGAAATGGAAAACTATGTTAAACAGCACCTCAAACCAGTACAAGCAAAGGAAATCCTAATCTCTCCTCCACTCAGTCACCATAAACATATTACAGATTTCAAAACTGATGTTGTATGAACTTCACATGTCAAGCTTGATATATACACCATATAGCACACAGTAATTAACTCTGTTAAAACAGTGTTTGAGGCAGCAAGAAACATCAGAAGACCAAGGTAACTCGGAGTTCAGGCTGCCGTGTTATCTTCAACTTAGCCTTGCCTTTGCAGAACATACGGTAGTTAAGATCACCCACAGCTGAGAAACCTTTTTATAGAACAAAGTGTAGCGCACTGAAACAACAGAGAAAGCAATGCCCTTGTGAAAGTTTTACTTTACAGCTGGTATTTACTCTTAAGCTGTATTAAGCTATTCAATGATGGCATCTTGATTAAATAGTCAAAGAAATGGAGTACATGCCACAATAAATTATACAAAATATGGTATTCAACACTTTGTAGACTCCTTTTTTGAAGAGATGCTTCCCTCATGCCTGTCTCTGAAGTTCACAGCTACACTGTCTGACCTGGGAATTTCACGACCTGGACCCACAGGCCAGTTTAAAGGGAGTCTGAAAACCTATTCCCAGTTTGGTTCTAAATCACACACAGGTGTTGGTGAGAATGAGCTATACCTGAATAATGAAACAATCATAACCACACTGTAAACTCAAAAGCTTTACCAGGAAAAGCAAATGGAGTTGCCCTAAGCACTGAGATCTTCACTCTACCACAACTCCTTCACCGCTTAGCAAATGGACTAGAGCGAGGCCAACAGCCAAAACAACAAGGCTTGAACACGAAGCATGAGGTTGTTATCATCTCTGCCTGCTGAAGTGTGTGGGCAAGCCAGTCATCGCTAGCCAGGCGCTGATCTGGAACTGGTACATGAGGCCAGGGGAGACCACTGCATTGCCCTGCACTGCTACAGAATGGGTGCCTCCACACGGTGCCCAAGCTCAGAGCGCTTCTCCTTGCTGTGCCCCACCATGAGTCCCTCCTAAACACGTGAGCAAGTTCCCATGATCTCCCAGGTCAAACTCGAAGGAATTTGAGGGATCTATGAAGATGCTCTTTGAAATCTCTGCCTGCCTCTAGAGCAGGACTATTGGGCACATATCAACTCATCTCTGTGAATTCTCATAAAATTAATTTCACTCCTCTTCTCCTCCTCACGAAGGGCTGGGATGCTGCTAGGGTGAAGAACACATTTGTGCAAGTCTCTCAGCCAAGTCAGAAGCAGTGCACCCAACTGAAAGGAAGGAAGAACTTTGCAGATAGAATGCATACTAAGTTCTCGAAACAAAATTATTGAGGAAAGATGCTATTTTGAGTATTTTTTTTTAAATACACATTGTTTGAGAGTTACTAGGAGACTGTAACAGTTCTACAGATTTCACCTTTGCTCTGCTTGAATGAATTGGTTATTTTTTTGAATTCATTCCTTATTGACATTTACTTGATGGGTTTTTTTCCTGACATATTTAATATGGTTTCCAAAAGAGCTGCCCTGATTAACAACAAATGGATGCTTAAATGACACAATAATGGCAGTGCACTTTGATAGGAATGTTTCTATAAAGCATACTTCAATTTGCTTTCTATGAGGAACTGCACACAGAAGCTAAAAAAATATTCTAAGAATCGGGCAAAAAAATTCAGCGCTACTAAGTTAAAGACAAAATATAAATTGGGTATGTGTTTTGAGCACACAGTGATTAAACTGGTGAATTAAAGAGTAAAATAAAGTTGCAGAAATGCTTTTCTTTTTATGATATTTATTTTGACTATTACATTATAAGTAAATGTATTTTAAATACATGTATTTTGGCAAATTAGTTATGTATTATTGCAGATTGCAGTAAAACTCACAATTAAAGAAATTTCAAGTAAAAATAACATTGCTAGTTAAAGCTGAACATTTTTAAAGTTGAATTCCAAATACAAATTTAGCTTTGAATAGCTTTTGGTATTAGATAATTAACAAGCTACATTTCTGAAACTAAATGGGCAGTTCCAGCTGTTATTTTACAATTAGTTTCCACTGAGTCTTTTAAATTAATAACTGCTGCAATAGCCTCAAACACGCCAATGTTAATTAGAAGTGGTGTTTCCATGTAATGCTATCCATATATACAAATATTTTACTGGGCGAAAGGTCTAAGTAGACTTTTTTCTTTTTTGCCTCTCTACTAAAGATAGAAGAGAGAAATGTAAAGCAGGAAAAGACTTTACTTCCAAACCCTATTCCAGAGAGAGGTATAGGTTTCTTACAGAAATTAAAGATGACTTTCCTAGGATTCTTCTACTAAAAAAAGCATAAATTCAAGTACAAGAGTAAAGGACAATATTTAGAACTTACTATTTAACTTGAATATTTTGATTTAAACCCCAATTCAAAAACAATAAAGCTAAAGATTATTAAATTAAAAAAAAAAACCCCACAAACAAAACAAACCACACCAAAAAACCTGCATTTCCAAATTAAATGTAGAGAGAGTCTTGTTAAAAGAATTAAAAAAACGTATGTTGCGGAATAAAAACATCCTGGTCTGAAATCTGAAAAATTAGAAAATAAATTAAAGGAATAAGTTTAAAATATTCACTATTACAATGTTTTTTTGCCTAAACACAGGAAGAGAAGAACTGAAAATGATGGTAGTGTAATCCGTTTCGCAACTTCTATGCAAAAAAATAAATATTTCTTGAAATACTATGATGTTTTTTTTTTCCTAAAAGTTATTTTCCTACATAACATTACCTCTGCAGTTTTAAATATTTTGAAATTAAAGAAAAACTGCAATAGAGTTTTTATGATGCACTGTACCTTTTACTTTTTCTAATTCCCTATGGTAACATATGCACATTTTAATAAGCTGCTCACATTTCCATCAAAAACTGTGTATACATACATTTTTTTCACTGATAATCTTTGTTGCCTTTATTCAAAGAAAAATAAAGAAACTCAGGTCAGCATTAGCTAACTCCTTGTTTGCCTACCAAATAAGCTTCAATAAAGTATGCAAAAAAATAAAGTTCCATTAGAAACATTATAAAATAATCAACTCTTATAAGGAAATATTCATATTAGGTGTCTAATATGGGAAACAGTTATCTGAATGCTAAACTTCTACGCAAAAAAGATTTTTTTTTAACTGTTAATCAGTTTGAAAAGGAAAACAAAGAACTAACCTTTTTGCTCATACTACAGTTGTACAAAATCCAGACTTTTTTGTAACAATCATTTAAAGGTATAGTTTTCTGAATATAAATATGTCCCACAGTAATTTAACACTGAACAAAACAATATTTCTCAAGAGAAGATGCTTATAGATGTGGGTGCTGTTGAAAAGTTTTGCAAAGCATTTGATTTTCCAAACCACATTTGAAAGAAAAAACAGATTTCCACACAGACTGCTAGCTATGTATGTGCTTCTTGCATAAACTCCTTCCATCATTCTTTCCTTCCCCTCACTCCAGCACTATCAGCACAGACACACAAAATTGTTTATTACTCCCTATTTTTAAACTGAAGGATTTTTGTTAACCAATTATGGGCATTACATGATTATTACAAGCATGTTCTAGATAAAGCTCCTTGAAGGAAAGATAAATAGCAGATATTTTACAAGAAAAACAACATAATGTTATTTTAAATGTTTGAGAGTTAAAAAACAGCGCAAAACAGTAAGCTACAGCAATGAAAAACAGAGAAGATTAGACACATTTATAACAAAAAAACCTTGTATTGATGAAAATTTAAAAGAAAAAATACGAAATAATTTACAGCTACCTTTTTATGATTAAAGTCTTTACATGTTTTGGGGATTTTTTGGGGGGAGTGCTGGTGTTTAAAGAATTTCCATTTACATCCACAAATTGAAAACAGTCTATGGACAGCTTTATGCTTTGATCTGTGAAAGATCTACACATGAAAATGACCATGGAACATTCAGACCTGGACTATTAAGCTTTGATGTATGACATGAATGAAATCCTTGGATCTCAAAAATGATGAATCCAGAGCATGGACAACAATTAGATTCTTTATTGGCTAAGCTGAGAAAAGCTTGTGATTCTGTTCACCTAAACTTCCAGAACTTCATTGTTCAATAATATTTATTCTGGACTTTATAAGGAAGGCCTTTCCACAACAGCCTCCAAACAGTCTGTATTCTCTGTGCTCTTTGTCAGCCATTTCATTTTTGTTTTAACAATATTTTACCTCAACATGATTTTACTCTATCTGCTCACGGATACTCCCTAAAATCCTCTTTACTGATGTTTCACATCAGAGTTTGCTAAAAACAACTATGTTCGGGATGACTGGCAATTATCTATACAATTGAGCAGGCAATTTGCACTGTATCTGGTATAGCAGGGCCCTTATCCCAGTACAGAAGTAGAACTAAATATCGTCTCAATTTCAACTCTGTGCTGCTTCGTATTGAAGCAGAGCCACGCATCTATTTCCTCTTATTTTTCAATCAGAGAAACAGAATTGCTGGGTCTTGTGATGAAGTTCTCTAAGCCATTTTCCTATTGACACTGTCCAGTTCTGCTGGCAGCGTAGCACTAGTGCTATTCAGTGTTCTAATGCCCCAACATGCATGCTTCTTTTTTTAATTCGGTCCTTTTTATGTCATGTTTCCACCGACTATAAGTGCTCAAGGATTCCAACTATGCTCAGCTTAATCGCACTAAGCACTGTTTGTATACACAGGAAAATACTGTTGTCATTTCAAAAGGTGACAAAATTGTCTCACAGAACACGATCTAACTGGGCAGAAAACTGCTTAAGATGACTACACACACATCTGATTAGTTCCACTTCTTTAAAGCATTATAATTTATTCATGCCGATACTCCACATTAACCACTTTTAATAACTTTTAATAAAAGGGAAAGCACTAAGGAAATGACAAAGGGAAAACATATGAAGGCGCACAAAGAATGAAATGTGGCTTTTCGAGCTACACCAGGAGATGCTACTCTGTTTGCTGCAGCCATCTCCATGCATGGAAAAGGATCTTCTGGCCTGGTGCCCTCAGAATTGCTTTATATCCATCAAAAGTCTGTTTTTTTGACAAGTGATTATCAAACAGATCTAAATAATCTGCTAGGTTAGTTATCTGGAGAAAGACTTGAACAACTTGATCTGAATTGCTTTGAGTAAGAGGCTGGAGTAGATGAAATAGAGAAGTCCTTTCCAACTGAAATTATTCCATGATTCTATGCTTCCCTTGGATTTTTGTAACAGAATCAGCCACATAATTGCTTTTAGCACTCTCCACATAAAAATGTATATTTAAGTTTTTAGAGAAGTGCTTACTGGTAATAAGAAAATTTAACTGATGTCCTCCAAAGCCGATAAAGCATTGCTACAAACACCCCAACTGCTAAAAGTCTCTCTGTAGGGGGCATACAGTTAAGTTCTTGATTTCATTACACTAACACTGTAGCAGAAGCATAACATCGATGTTAGGTACCAAAGAATCCATAGACGAGAGTTTTATGAAGAACTTCAGGAAAAAAAACTTACAGTTGGAATTTTTATCTTACAAGACACCAGACAGCCAAACAAGAGCAAGCCCAGGATGGAGAAATGCAATTTTTTGCCTCCAGAGATGTTTGTGGGTTTTTTTTTTCCCTGTAGTTACAGCATTTATAAAATTTCCCTCCAATGTAATTTCTCTGATATCAAATAACTGGCTGACTTTGAGTCCATCAGGGCGTTAACATGATTTCCCTACCTTAGCACTCTTCCTCCCCAAAACTGCTACACTTTTCTCTGTTTTGTCAAATGTAGTTGACCATTTGTTTGGCGACTTCAAAAGTTCTAACACACACACATCATGATCAGACAAGCCAAGAAATGACCACGTCATCTTGTTTTTCTGCAGCCTGCTGAGTCATCTGCAAGCAGCAGCCCCCCCAATCCCAAATTAAATATGATCAGGTAATTAAAACCCACAAAAACGTGGTTCTCTCCTTCGCGGCTTAGCAGAAACTTGATTTATTCAGACTATCTCACTCCTTCACAGTTTCAATTAACTGCTCTTCCCTCTCTTTAGCCAGGCTAGGCAGCTGCCTCACTTGCATACTCACCCAAAATCTCCTTTCTTCTTCTCCTTAGCCGCATCCCAAGGCCTTGTGGTATCTACAAGAGTTCTGCTCCACAGAACTGGCAGTTTCTTGATGGGAATGTACAATTCTGGTCTTCATTATTGAAGACAAACACACCTTAGCTGGCGTTTAAGAATCAGAAATTCATGAGAAATCATTGAAACAAAGAAACCAACTCCTAGGATTTAGTAGGGAAAAAAAGAATGAGAAGGAGAAATTGTCTCTTAGTGTGACCAGCTAGAAATGTGTCACTGCACTTCTTTCAGGAGCCCTATATTAACTATATTGGTATATGCATCTAATACTACATGTATTAATAGTCTAAACTAAATTAGTCCATTTTCTACTGGAGGAAACAGTTATTTTTAGATTGATTTTTGTATGACATAATAAAACTGAAGGTACTATGTCAATACATTTCATTCCAACTTCCAATAATCACCTGAAAAAATATTTATGCCTAAACTTTTGGGGCACATTATTTTTCCAATATTCCATTTTCAATTTCATTCTCTCTCCAAGTTAAGCAAGTAGGCTATTTTTCCTAAGACATAGATGGAGTCACTTCAGCTTACAGGCCAGAAGTGGCCTGGTTTATTTAGTACAACCTGCAGCCATACCACATTTGCCTCTCACACACTGGCATTCTGTTAATGACATATGAGCACATTCAGTTTTTCATGTATGAATTTATGGGACAAATTCAAAAGATATTTGGAAATTCTTTTCAGCCGTTAGCCATGACAAAGTTTCTCAGCCTTTTGTAAAAGAACAGTTTCTAAATGAGAAGCAAAAACTCTTTTTTTCTCATGAAACACTACAAAAGTGACATTAACTGCATGTGGTTGTAGTTCAGACCCAAACAGAAGACTGTTTAAACCAAAGTGACACCGTAAATTAAGTTTGTATCCCCACTCCAGAAACACTGTAAAGACGGTGGTTCAGACAATGATTTATTTTCTCTTATTCTATTAAACGCAGCAGCAGCAAATTAGAGGAGAGGAGAGGTTGGAAAAAGACAGAAGATTACACACTGGGATTACTAGAATGCTGTAGCAGCTAATTCTTCAGTAATCAACAGGCTGCTGTGATTTTTTTTTTTAGAGTCTCTTAAGCTGGATATTGTACTACTTGTACCTCTGTTGATATTTACCAAGAAATCTTTCACCAAAATACATACATTACACACTGTGTGGGTTTGCTTATTTTACTACTTGATTTTTAAGCATTCTGTATTCGCTCCAGTTACATGTTTTTGCTATCTAGTACCATCCACCATGGGCAGGTTAAGAAGGGCAAATAATGTGTAAGTTAAGAAATCTCATATTTGGAGAAACAAATACTAACATCAGGCCCATGTGTTAAAAATATCCCACTGGGTCTTTTTTTTTCCTTGAATAGGCTGTGTCCTGCCCTAATAATACAAAAACCCTTGTATTCTAGGATTTTCTAAAGAAAAACTGGCAAATGGTGAAATGAACTCTGCTCACAGTCCACTGGTCTATCAGCAGTGACTGCCATGTAAGAAAATGAACGGCTGTCTTCAACCATGCTTCTGTAACTACAGTATGTTCTGAATCAAAGAATATGCAATTAGAAAATGCATCTACTCTGACTCCAAACTTGAATCTTAATATTTTTAATGAAAAAATACTAATTCGTAAATCTTGAAAGTGTTGAAGCTTGCTTAAACAGATCAAAATAGTAACCCTCTTCCCAAACCAAAAGACCACCCACTACCAATTTCAATATTGTCTCATAAAACTCTGCAAAGTAACTTGACACTCTGCCTCGATGTATCTTAAAAACACTAATTGGATGATTAAAGGAACAAAGATAAGACTGAGTCATTTGACAGCTGCTGAGAAATTAGAAGAATGGCCACTGAAGCAGTTAGCACTGAAAATGGCAGACACTTCTCAGGAAGCACGGTGTTGTGAGACGGGTCACTATGAAGCCAGTAACAGTCACAGGAGAGATGTCTGTGGCCCAGTGCTTACTTCTACCTTACCCATTTGGGGTCTTGATTTCTAAAACGAGGACTGGAGTATATTGTCACTGTATAAAACTATGAAAACCAAATATATACTGCACAAACCTAGTCCAGAACATGTATGTATGTAAGACCCAGAGACCTATAATGCAAAAGGGCATCAGAACATTTAAGCAATTGAGTGACTTCTGGTTTGAAAAACACAGAATTTTTGCATTTCAGGTAAAGGCACAGATGCAAAGATATGAGACTCATCCCTCCTGTTGCTTACTCACTGATTTGTAATGTGCACACACGGAACATGGCACAGTTCCCCTAGGAGACAGAAACGACCTTACAGAAGCTGGAACCTGCAGATTCCACTTTAGGACAGGGGATTTTTCTGATAAAATTCTGGTTGCTGTGAGAAGAACAGTGAAACCTACGTTTGGTTCTGTAACTCCCAAAGCAGGTATCAGATGGGAATTTCCTTTGAATCTTCTTTGGTAGAAGAAGAAAGAGCCTGTACAAATGTCGGGAAGATTTCTTTTTATCTGTGAGCATACTGAGAGTTGGATCAGGCCCTGCCATCCAAAGCCGTTGCTGGTGCCAGGCTGTAAGACGTCTTCCACGAAAGCTCCATAATACAATAAACACAATGCACATTTAAAAAAAAAAAAAAAATCCAACAACTATAACTCTACTACAACTAAACATACAAGCAAAACCACTAATTTAAATATTTCCACATGGAAACATGAAGAAAAAGACTCTCTTACAACTTCTAAGTGATGAGAAGAGAAACTGGAGATATTTCATGGTCTCCTAAAAATCCTAGGCTTAACAAAATGTAAAACTTGCTGTCATTTTCTAGGCAGTAAATGTTTTACTGCTGGGAAAAGATTTTGATGTTTGTAATTTCTATTGAAGAGCACTACAAGGTAGTTAAAAATATTGCCACATCTGAAAAACAGACCAACGGGAAGTCTAAGACACTTGTTCATCTGTATTTCTGTGACTTTTCTCACTTGGTATTATTTGCAACCATACTTTCATGTCTGGCAACAGTGCCAACTCTACTAAGGATCATATATTACTTTTATCATGTTGATTACATATGTTCACCAGTTTTGCTGCCTATATATGATTAGTGTGGTTTGCACATACTTAAGAGACACAATCCAGAGCATGACATTTTCACAGAAAATCTGTTTACTGAGAAAGAGCTCCTTAGAAGTATGTGTTCCTTTCAGCTTTGATCTACATGACATCAAGAAACCTACAGTTTGAATATATGTTTACCATTTACATTATTAAGATCTATATCCTTCACACTCTATGGCTACTGAGCAATTTGGTAGCCACAAAAAATTCCCTTTTCTCTTAGGTAAACTTAGTAGTAGCTGAATAAAATAAAGCCTCTTAAAATGTTCTCATCTGTGAGTGTAAGCTTCACAATGACTTGACATTTAAATTCTGTTATTCATCAGCACTTCACAGAAGAATTTGGTTTGTCTAAATGGATTTGAAAGCCCATAAGTGAAGAAAATCAGAAAAACCTGGTTTTGAATATCAAAAGATTGTATGTGAAAAGTATTTTTACAGGCTGCACGTACCCATTTTATTGATCAATTAACTTTACCCAAAATTAATTTTTCTGAGACCATATACGAAAATCCAACCCCCTCCCCCAACACTTACTGATAAATGTCTTTTCTGAGCACAGCTCTACTAAGAGGGTTGTCAGCCTGAGGAGCCATGGAAACAGATCCAATCTTGAGAACCAAAGTGTCTTCTTTAATTGCTGGATTAGCTGTAGTTAGGAGAAGAGAAAAGTATGTGTTTGATTAAAAGTCAAACGCACATGGCAGAAACACTGAAAACTACTTCTTACAAAAATCTAAAAAGAATGTATGCTAAGGATTCAGTTCTGCTGAGGAGCAACAACTAATGCAAAAAAAGCCATAAAATCAACAGCATTGTTGTGATACATAAAAGACAAAACTGTGTCATTTAATTTCCCCACAGACTTTTATCACACAACTAAATCCTGGCCTGTGACTTCTCATTTTCTCTGATACTTTTTTATTTCAATGTTGTTTTTTTTTGTCCAAAATGATATTGATCCCACAGACTTCTTTGTGATCTGTCTGTTTCTCCAACAACTATCTGCTGAAACATCAGCACGTAAAGCACTCTGAATCATGCACCCTTTTTAACATGGGCCTAGGTCCTTTAGATGTAAAATACTGCAGGATATTAGAATGTAATCATCCTAGTAGCATTTGACATGGGTTGTAACACACAGGAAAAGTTCAAACACAAGGACTGAAACAAGAGAATCTGCAACCTGACACATACACAAAGAACACCATGTAGTACTGGACAGTGAATTCCACATCAGTAACAAAATTACTCCATGAAGAAAAATCGCCGCTTTTCACTTCATCTCCATCATATTCAAATTTCAGCCACATGTATAAATTCCTAGTTTTAAAAGTAGTGGTCATACTAGATAGAAACCCAAAGTTCTGTTCTGCGCCCCCCCTCCAAGTAGTACCACCTTTCCTGTAGTAAACAATCCCTCTGAAGTTTCCCTACAGGAAAAGACTGAGTCTACTGCATCTCCTTCTCAGCAGACACGGACACACACAAAGCATTTGGAAAAGCTTCTGCTGAGGAGACGTCACAGTAACTAGGAAGCTCCTGAGAACATGTGATGCAAGCTCAAAGAGTTCACCATCTGAAATGAAAGGGTTCACTTCAACACCAGCATGATACATAACAAGGATGGAACGATATCACACTTGCTCCCACGTCCAAGGAAATTTTGCAAGACTTTCATATATGAGTTCTGAAAACAAAATGATAGTAGCAGAACAGAGTTTAAATATGTTACTGAAGAGTAAAATGCTTGGTGTGGAAAGAATGAGCAAAATCTACGAGCTTAAAAAATGGCTTCTCCAGACTAATTAACATCTTGGTGAATAAGACACCATGCTTTGCAGCTATATATATACATAAATATATTTTTAAACAGATGTAAGAAATCACAGAATCCACAGAACTTTTACTCTGATATTTTGAAACAATTGTAGGGAATACCACAGTAAATATGCAGCAGAGAGGTTACGCAAGTTTTGACACACAACTAAATCACAAGGGTTTTACTTAGAACCACCTCATTACCAAAAAAGCAAAGTCAAATACATCAGTCCCCAAAGCAGAGCAAAACCATATACAGATGGTTTGGTTGCCAGAACTAAGGTAGGAAAGTTAAGTTGAAAACAAAATCCTATTTGCGACTAAAACAGAAACCATAATTTCAACTTAGATGAAAAAATGAGTAAAGCATTGTACTAAGTATTAGAATTCCTGCCATTATACACTTAATGTGTTGGGGTATTTTTTCTCATACTCACATAAGAAAAAGGTATTAAACATACTTCAGAATGTAACTGCAACTTAATTAGTTGGCAAACGCCTTATTCCGAGAAGCGGTTCTTGATAAAATATATCTTAAGTTAAGAATTTTAATTTGTCTCTGACACTTAGCAAAGCAAAATAAACACAGGCTACTCATCACAGTCTCTATTATGTAAGCATTTTAGGATTTTTTTTTTTTTCAAGACTCGGCATGGTTCTTTTGTGTGCAGCTTCCTGTAGGTCAACGAACTCAGTCAATCTTAGAAAGAAGAACAGTCATTAACATTTTCAGCTGGCTTCTAATGAGTGGGAATCTGAGTCATGACTTTGGTTGATGAATTCGTATCTCTATTTACTAACCCATGAATTCCCCCATTAGCTTTTCAAAATATGGGAATAATGTAGTAAATGTAACCACAGTCATTACAAATATTTTAAAATTGGAGGGGGGGGGGAAAGTCTACACTATACTATGCAAGTACAATATAGGAAAAACTTAGAGACCCAAGTGTAATAACGTTCACAATCTCACTTGGTTTTACCCGCTCATCTCTGTCTTCTTTTTGCTGAGCTAAACACATTAGACTCTTTCAATCCTTCCTTGTAAGACTTCTTCTCCAGCACTTGATTAACATTTGTGGTGCTTTTCAGCACCCTCTCCAGTTTTATCAATTGCCATTTTTATAACAGAAAGCAAATTGGACATGATGTTCCATCATCTGCCACATGCAGAAGCACAGCTACTGCCTTTATTTCTTTTCACTAAGTCCACTGTGACCCTTAAGCTGTTTTCAGCCAGTTTTCCAGGATAGTCTCTCCAGTCCTGAGGATGTAGTCTACATAATTTTTTTCATTGAGACACAACTTTAGCTTCAGAAGATTTAGTACAGTTTCTGCAAGCCATGATGTAAGCACAGTGATCCAGATGCATGGCCTATAGAGTCCTTAACATTATTTTCCTCAGGAAATTCTTTGCAACATATATTAATGCTATCAGCAATGGTTTCATATTTACTCTCAGATTATTAAATACCAATTTCACTTATTATTCCCAACTGAAAAATTATTTTTTTTCCTTAGACTTCTAGTTAGCCATTTTTAATTCATTTAACATTTCCACAGGTATCGTATGGGGATGTATTTAAATTAGATTGTGTCTCATGACAATGTCAAACTCCTTACAAAAGTCCAAGCATATCAAATCTTCGCAAACAATTTATCAACTTAGAATTGTAACCATAATGAAGAATAGAAATCAGATGTGTTTAACAAGACTAACTTTCCATCAAACCATATTTATTATTGTGTAACAGATATGTAATTCCTTATTAACTGACTCCTGTAATAGATTTTTTCCCTTATGTTCTCTGAAGGAGAGCAATAAAACTACCTGTCTTAATTTTATCTGAACATGAAACTTTTCATTTTACTAGATATACCTTCAGCTGTCTAAAACCTGCACTTCCAAGGTGTGTTAAAAATTAGCCTCAGACGACTAAGATCCCTGAGCACAAGTTACTCAGTCTAACTGATTTGAAACTGCTTAATAGTAAGCAAAGAGAATGTTACAGACCATGTGTTACAACAGACATCAAAGTTGGGAGTCATGCTCATGTGACAAGAATATATCACTTCTACAAATGCAGGACATATGTTTATTTAGTATGCCACCTTTTCTTTTTCACTATCAACAAATTTATCGTGTCCTTTCTAGTGCTTCCTGATATTTTGCTCCCAGTAAGTATCAAAAAAAGTTCCTATTGTCCTCAAACCAGCCAGATGTGGATTTATCACTTCTTCTAATCACTTTATCACTTCTTCTAATTCTAATTCTTCTAATGTTTTTTTCAATTTTAATTTTTTATTTATAGTGTTCTGAAAACACAGTATTTCTTGTTTCTGTTTGTTATATATTGCTTTTATATATTTAGTTGTCTTTACTTCATCACTATTTAAATTAGAGCTGCTGGCCAGAGCTTGAAACACCACCTGATGTATTAACAAATCAAACTCTGAGGGAAAGTAGCATTGCTTATTGCCTAGGATAGAATGCTGCCCTCAAGTCCACCACAAAAAGAAATGTTCATCTGGTGCTGCTCTAACAAACCACTAAACTAAGATGTTACAAAATTGTGTGGGTGTATCCATGCATGTGGGTATCTAAATTCCTCAGGAAAAAAATGATGATTTTGATGATTTCATAGTGTTTGTGCACCACAATTCATGGTGCAAGTTTGGGTTTGGACTGCACGAATAAACAACTCTGTTTTTACTCTATATGTAGAGTCACAATTACATGTGTTTTTTGGGTGGAGGATAGTTTTGGTAGCTATCATTAGGTATAAGGCATGAACAGCAGACGATTGACTAGAAAAGAAACTCAGGTCATTATGTTACTACTTTTACTGTGGTGCTCACATCCTGAAACATGCAAATCGTATTGGATTAAAAAAATCTCTTAAGCAATAAATGATGAATGAGGTCTTATTGGGGCAATAATATCACAACATATACCTTTCTGACCTAGGACATCAGTAACGTGGGTCATATTCAACCCTTACTCCTTATTCTGGTTCCTAATTTATACTGTCCGTGCAGACAATAAGCAGCAGAAGAGACAAGCAAGTTATTTCACATTTAGAAACAGATGAGAATTTGGGAAAATGTGGGGTGAAAGAAGAAATTTTAGGAGAATGGTACTGATTTTCATTGCAATGATATTTCAGAATTTTCTGGTTGAAGAGGTTAGCTGGCTTTCTTATTTTAGTAAAGCTAATCTTTAAGATTATTCTTTAAAAACACACATAGTTTTTCTTTCTACATCCATGCTTAACCGTGGCAATTCTGCTCTTTGCATGCATTTTTGAGCAAGGAAATAGCAACAAGATGAAGTTTTTTATAATTTCTTTTTAATGAAATATATGGCTAGAGAGTTACAAGACCATACTTTTTAAAAAAAGACTTCCTTGACAGCATGCCCTAAAACTCCCAACAAGAATTATAATTCTTCCTTGCCAACAAAGCCACTCTAATTTTATCTTCCTGTGTTTTTAGCATTCCCAGCTGGAAAATTGTAGAGGATGCTGGCAAAAAAATGATCTATGTAAATTCTCACTGTCTGCACTTCTTCCAATCAGGTTATGAGAAAAATTTAAAGACTATACTCTTAGGATTATATTGCGTGCTATCATATATAATGGTAAAACAACCCCCATACCTATAGGACTGACGTAATGATACCAGTAAAACAAATTTTTCCTTTTTTTTTTTTTTTT